>Ga0209014_10001184_pt1 | contig 15428 bp, 9 predicted proteins | sample BarGraNGADG00212_FD_184491 | JGI IMG/M metagenome (GOLD analysis project Ga0209014, IMG submission 184491) | Arctic peat soil microbial communities from Barrow, Alaska - Barrow Graham LP Ref core NGADG0002-212 (SPAdes) (version 2) | ecosystem: Environmental > Terrestrial > Soil > Wetlands > Peat...
CGCGCGAATGGCGGGGAGGACGCCGCCGCGACCAGGTATCCGTCTGGCCATTGCTATGGGCGGGAGCGGTACGAAGCTATAGCCCGTGACGGAGAGAACGGTACTCGCTGAGTCCGTGTACACCCCGAACATGACCGTGTCGCCTGAGTTGACCGAGATGCTGGGGCGGGGGCCGTGATCCGACCACAGCATCGCGGTCAGCAATCTGCGTCACGAGGACGTGAGCATCGCGGAGTTTTCTGCGCACGCGCACGGCACAAAGAAACAACACCGCGACCGCGGCACTACCGTCCCGCCCATCTTCGATTGGGCCTGGAAGATCTTCACGGACTGGTACAGGCCCGGCCCGGCAGACCAGCCGGTGTTCAGCATCAGTGCGGACAAGGCGTACAAGCAACTGAAGGATGCCTGCACGCGGCTGGGCGTCAAAGACTTTACGTTGCACGACTGGCGCCATTGTTTCGCCGTGCTCTGCCTGAAGTCGCGCACTCCCGTCATCGAGCCGGTGGCCATCTCGCAGCAGATGGGGCACAAGAACACCTCGATGCTCTGGGACGTGTACGGCCAGTACCGGACCACGACAGCCATGCGCCCGGCCCCGCCGGCCCCGGCCTCGGCCAAGAAGGCGCCGAAGCGCAAGAAATAGGGCCGACCGTTACTCTTACCGCGACAAAACGAAAAGAAGCGGCCACCCGACTTTCTGGGTGGCCGCTCTGTTTTCCCTATGAAAACCCGCAGAGGCGCCGGTCGGAATCGAACCGACGAATGGGAGATTTGCAGTCTCCTGCCTTACCACTTGGCTACGGCGCCGCTCTCATCTCAGAGAGGAAACTAGTCCTCGCGCGAGTCGTACTCAAGTCGAATTGCGCATTCCGAATACTTCCGCATCCCGAATTCCCCTTCCGCACCCCGCATCGGGTCGAATTTCCGCATCCCGCATTCCGCATTCGGGTGAACGCCGTATATTCGGCGCGCATGTCCATTCTCACTCGCTGGCTCGCGGTCGTCGGATCCGCGCTCGTCGTGCTCTGGTTTCCGGCGCCGGCGGGGATCTCCGCCGAGTCATGGCGCCTCCTCGCGATCTTCACCGCGACCATCGTCGGCTCCATCGTGCGGCCCGTGCCGGCGGGCGCGATCGTCTTCCTCGGCGTCTCGACGATCGCGCTCACCAACACGCTGCCGACGGCCAAGGCGCTGAGCGGCTACTCCGACCCGATCGTGTGGCTCGTGCTCTGCGCCTTCTTTCTGGCGCGCGGGGTGCTCAAGACGGGCCTCGGACGGCGCATCGCGTTCCTGTTCATTCGCGCGCTCGGGCGCAGCTCGCTCGGGCTCGCGTACGCGCTGGTGTCGACGGACACGCTCCTTGCCGCGTTCCTGCCGTCCAACAGCGCGCGCGCCGGCGGCGTCGTGTTTCCCGTCGCGCGAAGCCTGGCCGAGGCGTACGACTCGCAGCCCGGGCCGACGGCGAGGCGCCTGGGCGCGTACCTCCTGTTCACGATCTACCAATGCGACGTCGTCGCGTGCGCCACGTTCCTCACGGGCCAGGCGTCGAACGTGCTGATCGCGAAGTTCGCGAAGGACACCGTCGCCGTCGATCTGACGTATTCGAAGTGGCTGCTCGGCGCCTCGGTGCCGGCGCTGGTCTCGTTCGCGTTCATTCCGTGGCTGCTCTTCAAGATCTATCCGCCCGGCATCACGCACACGCCGGACGCGGCGCGGCTCGCGCAGGAGGAGCTCGCGCGCATCGGCCCGATGCGCCGCGAAGAGAAGATCATGCTGTGGGTCTTCGCTCTCGTCGCGGGACTTTGGATGACGACGGCTCTGCACCACATCAACTACGCGGTGGTGGCGCTGCTCGGCATCAGCGTGCTCTTCCTGAGCGGCGTGCTCTCGTGGGACGAGATCACGGGCGAGCGGCCCGCGTGGGACGTCTTCATATGGTACGGCGGCCTGCTCGGCATGGCCGAGGCGCTGAGCCAGAGCGGCGTGACGCAGCGGTTCGCGCAGGTTTCGGCGGCGATGACCGTGGGGTGGGCTTGGGGCGGCGCGCTCGCCGTCCTGCTGCTGATCTACTTCTACGCGCATTACGGGTTCGCGAGCATCACGGCGCACGCAACCGCCATGTTCACACCCTTCCTGCTCGTCGTGGTCGCGGCCGGGGCGCCCCCTCTGATGGCCGTGCTTTTTCTTGCCTATTTCTCGAACCTGAGCGCATCGCTCACCCACTACGGCACCACGACGGCGCCCATCTATTTTGGCGCCAACTACATTTCCCAGCGTGACTGGTGGCGGCTGGGGCTGATCGTGTCGTTCGCGACGATCACGATCTGGACGGTAACCGGTCTCGGATGGTGGAAACTCCTGGGCTGGTGGTAGGGTAGCACGGAGTTGAGCGCGAATGAACGCGGATGTTGTCTCATGCGTCTTATACGACATGAAACGACTACTTCTTGCCGTCGCCCTTTGCATAGTGGCGCTCGGCGTGCCGGCCCTTGTCCGCGCTCAAGTTGGATCGACCACCGACATCATCACCGGTAAAGTCACCGGTCCGAACGGCGAGCCCATCGCTGGAGCGCGTGTCGAGGTGATGTCCATCGAGACGCAGGTCACACGATTCCGTACAACGAACGAGAAGGGGCAGTACACGCTGCTCTATCCGGACGGCGGCGGGGCTTACCGCGTGACGTTCAAGGCGATCGGGATGGCGCCGTTCGTTCTCAACCTGAACCGTCAGGCCGACGAGGACCGCCTCGAGGCCGACGCCAAGATGAGCCCGACGAGCCAGCGGCTCGGCCAGATCGTTGTTCGCGCGGCGCCGAACCCCAACGGAAACGAGCGGCCGACGGCGGGCAGTACCGAGAAGGTGCTCAGTGGCGAGCAACTCTATCGCCTGCCGGTCGACGCGTCGGATCCCGCGCTCGTCGCCTCGCTGGCGCCCGGCGTGATCCTGCTCGGCGGATCGGACTCCACGGCGAATTCGTTCGTGATCGCCGGGCAGCGCGCGGACCAGAACCAGATCACCCTCGACGGCTTGTCGTTCGGCTCGGGGAGCGTACCGTCGGAAGCGGTACGCAATACCCGCGTCATCACCAACACCTACGATGTCGCCCGCGGGCAATTCACCGGCGGCCAAGTGGCGAGCACGACGCGCAGCGGCACGAACGTCATCCAGGGCTCGGCCGGCTACGTCATGAACCAGCCGGATTTCGAGTTTCCGGATACGTCGTCGCAGGCGACCGCACGGTTCACATCCAACCAGCTCAGCTTCGGAGTCGGCGGCCCGTTCGTGCAGGACCAGTCGTTCTGGTTCGTCTCCGCCAACGGGAGCGCGCGGACGAGCGACATCAACACACTGCTCAACGCCAACAACCTGTTGCTCGAGCGTTCGAACGCCGCGCCGGACTCGGTGGCGCATTTCCTCGGCAGCCTGAGTCATTACGGAATTCCGACCTCGTCGCTCATCGTCCCGAACGACGCCCTCACGGACCGCTCGACCACGCTGACGCGTATGGACTTCGCGCTCGGCGATCGTCACACGCTGACCGTGCGCGGCGACTGGAACTGGACGTCGCTCGACGCGACGCGACTGAGCACGCTCTCGGTGCCGGCGCACGGCGGCGACACGAGGTCGCTCGGCGGCGGACTTATGACGTCGCTCAGCTCGCAGTTCGATATCGGCATCATCAACGAAGCCCGCCTCTACTTCAACGACTCGAAGAACAACGCGCAGCCGTTCCTGACCATGCCGCAGGGCTCGGTTCGCGTCACCTCAGCCCTGCCGGACAGCCTGACCGGCATCAGCAACTTCGTATTCGGCGGCAACGCCGGAATGCCGACGTCCACCGAGACGAAGCAGTTCGAGTTGACGGACGAAGCCAGCTACTTCAAGGCCGGAAGCGCGCACCGCTTCAAGCTCGGATTCTTCGGCAACATCACGACCTTCGACAACAACCAGACCACGAACCAGCTCGGATCGTGGAGCTACAACTCGCTTTCGGATTTCGATAACAACCTGCCGAGCCAGTTCACGCGGACGCTGACGCCGAGGGTCCACATCGGTGACACGGAGAACGCGGCGGTCTATCTCGGCGACGCATGGCGCGTGTCCCGTGCGTTCCAGATGGTGTACGGCCTGCGCGCGGAAGGGACGCGTTTCGACGGACGGCCCGCGTACAACCCGGATATCGAGACGCTGTTTGGTCGAAGCACCAGCAACTTCCCGTCGGAAACGCACCTCAGCCCGCGGATCGGATTCACGTGGACGGAGGGCTTGCCGCCGGTGCCGGTGCGCGCGCCCGGCGACACCACCAACCGCAACAATGGCCAGCAGGGCGGCGGATTCGGCGGCGGATTCGGCGGCGGCGGTGGTGGTCGTGGCGGCGGTGGTGGTCGTGGTGGCGCCGGTGGCGGCGGCGGACCGAACATGTTCCAGGGCCTCTCGACCACCGTCATTCGCGGCGGCATCGGCGAGTTTCGTGGCAAGGCCCCCACCGGCCTGTTCACGAACGCGCTCGACGCCACCGGCCTCGCGGGTTCCGAGTCGCAGCTCGTCTGCATCGGTTCGGCGACGCCGAGTCCCAACTGGTCGGCGATGATCAACGATCCGGCTGCGATCCCCAATCAGTGTCTCGGTGGCGTGAACTCCGGCCCGTCGGTGCTGTCGGCGAACAAGCCGAACGTCACGACGTTCGCCCCGGATTTCCAGGCGCCCCGCGCGTGGCGCGGTTCGCTCGGCGTGCAGCGTCGAATCCTCCAGCGCTACACCGTGAACGTCGATGCGACGTATGCGCGCGGCACCAACTACTACGGCGTCACGGACCTCAACCTGAACACGACGGCGCCGCAGTTCATGCTGTCCAACGAATCCAACCGCCCGGTGTACGTCACGCCGTTGGCGATCGTGCCCGCCACGGGCGCACTGCAGTCGCTCAACTCGCGCGTGCAGAGTGCGTACGGTGACGTGTACAGCGTAAACTCGAACCTCGGCTCCGAGGCGAAGCAGGTAACGGCGTCGATCAACGGATTCACGCCGCAGGGCATCAACATGTCGCTTTCGTACACCTATTCGCGCTCTCGCGACCAGAGCACCGCCACCGGCGGCTCCGCCGGCGGCCTGTTCCGCTCGCCAACGACCGCTGGCAACCCGAACATCACGCCGTGGGGAACGAGCGACAACGAACGACGCCACAACATTCAGTTGACCGCGACATGGCCCGTGCACCCGTCCGTCGAGTTGACGGCCGTGGTCCAGTATACGTCCGGCAGTCCATACACTCCGCTCGTCGGCGGTGACATCAATGGCGACGGAACATCCAACGACCGGGCGTTCATCTACAATCCCGCGACGACCGGCGACACGGCACTTGCAAACGGCTTGAACCGTCTGCTGTCGGCCGCGCCGTCGCGCATCAGGAGCTGCCTGGAGTCGCAGCTCGGCCAGATCGCCGGGCGCAACTCGTGCACCACGGCATGGCAGCCGAACGTCAGCATGCAGATCAACTATCGCCCAGACCGCTTGGGACTCAAGCGCAACCTGATGATTTCGTTTGCGCTGACCAATCCGATCGCCGGCGCGGACCTCCTGCTGCACGGCCAGAACAACCTTCAGGGGTGGGGACAGCCGGCGCGTGCCAACAGCCAGCTGCTCTACGTGACGGGCTTCAACCCGGTGACGAACAACTTCACCTACGCCGTGAACGAGAAGTTCGGTGACCAGCGCTCGAACCAGCTGATCATCACGCGGCCGTTCCAGGTGCAGCTGACGGCTCGGTACACGATCGGCCCCGACTACGCGCGCCAGGCGCAGCTCGCCGCGCAAACGGCGGCTCGGGCCCGCGGCGGTAACGCCGCACCGACGGACACATTGGTGCAGTACACGCGCATGGTGCAGCGCTACGTCCCGAACATCTTCCGGACCATCCTCACGCGTGCGGATACGCTCAAGCTCGACCTGACGGCAAACCAGAAGTCGCTGCTCACCGTGCTGGCCGACTCGCTCGTGCATCAGATCGACACGCTCGGCCTCAAGGTCGCCGCGAAGATGCGCGGCATGGGCAACAACGCGGATCAGGCGGCGGTGCAGGTGCAGCTGCGCGGCATCTTCGCCGACGCGCAGGAACTCGGTGCCCGCTCGATCGCAGAGGCCCAGATCATCCTGACGAAGGAGCAGTGGGCCAAGCTGCCGGACACGGTGAAGCATCCGCAGTCGGTGTTCGGCCCGATCCAGGGCGGCGGCGGACGGGGCGGTCGACCCCCGCAATAGCCAGCTCGGCCGGCAACGGCGAAGTCAAAGGGGCAGCGCGACAAGCGCTGCCCCTTTGACTTCGCCTCGATGACAGCAGGAGTGGAACGACTTTGCATTTTCATCATTGAATTTTGCAAATTGAGTCGATAGATTTGCAGAATCTGCACGATTTGCATGGCACAGTGCAGCAGCCGCCCGTCTTCGACCTCCGCCCTCGACCGCGAAAAAACATGTCTTCCTCGCTCTCTCCGCGCTCCGCAGCCATGCGTGCGATCGCCACGCGTGTGGTCACGCCACCCGACATCCCGGCATCGAACGACACGCCCGTCCCGACCTCGCAGTATTTCGGGATGAACACGCTTGGCGCGCGACAGATGCGCGATAAGCTGCCGAAGGAGATCTACGCAAAGCTCGTCGCGGCGATCCGGCTCGGCAAGAAACTCGACCTCGACATTGCCCCCGCCGTGTCGCAGGTCATCAAGGAGTGGGCGCTGTCACGCGGCGTCACGCACTTCTGCCACTGGTTCCAGCCGCAGACGGGACTGACCGCCGAGAAGCACGACAGCTTCCTGGCGTTCGACGAGAACAAGCTCCCGATCGAGCAGTTCACCGGCGACCAGCTCATCCAGAGCGAACCGGACGCCTCGAGCTTTCCGTCCGGAGGGCTCCGCGCCACGTGGGAAGCGCGCGGATACACCGCGTGGAACCCCGCCTCGCCGGTGTTCATCCTCGAATCGCCCGGCGCGAAGACCCTCTGCATTCCGTCGGCGTTCATCGGCTACCACGGCGAGGCACTCGACGAGCTCACGCCGCTGCTTCGTTCGAGCGACATCCTTTCACAGAAGACCATCGAGCTGCTCGACCTCATCGGCGACAAGGGAGCGCTGCGCGTGTTCACCACGCTCGGAGCCGAACAGGAGTATTTCCTGATCGACCGCACGCATTTCGCCATGCGTCCCGATCTCGTGATGGGCGGGCGCACGCTCGTCGGCGCTCCCCCGCCGCGCGGCCAGCAACTCGAGGATCACTACTTCGGCGGAATTCCCGAGCGTATGCTCGCCTGCATTGCCGAGGTGGAGTTCGAGCTCTACAAGTGCGGCGTGCCGATCATGACGCGGCACAACGAAGTCGCGCCATGCCAGTTCGAGATGGCGCCGGTGTTCGAGGAGACCGACATCGCGGTGGACCACAACCAGCTCGTGATGTCGATCCTGAGGAAGGTCGCGCTTCGGCACGGGCTGCAGGCGCTGCTCGCCGAGAAGCCGTTCGCCGGCATCAACGGATCGGGCAAGCACTGCAACTGGTCGATGGCGATCACGTCCGACAACGAGCTCGACGGTGTGAACCTCCTTAAGCCGGGCAAGACGCCGCACCAGAACATCCGCTTCCTCCTGATTCTCGCGGCCGTGCTGAAGGCCGTGCACAAGCACGCCGGGTTGATCCGCGCGGGCATCGCGACGTCGGGCAACGAACATCGCCTTGGCGCCAACGAGGCTCCGCCCGCGATCATTTCGGTTTTCATGGGCGACATGCTGACGCGGGTGATCGACGACATCGCGGCGGGCAAGACGGGCAAGCAGGGCGCGGCACAGGCGATGATCCAGCTCGGCGTCGCGAAGCTGCCGGATGTCGCGAAGGACAACACCGACCGCAACCGCACGTCGCCGTTCGCGTTCACGGGCGCGAAGTTCGAGTTCCGCGCCGTGGGCTCGAGCCAGTCGATCGCGTTTCCGGTGATGCTGCTCAACGCGACGGTCGCGGAAGCGATCGGCGAACTCACGGACGCGATCCGCAAGGAATTGAAGACCACCGAATCGCGCGACGACGCGGTGCTCAAGGTGATTCGCGACGCATTCAAGCAGACGACCGCAGTTCGCTTCGAGGGCAACAACTACTCCGAGGAATGGGTGCGGGAGGCGAAGAAGCGCGGCCTGCCGAATTTCCGACGCACGCCTGAGGCGCTCGCGCAGATCATCACGAAGCCGTCGCGCGAACTGTTCATGAACCTCGCCATCCTGACGAAGGAAGAAATCGACTCGCGCTACCACATCCGGCTCGAGCGCTACATCAAGGACATGCTCATCGAGATGCACACGCTCGCGGAGATCGCGAACACGATGGTGCTTCCCGCGGGCTACGAGTACCTCGGTTCGCTCGCATCGGCGGCGGCGCAGGCGAAGTCGGCCGGCGTAAAGCCGGCGCCGCAGCTTCAGGCCGCCAACGAAGCCGGAGTGATCGTCACCGGACTGCAGAAGAGCGCGGCGGCGCTGGTAAAGGCGATCGACAAGGCCGAATCGCTGCATCACGACCCCGAAAAGCAGGCGCGCTTCCTGACGGCGGATGGTGCGGCCGCGATGGAAGCGGTGCGCGCCGCGAGTGACAAGCTCGAGATCAATATCGGCGACGGCTACTGGCCGCTGCCGCGCTACAGGGAGATGCTGTTTCCGGTCTGAACGGCAACGGCGGGTAGAAGATCATTGGTCATTGGTCGTTGGTTCTTGGCATACAGCCAATGACCAACAACCAATGACCAATGACGTTTTACCCGCCGTTCATCTCGCCTCTCTTAGCCCGTCCCGCGATCGCCCAGCGTTGATCCAGGGTATCGTCGACAGCGACACGATCCAGCGGCTCGGCAGCCCCGACCGCCACACGGCCCGGCCGATGTCGAGCCTGATCGGCGCCTGCGTGGGCTGGTCGCGAATCTGGCGAAGGCCTATGCCGACGATCACGGCCCGATAGTTCGAGGGATCCATGGAGATGCCGTTGAAGCTGCGCTCGCGATCCGAGAGCGCCGCCCACAGCGCGCCATCGATCACCCAGCGCCCTTCCTTTGCATACACGTGCAGCGAACGCTCCGCCGTCAGGCTCAGTGCGCGCTCGGCGAGACGGGATGCAGGTGCGAGCAGGCGCAACAGGGGATCGACGGTGGAGAGTGCGAACACATCGGGGTCCGGATTGTAGATTCGCTCCCATGCGCCGCGGAATATCCAGAGTCCCCACGTCGCCTTCCGGAACAACGCCAGACTGGCTCGCAACGTTCCGTTCGAGACGGAATCGCTCGACCAATAACCGGACGACCACACGTCGCCGGTGAACACCGTGTGGGGTCCGAGCAGCTCCGTGATCCCGGTCCACCCGTCGAGGTGGGTAATGCGCGTGTTTTGGTAGAGCTCGTGTCCCACGCCGAATACGACCTCGCCCTCGAGACCTTCGCGCAGCTCCGCCGGCGCCTGTCCGGGCACCAGCCAGTCGATCGCCCCGAAGCGCCGTGAGCGACGCGACAACCCGAGCAGCGGTACGGTGAAGTTCCGCCGCACGCCGTCCTTGCCGAGCGATCCGCCCGGCTGGGTCACGGTCTCATCGGCGAGTTCGTGCTCCACACCACCGACCACCGTGTACGCCGCCGTCGGTGTCAGCATCACGAGCCGGCTCACGGTGAACGCGTCCGCCCGCTTCGTGATGTCGATGTGCGTGCTCGTCGCGGAGTCGTAGCTCAGCCTGCGTTCCTGCGAGCTCGTGAGCGCGACGCGCCACACGTCGCGATCGGACAACTCGCGGGTCCGCACACTCCAGGCCCAGGCGCGACCGTCCGAGAAGGTTCGCATGAGCGCGGCAGCCCTGAACCGCGTGTCGATCAGGTGTGGATCGACGAGCGACAGACTGAACGCGTTGCGGCCGTTGACGTTTTCTCCCGATACGGAGATCGCGCGGCCCGTACCGAGCACGTTCACTTCGGACAACGAGGCACGCGACGTTCCGGCCTCGGCGAACCGCAGACCGCCGCGAAGGCTCCACGCGTCGCGCGTCCACAGCGTGAAGTCGGTCACGCCTTCTCCGCACTGCGTTCCCTCGAGCATGACCTCGCTGTAGAGGCTCGTCGCGCGCAGCCGGCGGATCGACTCCTCCACCGCGAGCGAATCCATGCGATCGCCCGGAGCGAAACTCAATTCGTTGAGCGCGACGTTCAACTGCGTCGCGCGGTGGACGTAGCGCGCCGCGGTCGTCGCGATCTTGAACGGGGTCTCGACGTTGCGGGTCTTGACGGTGACCTGCCCCACCGTCGTGCCCAGCCAGCCGCGCGGGAATGTGGCGTCGAGCGTGTCGGCGGTACAGGCGGGAGGTTGCTGCGCGCCCGCAGCCACCTGCCCTGCAATCGTAGACGAGGCCGCGGTGCTCAGCGCCAGCGCCGCGAGGAGCGGTCGAACCAAAGTCCTCACGCTCCGTTCATCAGGCTGACCGTCTCAGGCCGCACGCGTCATCGCGTCCCTCAATATTTCGCGAGATAGTGTTCGAGTTCCCACGACGACACCTGCGTGATGTACTCTCGCCACTCCTGCCGTTTCGCCGCGAGAAAATGCGAACTGATGTGCCCGCCCAGCGCGGCCGTGATCACCTCGTCCTTCTCCAGCTCGTCGCACGCCTCGTTGAGGTCGTGTGGCAGGTCGTCGATGCGAAGGCGCCGCTTTTCGCGATGCGACATCTCCCAGATGTTCGTCTCCACCGGCTCGCGCGACGTGGCCTTCGTGACCACGCCGTCGATCCCCGCGGCCAGCATCACGGCCAGCGCAAGATACGGGTTGGCCGACGGATCGGGGCTGCGCAGCTCCACGCGAGTCCCGGTTCCGCGGCGCGCGGGAACGCGGATGAGCGGCGAGCGATTGCGCATCGACCATGCGACGTTGATGGGAGCTTCATAGCCCGGCACGAGCCTCTTGTACGAGTTGACGAGCGGATTCGTGATCGCGCACATGCCTCGCGCGTGCCTGAGCAGCCCGCCGATGTACTGGCGTGCAATCTTGGACAGCTCGAACTCGCCTTTCGGATCGAAGAATGCGTTGCGGCCGTCGCGGAAGAGCGACTGGTGCGTGTGCATGCCGCTGCCGTTCTGCCCGAACACCGGCTTCGGCATGAATGACGCCACGAGCCCGAATTGCTGGGCCACATGCTTCACCACGAAGCGGAATGTCGCGATGTTGTCCGCCGTCGTCATCGCGTCGGCATAGCGGAAGTCGATTTCGTGCTGCCCATGCGCCACCTCATGGTGCGCGGCCTCGACCTCGAAACCCATCTGCTCGAGCACATCGACGATCGCACGGCGCGCTTCCTCGCCGAGGTCCATCGGCGCAAGGTCGAAGTAGCCACCCACGTCATGTGTCGTCGTCGCAGGCCCGCCGTCCGCCGCCGGCCGGAACAGGAAGAACTCCGCTTCCATCCCCGCGTTCATCGTGTAGCCGAGCTTCGCCGCGCGGGCGACCTGGCGGCGCAATGCGGCTCTGGGATCGCCGTCGAACGGCTCACCCTCGGGCATCGTGATGTCGCAGATCAGGCGGCCCACCCGGTTCTGCGGGTCCCCGCCTGGAAACACCTTGAACGTCGAGAGATCCGGCGTCAGCAGCATGTCGGACTCCTCGATGCGCACGAACCCCTCGATCGACGAGCCGTCGAACATGATGTCGCCGTCGAGCGCCTTCGAGAACTGTGACGACGGAATCTCGACGTTCTTGTTGACACCGAGAATGTCCGTAAACGTCAGCCGCAGAAACCGCACGCCGTGCGCTTCAGCGAGCTTCAGGATGTCTTTCTTTGACGCGCCGGTCATGTCGGCGAGCAGTGATCGCGATTGGCCAGCCACGCTTACCTCACGCACGGGGATCGGGCGCCGGTCGGACGCCCTATAACCTTGAAATATCGGGTCTCGACCGCGCGGGGGGCAAATGTCGGGCCCGGCGCCATCCCGCTAGGTGCCTTGTATCGCTTAGCTTTCCGGCCATGAGTTCATCCGAATCCTCGACGCCCTGCCCTCGCTGCAAGGCACCCGCGAGCGGCCGCTTTTGCGCCAATTGCGGTGCCGCGCTCGCCGGTGCGAACTGCGTCTCGTGCGACCAGCCCCTCACGCCGGGAGCTCGATTCTGCCATCACTGCGGCTCATCGGTTGGGCCGACAACGACGCCGAGCGCGAGGTCCGTGCTTCCATGGATCGTTCCTGGAATCGCCGTCATGGCGCTCGTGGCGTTTCTCATCGGGCAGCGCGTCGCGCGCGGCGGCTCGGGTGCAGCCGCGACGGACGCCGCGCCGGACGCAACGCCTGTTCCCGCCGGAATGCGGGCGTCGGACATCTCCTCGATGAGTCCGGAGGAACGCGCCAGCCGGCTGTTCGACCGGGTGATGCGCTACGGCCAGGAAGGCAAGCTCGACAGCCTGAAAATCTTCGCGCCCATGGCCATCCAGGCGTTCGACATGCTCGGCCCACCGGATGCACACGCACGCTACGACGTCGGCATGATCGGGGTGGTGAGCGGCGACGTTCAGCTCGCGCGCGCCGAAGCCGATACCATCCTCGCTGCGAACAAGACACAGCTGCTCGGCCTCGTCCTGGCCATGAAAGCCGCTGGACTGCGCCAGGACGTGAGTGCCAGGGCTGAGTATCAGCGGAGACTCGTCGTAGCCGCCCCCGCGGAGCGCGCGAAGAAACTGAAGGAGTATGAAGATCACAAGGCCGACATCGACGCGGCACTCAAACCAACCGGAGACCGCAAGCCGTGACACGAGTGATTCACGTCGCCCATAGCCCCGATTCCGACGACGCATTCATGTTCTACGCGCTCGCCGAAGGACTCGTCGAGACCGACGGGATCACGTACGTCCACGAACTGCAGGACATCGAGACGCTGAACCAGCGCGCGCTTCGCGGCGAACTCGACGTCACCGCCGTCTCCATTCACGCCTATGCGTCGCTCACCGATCGCTACGCGCTGCTTACGAGCGGTGCGTCAATGGGTGATCGGTACGGACCGCGACTCGTCTCTCGCACGCCGGCCACGCGAGCGGACGTGCGCGGCAAGCGCATTGCGATTCCCGGACCGCTCACGAGCGCATATCTGGCGCTTCGCTTGTACGAGCCCGATTTCGTTCCCGTCTTTACGCCCTTCGACAGGATCGAGGACGCGGTGGTGAACGGCGAAGTGGATCTCGGACTGCTGATCCACGAAGGGCAGCTGACATTCGGCGACCGCGGTCTGCACCTGGTCGCCGACATGGGCGAGTGGTGGTTCCAGGAGACTGGACTTCCGCTTCCACTCGGCGGTAACGTCATAAGAAAAGATCTGGGGTTGCCGCTAATGCAGACAATTTCGCGACATCTTCGCGACAGTATCGCATATGGATTGCAACATCGCCAGCAAGCGCTCGACCATGCAATGCGGTTCGCGCGCGGCCTCGATCGATCCAAGGCCGATACTTTCGTGGGTATGTATGTCAACGACTGGACCCTCGACTATGGCGACCGTGGCCGCAGCGCGATTCGAGAGTTGCTCCGTCGCGGCGTTGCGGCTGGATTCATTCCGCGCAGCGTGACGGTGGAATTCGTCGAAGACGCTGCGCCACGGACACCCGCGGCGAAATGAGCGACCGGACTCCCATCGCTGCGCGCATATCACGGGCCTTCAATTCCATCGGCGAGCCCGCGACGCGACGCGTGCTTGTGGTGGACGATGAAGAGTCCATTCGCAATGCGATCGGAAAATTCCTGAAGTCGCGCGGCTACGACGTGGCGGTCGTCGAGAACGGGGCCGACGCGCTCGACGCGCTGCAGCGAGAGCGATTCGACGCCCTGGTCTGCGACGTGCGCATGCCGGGGATGCTGGGCACCGAGGTCGTGCCGCGCGCCATCGAACTCCGTCCGGACCTCGCCGTGCTCATGCTCACCGCGGTGAACGACGCCCCCACGGCGACCGAAGCGCTCGCGCACGGCGCGATGGATTACCTCGTGAAGCCCGTCGAGCTCGACGACCTCGCGAAGGCCATCGAGCGCGCCGTGCGGAGGCGCGACCTCGAGATCCAGCAGCGGAACGTCGAGCGGATGATTCGCGAGGAGGTCGCGCTGCGCACGGAGGAGCTGCGCCGCGAACAGGCGTTGCTCGCCGAGATTTCCATCTCGATCGTGCGCGCGCTCGTAAACGCGCAGGAAGCCAAGGATACGTTCCTCCGCGGCCATTCGCAGCGCGTCGGCGCGATGGGAGCCGCGATCGCGTCGGCGATGGGACTCCCGGACGACGCCGTCGAGGATCTCCGGCTCTCGGGCCAGCTGCACGACATCGGGAAGATCGGCATTCCCGAGGCCCTTTTGCACAAGACGAGTCCACTGACCGAGGAGGAATACACGCGCGTGAAGGAACACGTGCGCATCGGCATGGACATCCTGACTCCGCTCTCGCCGCTCGCGCGCGTGCTCCCCGCCATCCAGGATCATCACGAGCGGTGGGACGGCAGCGGTTATCCGCGCCAGCTCGCCGGCGAACAGATCTCGCTCGGCGGACGGATCCTCGCCGCGGTCGATGCGTTCGACGCGCTCACGTCACGGCGTGCCTACCGCGAGCCGCTGACCCCGCACGAGACCATCGAACTGCTCTCGAGCAGCGCGGGGGCCCACCTGGACCCGGCCGTGATGGAGGCGCTGCGCCGGATGGTTCTCGGGCGCACGTCCTTGCATTTCATCGACGAAGCACGCTAACTGTTGGCGGCGCGCGCGCACACGTCCGCTCCAGTGTGGCGCCAGCGCTTGACGGCTTGCCGCGCCCGGTGTATTCAGCGGTTGTAGCATCCGCCAATTTATATTTCGATAGGAGGCACCATGACTCGCGGCGATGACATGCACAACGAGAAATCCTTCGACCGCGACGACGAGGGGGAAGAACTCGGCGGCTTCACGGGCGGCATTCCGTACGACGAGGAGGAGGACGAGGACGGAGGCTGGGCGATCAACAAGGACCACAGCGATTCGCTATGGGACAGCGCCGAAGAGTCCGATGATGACGACGAAGAGACCACGGAACTCGTCGACGCGGGCGAGGGAACCGAGGAAGAGGAGCCCGACCTCTTCGGCGGCGGACTGAGCACACCTCGCCGCCGCGGACGTCGGCCGGCCGAGAAGCCCGCGGTCGCCGAAATCGCCGTCACGGTCGCCGCCGCCGCGACCGGCGCGGCACTTGGCGCGGCCGTAGCAAAGAAGGGCGATGCTGTGCCGAAGGCTCTGCCTAAGACTGCGCCGAAGCCCGTCTCGAAGGCTGCGGCGAAGGCCGTGGCGAAGGCTGCGGCGAAGGCCGTGGCGAAGGCTGCGGCGAAGGCCGTGGCGAAGGCCGTGAAGCCCGCCAAGGCGAAGGCTGCGCCAAAGGCCAAGAAGGCC
>Ga0209014_10001186_pt1 | contig 15423 bp, 12 predicted proteins | sample BarGraNGADG00212_FD_184491 | JGI IMG/M metagenome (GOLD analysis project Ga0209014, IMG submission 184491) | Arctic peat soil microbial communities from Barrow, Alaska - Barrow Graham LP Ref core NGADG0002-212 (SPAdes) (version 2) | ecosystem: Environmental > Terrestrial > Soil > Wetlands >...
GACCGGGCGAGCCCGGAGGCGCCGCCAGGGTCGCCGCTGTGGGAGGTCCTGCGCCGTTCGATGGACGTCACGATCGCCCGCGTTCGTCTTGCCCAGGGCAGATTCGATGAGTCACGCGAGCTGCTGACGCGGACGCTGTCGGCCGAGAAAGCATCCGGTGCCGTCGCAGAGGTGATCTCGATCGGCATCCTCGAGGCGGCCGTCGCCGAGGCGACCGGTCGGCGAGCCGATGCGCTGCGGGCGCTCGAACAGTCGATCGTCCTCGCCGCGCCCGGCGGCTACGTCAGGCGCTTCATCGATGACGGCTCGAGCATCGCCGGCCTCCTGCCGCTGGTCCGGACGGCCGCGCCTGCATTCGTCGACCGGGTGATCGCCGCCTTCGCGGCCGGGCCGACGGCCGAATCGGCAACGCCGGACCGCGCTGCGAGGCTCCGGGAGGCCGCCGACGGTCAGCTTCTCGAGGCGCTCACGGTCCGTGAGCTCGATGTCCTGCGCCTGATGGCAGAGGGCGCGAGCAACGCCGATATCGCGGCCAGCCTGGTCGTCTCGCTCGGAACGGCGAAGTGGCACGTCGGCCACGTCCTCGCCAAGCTCGGCGCGACGAGCCGGACCCAGGCGCTGGTGCGCGCCCAGCGGTTCGGCCTCGTCTGAACCTCCCGGCGCGGTGCGCCGGCCTGACCCTGCCTTTGGACAGGGCATCACACGAGCGAAAGACCGGCCTTTCGCGAGGCGCGATCCCGGCCCTCGAGGCTGAACATCAGCCCCGTGAACTGCTACGAGATCCGCGTCGCCGACGGATCACGGTTCCGAGCTGAACCGCCCGGCCACTCACCTCGCCAGCGGCATGGAAGCCCGACCCAGAGAACAGGAGTTGCAGAGATGTCCGATCAGATGGTCAAGCTCATCATCACCGGGGCGCTCGCGGTGCATGGCCTCGGTCACGGCGGGGCCGTGGCCGCGCTCGCCTGGATCGGGGTGCGGCCAGGCACGGACACCGGGGGCTGGCACGCTGCTCAGTCCTGGCTCCTCCCCGGACTGTCCGCCGGGACCGCCACGTCCGTGGCGAGCGTCATCTGGATCGCGTCGCTGATCGGGTTCGTCGCCGCGGCCCTCGGGTTCTCGGGGATCCTTGTCCCCGGCGAGGCCTGGCGGCCGCTGGCGGGTGTCGCTGCCGTCGTCTCAATGGTCGGAATCGTGCTCTTCATCGGCACGTGGCCAGCATTGAACACGGTGGCCGCCCTCGGCATGAACGTCGCCGTGCTCGTCGCACTGCTCGGGATGCGCTGGCCACCAGAGACGATGTTCGGGAGGTGAGCTCGAGACGCGCGGTCGCCACCGGCGCGTTGCGCTCCCCCAGCCTCGGACCCGCTCAGCGAAGGCTCACTGCCGAGTAGATCGACCCGAGGAACCGGCTTGGGACCGACGCCAGCGGCCGGGTCTCGCGGAAGCCGGCCTCCGATGCCAGCGTCGCCCAGGACCGGAACGTGAGCGGGAAGGGGACCCACGGGTTGCCGTGGTCAGTGTCGTATTCGACGAGGACGAGGCGACCCGCCGGGCGTAGGTAGCCCCGGACGAGACTGAGGACGCCGAGCTTGTCGCGCACGAAATGGAGCGAGTTCGCCATGACGATCCCGTCGAGCGGCGGCAGCTCGAGCGGCAGGGTGAAGTCGGCCACAACAGGCGTGAGGCCGACGCTCGGGAACGCCTCACGGAGCGCCCGCACCTGGACCCCGACGGCGCGGCCGTCGCGATCGACCGTGTGGATCGAGCCGGTCGGACCGAGCAGGTCCGCGAGGGCAAGGGTGAAAGCTCCCTCACCCGACCCGAGGTCTGCCCAGGTTGTCCCCCCTCCATGGACGCCACCGCTGAGCAACCTGACGTGGTCGGCGTGGTCCATGGCGACAAGTCTGGCGCACCGGGGTCGGGGCCGGGTGGGTCCGGGGCCGGGGCCGGGGCCGGGGCCGGCCCGCCCATTGCCGGCCCGGCGACGCGCGGTGCGGCGAATGGCACTCGGCGGTGTCTCCTGGCACCTCGTACTACCGGCTCCCACTCGGGTGATTGCGGATCGATCCGCGTCCCGCGACCGTTGATCCAGCCCCGGCGCCCGCGTCCCTCGACGCGGCCGTGCAGGGCGCGATTCGAGGCCGCCGGTGTTCCCGTCCTGTGTTGCCCGGGCGACGACGAGCCTTGTCCTTGCCGTGCTTCTCGGCGTCGGCGGGACAGCGGGCGGGTTCGCCGTGCGTGCAGACACCTCGACGGACATGCCGCTGCACGTGTTCGGCTGGCCAACCTCTGGCGTCCCGAATGACACCTACTTCTCGTTCCAGACCGACCTGGCATCCATCGACGTCGCCGCGGCCTGGAGGCTGACGACGGGCAGCCCCGACGTGGTCGTCGCAGTCCTCGACAGCGGCCTCGACGCCTCGAGCCCAGAGTTCACGGGGCGGATCGTGCCCGGGTTCAACGCCTTCACCGGGGCCGAGGATGGGCCGACCGACTTCACTGCGACGTTCGACGATGACGGCCACGGGACCCACGTCAGTGGGACCATCGCGGCCGCGGCGGACAACGGTGCCGGGATCGCCGGGATCGCGCCGAGGACCTCGATCATGCCCGTCAAGGTCATCGACGCCAAGGGCAGCGGCACCTTTCGCATGATGGTCAGCGGGCTCAACTGGGCCGTCGCCCACGGGGCGAAGATCGTCACCTTGAGCCTCGGCGGGGTGCTCCCACCCGACCTCGTGACCTACTACGAGGCTCCGTTTGACGCCGCGTATGCGGCCGGCGTGGTGGTCGTCGCGGCGTCCGGCAACGAAGGCGCGGTCGTGACGAACTATCCGTGCAACTTCGATCACGTGATCTGCGTGGGCTCGACGACGAACGACGGACAGGCGGTCAGCACGTTCTCGACACGAACCACCGGACTCGCGCTTGTCGCCCCGGGCGAGCGAATCGCCTCGATCGTGCCCGGCAACGCCTATGAGGCCTGGTCCGGGACCTCGATGGCCACGCCGCACGTCACCGCTTCGGTTGCCCTCATGCGCGCGGTCAGCCCCTCGATCGGGGTCGACGCAGTGAAGGCCGATCTCGAGCAGACGGCCACGCCACTCTCGAGCGGAGGACAGAACCCCGACTCGGGCTTCGGCCTGCTCCAGGTTGGGGCGGCCGTCGCTCTTGCCGCGGCGCAGTCCAACCCCGCGCCCGTTCCGAGCCCGAGCCCCAGCCCATCGTCGATCCCGAACTCGAGTCCGACGTCGCCGACGGCGAGCCCGAGCCCCGACCCGAACGCGAGCCCCGGCCCCTCGCCGAGCGCGAGCCCTGCGCCGAGCGCGAGCCCGAGCCCGAGCCCGGACCCGAACGCCAGCCCGAGCCCGGGCCTCGTGCCGCCAGACCCGAACGCCAGCCCGGCGCCGAGCCCGGTGCCGAGCCCGGTGCCGGTCATCGCGCCCGCTCCCGTCAGCCCCACGGTGACGAGCGTGACACCCCGGACCGGATCGCGCAGCGTCACGCGATCCTCCCACTCGCACATCACGTTCTCGGTGGGGGTGAAGGGGATCACCGACCGGACGATCCTGTTGACCGACGTCACCACAGGCCATCGCGTGCTGATCCGGCTGGCCTACAGCGCCACGACACGGACCGTGACGCTCACCCCGGTGACCCGGCTCGCGACGAACCACAGCTACCGCATCACCGTGACGAGCGGTGTGGCCGCTTCGGTCGGCGGGCTGCGCCTCCGCGCGACCTTCACCGCAACCTTCCGGACCGGAGTGCGCTGAGTTCAAGCCCCGGTCCATGGGCCGGCCGATCGGGCTCCGGTAGCGCGTCGTGCTCCAGCTCAGGGCGTCTCCCATTCGACACCCCGACGGTCGCCGCGACCACCGTGGCGGCGCCTCGAGGTCGACGCACTCGCTGTCGGCGGCTCGATAGACCCTCTCGCGGTCGAACCCCACCATGTCCGCAGAAACACGGACGCCGAATGGAGGGCGAGACGATGTTCCCGATGACACCAGAAGACACGTTTCGGCAGGTCAAGCGGTACCAGGACGAGCAGCGAGCGCAGATGGCCCGCGACCGGATGGCGAGGGCGGCCTCGCGGGAGCGCTCGACCGGACCGTCCGGCGCGCGACGCGTCTGGAGCCCGGCCCCGCAGGGCCTCTGGGCCGCGGTGAGGCAGCTCTTCCATCTCCGCGTCGGCACGCGCCGGATCGCTTGGCACCGGGCCCGCTGACGGCGACGGCGCGGTGTAGGGGCCCCCTGGTCCCGCGGTACCGTCGAACCCGCGCCACGCCGGACGCAGGCGGTCGCCCGGGAGCTACACCACCGGGTCCGGCGGCGCGCTCGCGTCCTCGTTGGGTTGGTGGCGTGCCCGCCACTCGCCCGAGAGGATCGCCATGCGATGAACGTCCGCGAACCGGCCTTCGCGGAAGATGGCGTGCCGCAAGACCCCTTCGTGCTGGAAGCCGACCCGCTCGTAGACCCGGCGAGCCCCGGTCGGACCAGGCCAGGTCACCGATCCGCGATCGTCAACCGGGTCGGGGCGATGAACGCCGCATCCTCGGGCGAGGCCGCAAGTCGGATCGAAGCCGGCTCCCACGCGTAGTCACCCGGCGTCACGATCCGGGCCAGGTAGCGCACCGTCGCCGTGCGGGCCTTGGTCGGGTCGTACGAGACCGAGAAGTCGACCTCCTGGCCCACGATCCGATACGGCCCGATCGCGCCGTCGTCGCCAACCCAGCCGTCCGTCCGCGCCACCGGGGCCAGACCAGACGGGACCATGTCCACGATCTCGTATCCACCGGGGAGGGCCTGTGCCGCGAACGTCGGCGTGAGCTCCACCACGACCAGCGCGTCCGACCCGATGATCCCGGCGGGGGTGACCGTTCGCGTGAGACCGAGGGCCGGATCAGGAGTCAGGCTTGATACGTCGACGGGCTCCGACCACGAGGCCGTGAGCCCGACCTGACCGGTGAGCGGCTCGATCCGGAGCGTGGCGCGTTCGGCGGCAGTCAGCGCGACCGTGAACGCCTCGCCGGGCTCGAGGTCGACGACGCTGCGCCGGCCGTCGAAGGCCCAGGCGAAGCTGGCCGCTGGCGCCGGTGTGCGGGCAAGGGTGCGCTCGATCACCCCGATCTGGTCGAGGACGTACAGCTCGTCACTGGCCGGGTTCGCGTCGACGTAGGCCTGGAGCGAAGCGGCGATCGGATCGCCGATCCCCGCGGCAACAAGGGCCAGGGCCGACGTTGCGCCGACGGTCTCGGCGAGGGTTGCACCGACCCGCAGGCGCGTCCAGGCCCCGAGTCGCTGCCCGTTTGCCCGGAGCAGGTCGCGCTCGATCGCGAGGGCCGCGGCGTCATCCCCTGCGGCCACGAACCCGAGGGCAAGATCGATCCGTTCGCCCACGCTCAGGTCCGTCGCGGTCGCGATGCCGCGAAGGTCCGAGAGGACGGGCTCGCCGAGCGCGGCGAGGCCGGCCAGGGCCGCGATCCGCAGGTCACGCCTCGTCGACGGCATGTCCCGCGTAGCGAGGAGTGCGGCGCGCAGGGCGCCCTTGTCGAATCGATCGGCAGCGACAAGGGCGACCCGCGCCGTGAGGCGGGCATCCGGACCGCCATACGGCAGGAGCGGCAGGCCGGTCGCGATGAGCTCGTACGAGTCCGACTGCTGCTGCCCGACGGGGTATGTCGCCGGATCGAACGCCTCCGGCGGAAGCAGGGTGGGGTCGAACCCGAAGTCCGATATGAGGAGATCGCGAGCGATCGCCGCGGAGACCGCCTGGTCGATGCGCGGGCCGCCGGACGTCGCGAGCCCGACCAACGGGGCGACGAAGCGGCCGCGCCCGGCATCGCTGAACGTGTACGTCGTGACCTCGGGGCCCCCGGGGATGGCGAGGTCAGGCGTGAGCATCGCGAACGCGCTCCGCGTCTGCGTGGTCCGCGAAGCGACGACCGTCACCGTCCTGCCGATCTTGTCGGCGAGGGAAGCGCCGCCCGCGGACGTCGTGCTGGCCTCGATCGTGATCCCATGGTGGCCGACGGAGAGCGGCGGCAGGGGGACCGAGACGTCGCGGAATGCCGTCCCGTCGACCCGGGTCGGCGCCAGGCCCAGCGAAGGCGCCGCCACCGTGAACGCGACCGCGTCCCCCGCACGGAGCGCCGAGCCGTAGGCCCGCAGCCGGATGATCGGCCGATCCGAGGCGAGGTATTCGTCGGCGATCGTGGCGTCGACGAAGAACGGCAGCCCGACCGGGAGCATCAGCTGACCCTCGCCAGCCTGGAGCGAGGCGGTCATCGCGCTGGCGCTGACGTGCCACGCGGTGAGGTCATCGGAAAGATGAAACGTGACCGTGGCGGCCCCGTGCGCGTCTGTCTGGAGCTGCCTGAAGAAGAGGGTGTCGCGGAAGTCGTCCCGCGCCTCGACCCCGGCGCCGCCTCCGCCCCCGGTCGTCGCGCCTCCCCCCTGGCCGCCCCCGATGGGCAGCTGGTGGGTTGCGGCCAGGCGGACGACGCCGCTCCCGACACCCTGGTAGAGGGCGCCGAGCGGATCGGCGATCTGCGCCGCCCCCATCGCGAACAGCTTCTCGTCCACAGCCCGCAGCGTGACGGTGGCGGGCGTGGGTCGCCCGGTCGCGTCCTTCGTGCGGACGGTCACGGTGACCGTTTCGCCGGGACGGTAGCTCGACCGGTCGCCCGACAGCCCGACCGTGAGGCGCCGCTCCTGCGTGTCGAAGGTCACCCCGGCGGCGGCGTCCGGCTCGTAAGTCGCGCCGGTGAAGTGGACGCCGATGATGAAAATGCCCGGCGCGTCCGCGGCGGCGAAGGTGCGGCTGAACTGCGGCGTCGTCGTCACGGACGCGGCACGCAGACCCTGCTGAGCGACGATGTACAGGTATCGATCGGTGGGGCCCGTCGGGAGCGGCCGGACACCATCGGTCATCGTCAAGCGGATCGGCTGGCCGATCCGGTAGACGAGGCCCTGCCCGCCGGCCGTGCCCGTATTCTCGAAGATCGGCAGCAGGTCGGGCTTTGGCGTGACGGCGCGCGCCGCAGTGATGGTGCGCTGGGCAGCGCGTCCGGACCCATCCTTGGTCCGGAGGACCACCTCGTACTCGTGGTCGGGGGCCGGGACGACAAGGGACGCCTTGAAGGCTCCTCCGGCGTCGGTCCGCAGCGTCAGCGTCCGAAGCGGCTTCCGCACGGTGTCGTACTCGTAGCGCGGCACGACGAGCTTGGCGGTCGGGTCGTAGTCGTAGCCGACCAGGCGGCTGACCGGGATGAGCTCGGTGATCACAGCCGTCACCGTTGCGCCGACGACCGGCTGCCCGTTCGGGTCGAGATCCCAGACGCCCTGCTCCGGGTTCTTCGCCACCTCGCGCTCGAGACGGGCGAGGTCGACCTCGTGGTCCGACCCCGTGACGACGAGGGTACGTCCCGCGACCGATCCCTTGGCGGTGAGCGTGACCGCGCTCGGGAAGACCGCCACGCTCGCGCCGGCCTGGATGTCTCCCTCCTCGGGCCTGGCGGGGACGGCGGACAGCCCGACCGAAAGGGGATGCTCCGCCATCCAGTCGTTCGATGTCGTCGACCCGTTCGATGCCGTCCAGCCGGTGGTCGCATGCCCGGCGGCGTCGGTCGGGACTGTCTCGAGGATCGTGTTCGAGTCGGTGTCTACCCGAATCGCGAGGGGCGTGCCAGGGACGGGCTGGCCGTCGAAGAAGGCGGCGGCCAGTGTCGCGGTCACGCGGTCGCCCGCGATCACGACATGCCGGTCGGTGGTCATCGTGAGGCGGTAGGCGGGCTTGCGGATGATCCCGACATCGAGCCACGTCGTGGAGACAATCATGCCGTCCACGACGGCCTGGAGGTTGTACGGGCCGACCGCGACACCGACGAGCGGGAGCTCGACGGCATAGGCACCGCTCGACGTGGGACGGGCGGTCGCCCGGACGACAGTGGGCGGGTCGGCCTGGTCGGTGTTCTCGGGCAGGACCAGGCGCAGCTCGACCGAGGCGGGCACGTGACCGTCGATCCGCTCCCGCAGGTAGCCCCACGCCGCGACCCGGTCGTCGCGGCGGTAGACCGACCGGTCGGTCGCGAGGACCGACCACCATGCCGTCGTTGCCGACGGGCCGCCCAGCCACAGCTGGCCCCGGTAGAGGCTTCCGTTCGGATACACGTCGAACGGGACCAGGAGCGCGTGGCCCGTGGGGGCGGTTACGATCAGGATCGGCGACGCCGGCGGGGCCTGGGCAACGTACGCGGCGGCGGGGACGGTCGCCGCGGGGACCAGGTCGGCCGGCGTCGGTGCGTCGAGCATCCCGTCGGCGCCCGTCTCACCGAGCCCGGGCCCGTCTGCGACCCGGACAGTGGCACCCGGGATCGCCCCGCCCGTCGCCGTGTTGTTCACCCAGGCGACCGTTCGATCGGTCAGGACCGCCACCCACGCCGAGACCTCGGTGACCTGGAGGATGGCCTGGGCGGGCCGCTCGGTGCCCGCCTCGACGAGGTACCAGCCGAGCGGCAGCCGGGCCGGGAACGTGATGATGTGGTCGGCGTTGCTTGGCAGCGAGCGGAGCCCCGCGCTGAAGGTCATCACACGTGGCAACCCGGTCGTGGGGATGCTCGCGTCGGTGAAGCTCGCCCAGCCCGGCCCGGCCAGGAACCGCTGCATCGGTGCCACGGTCGCCGCGAGCGAGGGGAACCGGTATACGCGGACCTGGACCGACGCCGGCGGCTGGATCGAGGCGACGTCCGTCGGGGTCTCCACCGTCAGGGCGACGATCGGGATCTCGGTCGGGCTCGTCTCGATGATGCCGCGGCCGAACATGTACCGAACGGCCGCCGGGCGATCCGGCCCCACCGTCTCGAACGCGAATGAAACGTCCCGCTCGAGGGTCATCTCGGTCCCACTCAGGGGCAGGCCATGCCGGACCGTGACGGTGTAGAGCGTCGCGGCACGCAGCCCGGTCGGTACGAATACCTGGGTTCGGCCGTGCCGCTCGAGCCGCCCGTCCACGCCAGGCGAGATCGTGAGGAACGGTCCCATGTCGGCGGCCGTGTCCTGGTCGAACGTGACCTCGATCCCGGTCCTCACCGGGACTCCCGTCGTCTGGTCTCCCGGCAGGACCGACACGACGTGGAGCGGCGCGCGCGCCTGGAAGGCCCACGACCCCGCGACCGTGCCGCCCTCGGCGCGGAGCGTGAACCGGTAGACCTGTCCTGGGGTGAGGGGGCTGGTCGGTCGCAGCCGGACTGACCGGCTGGCGGAAGCGGCGAGGACCGTCACCGCGATCGGTGGATCCGTCTGGAGCCGGGTCGCCAACGCGCGGGGGTCGGCGTCCGACCGGCTGGTGAGCGTGAAGGTCGTGTCGAGCTGGACGCCAGCGGCGTCGGTGCTGTCGGCGCGCAGGTCCGCGATCACGGCGAAAGGTGCGACCTGGACTGCGTTCCAAGCCGAATCGGGTGGGACCGTGGGACCCGAGCTTGCGGCAGGGGCGGCCGTCGGGGAGGTGCCGGTCGCGACCGGGACCGGCGAAGGGATGGCGCCCGTCACGGCCGGCGCTGAGGAGGGACTCGCCGACGGCCCGCCTCGCCCGCCGGTCGCAACGACCCCCACCACGATCGCCAGGCAGACGAGGAGCACCGCGGCCACGACCGCTGCGCCCCGCCGCTCGATCGAGCGTCCCCGGCGGTCCGTCGAGCCGGTCATGGCGTTCGTCCAATCCGCTCCCGGCTCCGACGTGGGTCACCGCCCGACGTGGGCATGCGGTCGGTCCGCGGATGAGACGTGCCGGTGCCCCGCATGTTACGTCGGGCACCCGCTCGCAAGCCCTGGCAAGGCGTTCAGGCTCGGACGATGCGGCGCTGCTTGATGCGCGACCCGTCGTCCGCGAACGGACCCTCGCCGAGGCCGTGCGTCATGACGATCGGTTGCATCGCCGCCGGGAACTCGACGATCGATGAGCGGTAGTCGATGTTGAGGTCGCGCAGGCCATCACGAAGACGTGCCGACATCCGGGCCCGCCACGCGTCGTCTACACCGGCAAGGTCCGTCAGCTCGAGCGCGACCGACGGTCGTGGCGTCCCGCTCTCGTCGTCGACGACCGACAGCAGGAAGGAGTGGAGCCTGGGCACGAGGTCGGGGTCCCGGTAGACGATCACCTCGATGTCCTCCGGATAGATGTTCGCGCCCATGACGCTGATCGTCGCGTCACGGCGGCCGTGGACCCACAGGAATGGAAGGGGGATCGGTCGGACCCACGGCAGGGGACCGCGTGGGCCCGCCGTCTCGGGCGCCGATCCGAGGTTCGCGATGTCGTAGCCGAACCGCTGCAGGGTCGCGGCGGCGGAGCCGAAGTCGACCAGCCCGCCCTCGTCGTGGACGTTGTAGCGGATCCGCGGCGCGAGCAGGTCGAGGCGGCTGACCGTGCACACGATCTCGTGCTCCCCGTTCACCTCGAGGAAGTGGATGAGCGGGTTGTACTGGAAGACCATCGGCAGACGCGAGTCGCGGCCGAAGAGCGCTTCCCGCACGTCCGGTCGGGCGCGGGCCAGACGGCGGATGGCAATGCTCACCGGCGACTCGCCGGCCATCCCGATCTCGATGTCGGTCGCGCCATAGCCGGAGAACACCGAGCGAAAGCGCGCCAGCAGGAGGTCCCGCAGCTCCTCGGTCATCCCCTCGCCGCCCACGAGGGCATGCAGCTCGTAGCTGGCCCATGGGAACTCGCGGCGATCCCCCTCGTCGAGGAGGTGCTTGAGGAACGGTGGATAGCCCGAGATCAGGAACCGGTAGTCGGGGCCCAGGTAGCTGAGTGTCGAGAGGATCTTGTCGAGGTCGGGGCCGACGGACTTGACGATCCCGTGGCGCATCATCCCGAGGCTCATGTTGAAGCCGGCTGCCCACGCCCCCATCGAGAACGCATTGATCGTCACCAGGGGCTGGGTGCCGAAGGCGTAGCGGGCGAAGAAGCTGATGTTCCGATGGGCGACCTCACGCTCGGGACGCCCGCGTATCCAGTTGTAGGGGGTGCCGGTCGAGCCGCTCGATTCGTCGATCGTCGTGCCCGGATAGGGCACCGATCCACCGACACACCGTTCGAGGAGGCTGAACCGATCGACGTACGAGCGCTTGTCGGTCTCGGGCAGACGCCCCAGAATCCCGAGCGGAAACAGCGATCGGCCGCGGACGCTCGCATCCTGCAGGAAGCGCCGATAGGCGGGCACGTTCCGTACCGCGCGCCAAGCCGCTCGCTCCGCGCGAAGCTGGCCGAGTCCGGCGAGGACCCGGGCCGGGGTCCGCTCGAAGAGTACCTTCAGCCAACCGTAGCGCAGCCCGACGGTCCGGAACGTGATGTCGAGCGGGAGAAGCCAGAGGCCCCGTCCCACCCCGACGACGGATGCCATCCAGTCGCGCATGCGGCGTCCGCCACTCTCAGGATCGGACGCAACACCATCGATCACATCGGGCTCCCGCCGGGACGCGGCGTATCAGATGGGGCCGACGGTGTGACCGTCGCGAACGGATCGGCGATGTCGTCCAGGGTGGTCTGTCGAGTGCCCTCGCCAGGCTTCGCCGTGACGCGACGCTGACGATAGGCCGATCGCGAGCGGATGTGAACAGGCACGGGTCGCCTCGCCGGCATCGACGACGTCCCCATCGAGCGTCGCGCGCCTGCGCTCCTCGCCGACGGGCGACGCCCTTGACGATCAGGTCCGATGAGTGGCATCGAGCCTCCCTCGCCGCGTGGCGGCAGTCAGCGGGCCGCTGCCACGCCGATGGTGCGCTCGATCGTGGCCGCCTCCCCGAGCCGGCCGAACCTAGACGTGGCCGAGGACGATCTTCGCGAGCTGGATGGTCTTGTCCGGGATCCCGGTGTCGATGACGTCGAGGATCTGCAGCTGGATCTCCGTGTCGCCTTTGACGGCGTAGATGGTCACGCCGGGCCCCATGAACGCGGCGTCCCCGAGCCCTGCGACGTCGCCCACCTGGAAGACGTTGCCGAGCCCCTCCGCGAGGCCGGAGCTGATCGGCGCGGCCTCGCTCGCGGCTGCCGCACCGAGCGATGAAAGGCCACCGGCGAACTTGAGGTCGAACTGCCTCGTCGAGTCGAAATCGGCCCTCCCGCCGGGACTCACGACGGTGAGGCTGACATCGTCGTTCCCGGTCTCCGAGGCCCAGCTCCACGAGCAGCCGGGCTGGCCTGGCTGGTCCTGGAACGGGCTGGAAGTGGCGACGGCGTGACCCACGACGTTCTGGATGTCGGTCGCCGTGAGCAGTGAGCACGCATTCGAGACCGCCGCTCCGCCGCCTCCGGTGGCGCTTCCGCCGCCGCCTCCTCCTCCACCGCCGCCCGGCGCCGGGATCGAGGCCCCGCCGCAGCCCGCGAGGGCCGCCGCAATGATGACCGCGAGGGCCGCGGTCACGCCGTGCCTGTGTGGCCCCGACCTGACACTGGTCGCCCGATCGAATGCCATGGCGCTTTGTCCCCCTGCGCATCCGGATGCCGATGACGCGTGATCGTAGGTCACGCGTCGGCTTCGTCAAGCCCCCGTCCCGGTTCGTGCTGCGGCGGCTCCGCGTATCGCCCGTTGGCCAGCCCGCCTGGCCGACGATGGCTAACGCAGGTCGTAGCCGTACGTCGCGGCGATTCGATTGATGGGCCTGGTCAGGCCGGGGTGGGAAAGGGGCACATTCAGCACCGGCCTGGTGGGCAGGGTTGCAGCACCTCGTTCGTAGATGGCGACGTTCATCGCGCGGCCGGCCATTGCCGACGGGTAGATCAGACCGTTGACCTCCGGATACGCCGCATAGATCGACCGGCTCCACGCCTGTGCGACGTCACGGCGCCCCGTTGCGATTGCCTGGCTGGCGCCCGCCTTCGTTGGCCAGGATCCCGCGAGGTCAAGCACGACGAGGTCGGACTCGAGCTCAAAGCCGACGAGCCACGGATCCTCGTGGGCGCGGTCGATGGTTCGGGTGTCCTGGAATGCCTCGGCGATCGCGGCGGCCGCATCCTGGAGCGCCCCGTAGAGAATCCCGCGGTCGGGTTGGTCGCTGGCTGGGTGCAGATGATGATCGAAGCGCCCGCTGGCGACGAGCCCGTAGGTTCGAAAGGTGTCCCACCTCACCGGGTGCCGGCCACCGGCCCGGTAGACGCGCCATACGCGTTCGCGGCCCTCGACGACCGTATGCCCGGTGGATTCCGCCGGGAGCAAAGGCGGAGGCCACGGCAGCCTGGCCACCGCTACAGGGTCGCGGCAATCGCGGCGACTGGTTCAGGGCTACCGCCCGTCGCCAGCCATGCGAGTGGCGAGACCGGCTCGTCTTCAATCTCGAGGTCGGGGCTCGGCTCCGAGAGGAACCGAAACACCGCGATCGGATGAAGGTCACGTGACATGACGGGGAAGACGGCACCGAGACCCCGGATCGGGCGACCCGACGCGTCGAACTGCCACCCGGGAAAGCGCCACTCATCCCCGTCCCGAATGCCGTACAGCGTCCGCTCGCTTGCCCGCTGGCGAATCCGGGCAGACGTCACCCCAAGGTCGTGGGCGACCTCAGTGGCGCTCTTCGCCTGCACGAGCATCACCGCGTACCCTGCCGCGGTCCGCACGACAACGTCGGGCTCGTTTGGGCGCCGTGGCGAGAGATCGAGCCCGCCCTCGCCGAGCATCCGTGCCTCTTCCTCCGTGAAGAGGTTGGTCGGCTCCTCGCCCGATCCCCTTCGCGGGATCTGGCCGAGGGCGACGACAGCGACGGACTCGAACTCACGCTCCGGGACGCCCGCGTCGTTGAGCGCTCGCTTGAGGGACACCCATTCGTTCCGGGCCGTGGCCGCCATGCTTGCGCCTCCTTACGATGAAAGCGTATGCGCATGGCGTACAGGCGTCAAATCCCTGAGTGGCGGCAATCAGACGACGGGCCGACCAGGGTCTGCCGCCTCTGGTCGTCAGACCCCGACGGGCTCCCGGACCAGCACGACCGTGGTCCGGCCCGGCTGCCACTCTCCATGCAGCAGGAGGACCTTGAGCGTCGCGGTGTGGACGCCCATGCGGGCGAACACCTGCGCATCCTCGTAGGGCAACACGACCTCGTCGATCCGCCGGATCGCGGCGGCGAGGTCCGGCACGATCTTCTGGGTGCCGACGACGAGGATCAGCCTGCCCGCTCCGGCGGCATACGCGCCGAGCTGGCTGCCGGTGGCCGACGCCGCCACGAGCGTCCCGTCCTCCGTGACCGCGGCCACGCTGCCGAGCATGAAGTCGGGCGCCGCCGTCAGCTTGCGGATCTCGCGCCCCTGCGTCGCGCGATCCATCCCGACGATCCGCGGCCGGATGGCGTCGTTCCGCCCGGACTCCACGAGGTCGGCGTACAGGCCGATCTCCTCGATCGTCTTCGACTTGCCCGAGTGGACCTCCGCGCCTTCGGGGATCATGGAAAGGACGGCGATGCGCGCATCCTCTCCCGAGTCGACGACGATCGTCTCGATGTTGTGCGAGCGGAGCGCGGCGGCCACGCGTTCGACCGGATCGACGAGTTGCGGACCCTGCGCGCCCGATCCGCCCTCGATCGCCGTCATCGCGGTGCCACCGCGGCCGCGACACCGACGATCGCGCCGATGGCGACGCCGGACAGCCCGATCCGCATCGCCGTCGCGCGATCCGTGGCGCGTGCGGTCGCGTCCGTCGTCTCGATGACCGACCCGAGCTCGCCGAAGTTGTACACGCCTCGGGACCCGAAGCCGGCGCAGAAGTGGAAGTGCGCCTGGAGATACCCGGACGCCGAGGCAGCGGCGGGGAGCGCGACGACCAGCCGGGCGCGCCGAGGTGCGCGGACCAGGATCAGGCCGACGAGCAGCCCGATCGTCGCGGCCAGCCCGACATGGCCTGCGCGACGGCGCCTAGTGATCTCCGCGGGCCCGATGTTGCAGACACCCGGCTGGTATCGCGGTTCACCCTCAGGCATGGGGAGCGCGTTCTCGGACGCGGTTGCCAGGACAGTCATGACGTCCTCCTGGCGGCGCCGGGCGGCGGGACGAGGCGCCGCATCGCTCGCATCACCTGGCGCGGGCTCGGCGGCGGCGGGACCGCTGAGGCGCCCTCGCTGCGGAGTCCGTCGAGATACAGCCCAACGAACCGTTGCCACGCGTTGGGTGCTGCGTCGCCCGCGCCCTGGACGACGCCCGCGTTCAGCGATCCGGCGAGGAGCCGACAGCTTCGAGACTGTCCCGCCTTCCGGCCCGTCGAGTGACCAACCCGTCGCCCCACCCGGCCGATCCGCTACGGAAACTCGCCCCGACGGTCACCATGTGCTCACGCTGGCTCGCGTCGGAAGATGCCCACTGCCCAGAGCACGATCAGCTCGAGGATCGTCCAGCCGACGAAGGCGACGACGGCCGCGACGTCGAGCGTCGACCCGCCC
>Ga0209014_10001187_pt1 | contig 15418 bp, 7 predicted proteins | sample BarGraNGADG00212_FD_184491 | JGI IMG/M metagenome (GOLD analysis project Ga0209014, IMG submission 184491) | Arctic peat soil microbial communities from Barrow, Alaska - Barrow Graham LP Ref core NGADG0002-212 (SPAdes) (version 2) | ecosystem: Environmental > Terrestrial > Soil > Wetlands > Peat...
GAACACGGCTCCGCCCCGGTCGTGCCTGAGGGGGTGCGATATGTGGTGACGCTGGACGCCGACACGCGCCTGCCGATCGGCGCGGTCAAACGGCTCGTCGGTACGATGGCGCATTCGCTCAACCGGCCGCGCCTCGACACGAAAACGCAGCGGGTCGTCGAGGGATACGCCGTGCTGCAACCCCGCGTGACCGCGCCGCTCCCGGGCCGGACGGGCTCCATCTACCAGCGGCTCTCGTCGGGGGCCTCGGGCATCGACCCGTATGCGGCGGCGGTGTCGGATGTGTATCAGGATCTCTTCGGCGAGGGATCCTACACCGGCAAGGGCATCTACGACATCGACGCGTTCGAGGCGGCGCTGGCGGGGCGTGTGCCGGAAAACTCGCTGCTGAGCCACGACCTGTTCGAGGGCGTGTTCGCGCGGGCCGGCCTCGTGACCGACGTCGAACTGTTCGAGGGCGCCCCGGCGAATTACCTGACGGCGGCGTCGCGCCAGCACCGCTGGGCGCGCGGCGACTGGCAGCTGCTGCCCTGGATTTTGCGCGAGCGCCTCTCGCTGGTGGAACGCTGGAAGATGCTGGACAACCTCCGGCGCACGCTGTCGATGCCGGCGGCGTTTCTCACGCTGCTGTTCGGATGGACGTGGCCGGGATCGTCGCCGGCGCTCTGGTCGGTGTTCGTTCTGGTCGTGATCATCGTGCCCCCGATGCTCCCGCCGCTGGCCGGCATCTGGCCCCGCACTCCGGGCATCTCCAAGCGAAGTCACGTGCGAGCGGTCGCCCGCGACTTCCGCGCGGCGTTTGGCCAGGTGGCGATGACGCTCACGCTCATGGCACACCAAACGTCGCTGATGGCCGATGCCATCGGGCGGACGCTGGGGCGATTGTACCTGACGCATCGACGCATGCTGGAGTGGCAGACGACGGAATACGCCGCGTCGCGCGTTCCGCCCACGCTGCCGGGGTTCTATCGTCGCATGGCCGGCGGCGTGTGGCTCGCGGTGCTGGCCGCGGTCGTTCTGCTGTGGCGGCACGGCGGCGGCACGGCGGCGGCGGCGCCGGTGCTGGTGCTGTGGGCGCTCGCGCCGGCCATCGCACGCTGGGCGAGTCGTCCCGGCACGGCAGTGCGCACGGCGCCATTGTCCACCGACGAACGGCGCACGCTGCGCCTCATCGCCAGGCGCACGTGGCGCTTCTTCACGGCGTTCGTGACGGCCGAGAGCCATGCGTTGCCGCCGGACAACTTCCAGGAAATGCCGCAGCCGGTGATTGCCGAGCGCACGTCGCCGACCAACATCGGGATGTACCTGCTCTCGGTACTGGCGGCGCGCGATTTCGGCTGGATCGGGACGCTCGACGCGGTCGACCGGCTGGAGGCGACGCTTCGCTCGGTGCAGGCGCTCGATCATCATCGCGGCCATCTCTACAACTGGTACGATACGCGCGACTGCCATCCGCTCGAGGCACGCTACATATCCTCGGTGGACAGCGGCAATCTCGCCGCCGCGCTCATCACAATGGCGAACGCGTGCCGGGAGATGACCGAGGAGACCGCACCCGGTCGTCAGGCACTGTCCGGCATCGCCGACGCGGCGTCACTCCTGCGCGAGGACGCGCACGCGACCGTGGCCGGCCGGTATGTCGGGCTCGCGCAACCGGCGCGCCTCGACGAAGCGCTCGACGTCGTCCTGACCGTCATCGCCGAACATCCGCGTTCCGCCGCGCAATGGGCGGCGCGGCTCGCCGAGCTCGAAGCCGCGGCAAGGACGGTGTCGAACTGCGCGCGCGACACGGGGGACGGCGGCGCGGCGAAGGTGCCGTCCGCGGTCCTGGTGGGCGCGGCAGAGTTGCTCACGGCGGTGGAATCGCATGCCCGCGACGTCGACACGCTCATGCCGTGGGCCCGCCTGAGCATCGACGGAGCCGCCGCGCCGCTCGTGGCGCGCCTGGTGCCCACGCCGGCGATTGCCGAGATGCCGGACCGCTGCGCCGGCGTGATGCGCGACCTGGCCGCGCTGCGCGCGTCGATAGCGGCCGGCGGCGAGGGGACGATGGCGAGGCTCCGCAGCCTCGACGCACTCACCGAAAGTCTCGAGGCCACGGTGGCCGCGTCGGTCGCCCTCACCGGGCGACTGGACCAGCTCGCGGCCAACGCGCGGGCGATGGTCACTGCCATGGAGTTCGGTTTTCTGTTCGACCAGACGCGGATGCTGTTTGCCATCGGGTTCCGCATGAGCGACCGGAGCCTCGACGAGGGTCGCTACGACCTGCTCGCCTCGGAGGCCAGGCTCCTGAGTTTCCTGGCCATCGCCAAGGGCGACGTGCCCATGCGGCACTGGTTCCGGCTCAGCCGCCTGCTGACGCCGGTGGGACGGGATTCCGTGCTGATGTCGTGGTCGGGCTCGATGTTCGAGTACCTGATGCCGGGACTCATCATGCGCGCGCCGATGCGGAGCCTCCTCGACCAGACGTCCCGCCTGGCGGTGCGGCGACAGATCGAGTATGGGGCGGAGCGCGGCGTGCCGTGGGGCATGTCGGAGTCCGGGTACAACGTGCGCGACCTGGCGATGACCTTCCAGTACTCGAACTTCGGGGTGCCCGGGCTCGGGCTCCGCCGCGGCCTGAGCGAGGACGTCGTCGTCGCGCCGTATGCCACGGCACTCGCGGTGATGTTCGAGCCGCAGGAGGCGGTGCGCAACTTCCGCGCCCTGGCCGCCGTGGGTGGCGACGGCCCGTACGGGTTCTACGAGTCGGTGGACTACACGCCCAAGCGGCTGCCGGCCGGCAAGTCGTACGAGGTGGTGCGCATGTACATGGCGCACCATCAGGGCATGACGATCGTCGCCATCTCGAACGTGCTGAATGAAGGCGCCATGCGCGTACGCTTCCACGCCGAACCCATCGTGCGGGCCAGCGAGCTCCTGCTCCAGGAACGGACGCCGCGCGATGTCGCCGTGGCCCGGCCGCGGACGGATGTCGGTGTCGCCGAGGGCGAAGTGCGCGAACTGGTGGAGCCACACACCCGCCGCTTCTCGTCAGCGCACTCGCCGACGCCCCGCACGCAACTGCTGTCGAACGGTCGCTACGCCGTGATGGTCACGGCCGCGGGATCGGGATACAGCCGGTGGCAGGAACTCGCGGTGACCCGGTGGCGCGAGGACGCGACGCGTGACGACACCGGCTCCTGGGTCTTCCTCCGCGACATTGCGAGCGGCGAGCGCTGGTCGGCGGGCTTCCAGCCGAGCGGGAAGGCGCCGGACAAATACGATGTGACGTTCGCCGAGGATCGTGCCGAGTTCACGCGTCGCGACGGGACGATCACGACGCGCCTCGAGGTCATCGTGTCGCCGGAGGATGACGGCGAGGTGCGACGGATCTCCATCACGAACAATGGCGCACGAACGCGCGACATCGAGGTTACGTCGTATGCGGAGGTCGTGCTGGGGCTCGCGGTGGCGGATGCGGCGCATCCGGCGTTCGCGAACCTGTCCATCGAGACCGAAAGCCTCGCCAAGCGCGGCACGCTGCTCGCCACGCGACGGCCGCGGTCGCCCGAGGACGCCGAGGTCTGGCTTGCCCACGTGCTGGCGGTCGAGGGGGAACCGATTGGCGACCTCGAATGGGAAACCGACCGCGGCCAGTTCCTGGGGCGGGGACGCGACCTGCGCAATCCGCACGCGCTCCTGAACGACGGGACGCTTTCGAAGACCGAGGGCGCGGTGCTCGATCCCATCGTCTGCCTGCGGCGCCGCGTGCGCGTGCGGCCCGGCCGGACGGTGCACGCGGTGTTCTCCACCGTGGTGGGGTCGTCGCGAACCGCAGTGCTCGACCTGGCGGAGAAGTACCACGACGTCACGACGTTCGAGCGTGTGGCCACGATGGCGTGGACGCAGGCGCAGGTACAGCTGCACCACCTGGGCATCGGGCCCGACGAGGCGCACCTGTTCCAGACGATCGGCGCGTCCATCCTGTTCGTCGACCGGTCGCTGCGCGCGTCGGCCGACGTGCTCGCGCGTCGCGTCGAAGGGGTGTCGGCGTTGTGGGCGCACGGAATCTCGGGCGACCTCCCCATCGTCCTCGTCTCGATCGACGACGTGGACGACATCGGCATCGTGCGGCAGCTGCTGCGCGCGCACCAGTACTGGCGCATGAAGCGGCTGCCGGTCGACCTCGTCATCCTGAACGACCGTGCGCCATCGTACGTGCAGGACCTGCAGACGCTGATCGAGACGCTCGTGCGCACCAGCACCTCGATGCCGCGTCCCGAGGGGTTCGAGATGCACGGGCAGGTGTTCACGCTGCGGTCCGACCGGGTGACGGCGGCGCAGCGCGACGTGCTGAGCAGCGTGGCTCGCGTCGATTTTTCGAGCCGGCGTGGTACCCTCGCTGACCAGGTCGCGCGGGGATACCGCCCGGACGCCGCCATCGTGGCCGTCCCGGAGTGGGCTCCGGCCAATGCACCCCGCCCGAGCGTGAAGGTGGCGAGAGCGGCGTCCGGGAAGAGTGCATCACCACCGGCGCTCGAGTTCTTCAACGGCCTCGGCGGCTTTGACGCCGACGCGCGGGAATACGTCATCACCCTGCGCGCCGGACAGTGGACGCCGGCGCCGTGGATCAACGTGATCGCCAACGCGAACTTCGGATGCCTCGTCTCCGAGGCAGGGGCCGGCTGCACATGGTCGGAGAACAGCCAGGAGAACCTGCTCACGGCGTGGTCGAACGACCCGGTGTGCGATCCGCCGAGCGAGTCGTTCTACATTCGTGACGAGGGGTCCGGCGACCTGTGGAGTCCGACGCTGCTGCCCATCCGCGACGAGACTGGCGAGTACGTCGTACGGCACGGCCACGGCTACTCGCGATGCGCGCACGATGCCCACGGCATCGCGCTCGACCTGTTGCAGTTCGTGCCGGCGGACGATCCCATCAAGATCTCCCGGTTGACGCTGACGAATCATTCACCGCGCGCCAGAAGCCTGTCGGTGACGGCGTATCTCGACTGGGTGCTCGGGACCTCGCGGAGTGGCTCGGCCCCGTACGTGACGACCGAGATGGACGCCACCACCGGGGCGATGTTCGCGCGCAACTCGTGGAGCCGGGACTTCGGCAATCGCATTTCGTTTGCCGACCTGGGCGGCGCGCAGACCGGCTGGACCGGCGACCGGAGGGAGTTCCTGGGGCGCAACGGCGCGCCCGACCGTCCTGCCGCGCTCATGCGCCGCGAAGCACTCTCGGGGCGCACCGGGGCGGCCTTCGATCCATGTTGCGCCCTGCAGACGACGCTGGTAATACCCGCCGGAGGCCAGGCGTCCGTGGTCTGGTTCCTCGGTCAGACCGACACCCGCGAGCAGGCGCGGGAGTTGATCCTGCGCTACCGCACGGACGATCTCGATGCCCGCCTCAAGGTGGTTACCGACGGGTGGGCGACGATGCTCGAGACGGTGCAGGTGAAGACCCCAGATCGCGCATTCGACCTCATGCTGAACCAGTGGCTGCTCTACCAGACGCTCGCCTGCCGGCTGTGGGCGCGCACCGCGTTCTACCAGTCGAGCGGCGCGTATGGCTTCCGCGACCAGCTGCAGGACGTCATGGCGCTCGCCGTGTCGCGCCCCGACCTCACGCGAGCGCACATCTTGAATGCGGCATCGCATCAATTCGTCGAAGGGGACGTGCTGCATTGGTGGCACGAGCCGGCCGGCCGCGGCATACGCACGCGCTTCTCCGACGACCTGGTCTGGCTGCCCTATGTGTCCAGCCACTATCTCGAGGTCACGGGGGACCAACGGATTCTTGATGAGAAGATCCCGTTCCTCGAAGGTGCGACACTGGCCGCCGGGCAGCTGACGTCGTACTTCGAGCCCCGCATCGCGGTGGAACAGGGGACGCTGTTTGAACATTGTGCGCGCGCCCTCGACCGGAGCCTCGCCGTCGGCGCGCACGGGCTGCCGCTGATGGGCACGGGAGACTGGAACGACGGCATGAACCGCGTCGGCAACCAGGGGAAGGGGGAGAGCGTCTGGCTTGCCTGGTTCCTGTACGCCGTGCTCACCGCGTGGGCGCCGGTGGCGGCCGCGCGAGGAGAGACGGCGCGTGCCAACACCTGGCGCGACCACGCCTGGAAGATCAGGGAAGCCATCGAAAACACGGCATGGGACGGCGAGTGGTATCGTCGCGCGTACTTCGATGATGGCACGCCCCTCGGTACCGCCGGGAGCGATGCCTGCGCCATCGACTCGATCGTGCAATCGTGGAGCGTCATATCGGGCGCGGGCGACCCCGACCGGGTGCGCCGCGCCATGGCCTCGCTGGATCAGCACCTGGTACGGCGCGCCGATCGCATGATCCTCCTGCTGACGCCCCCCTTCGACCACACCGCGCTCGAGCCCGGCTACATCAAGGGCTATGTGCCCGGCGTGCGCGAGAATGGCGCCCAGTACACGCACGCAGCGGTATGGGCGGTCATCGCGTTCGCCGAGCTTGGCGACGGCAACAAGGCCGCCGAGCTGTTCGGCATGCTCAACCCGATCACGCATACGACGACGCCGAACGACGTTGAGCAGTATCGCGTCGAACCGTATGTTTCCGTGGGCGACGTCTACTCCGCTGCGGCGCACGTCGGTCGGGGTGGGTGGACCTGGTACACCGGGTCTTCAGGCTGGCTCTATCGCACCGGAATCGAATGGCTACTCGGCGTGCGTTTGCAGGGGAATCGCCTGGTGATCGACCCATGCATTCCGTCGGCATGGCCGGGGTTCACGATGACGTTCCGGTACCGTTCTGCCCGATACGAGATTGCCGTGGAAAACCCCGGCCAGGTGTGCAAAGGCGTGACGGCGCTCGAACTCGACGGCGTCGCGCTAGCCGATCGCGCCGGCATCCTGCTTGCTGACGACCAGAAAACCCATCAGGTGCGCGTCGTGCTGGGAGCAGTGAGCGAGCCGACGGCGGTGGCTGCGTCGTGACTCACGCGGCGTTCGTGCCGGGCGACACCGACGATCCGGGCGTACACGCCGCGGCGGCGCGGGCGCTCGCGCTGATTCCTGACGGCGCACTTATCGGGCTTGGCTCCGGGCGAGCCGCTTCGGCGTTCATCACCATGCTTGGTGCACGGGTTAAGGAAGGCCTGCGGGTTTGGGGCGTGCCGACGTCGCGTGAGGCCGGCGAACTGGCGCGGCGCTCCGGCGTTCCCCTCATCGAACTGGGCGCCGACGTTGCCCTCGACTTCACCGTCGATGGAGCGGACGAGGTGACGCCGAACCTCGACCTCATCAAGGGCCGGGGCGGCGCGCTGGTGCGCGAGCGCATCGTGGCGGCCAGCTCGGCGAGCCAGCTGATTCTCGTGGGCGCGGAAAAGCTCGTGCAGGCGCTGGGAGAGCGAGGTCCGGTGCCGGTGGAGGTGACGCCGCTGGCGGCGTGGCTCGTCGCGCGGGAGTGCGCTTCGCTCGGCCTCACGCCAGCGCGCCGCATGCAGGCACAGGGGGAGCAGCCGTTCATCACCGACAACGGGAACGAGATCATCGATTGCCTGTTGCCGGTGCCCCTGCACGACGGGGACGCGGCCCGCGCGCTGGAGCGGCAACTGCGCGGTATCGTCGGCGTGGTCGACACGGGGCTCTTCCTCGGCACGGCCGACCGGGTGTTGGTGGGCCATCCCGACGGGCGCGTGGACGTCCTCACGCGCGCGGGGCGCTGACTTCGCATGCGCGCCGACGTGGTGGTGCTGCCCGATGCGATGGCGCTTGCCGATGCGGTCGCTGAACGGTTTGTCGCAGCCGCCGACGAGGCGATTGGCGTACGGGGACGCTTTGTCGTTGCCCTCGGCGGCGGCGCGACCCCACGCGCGACATTCGAGCGGATCGCCAGCGCACCGATGATCGCTCGCGTGGACTGGACACGCGTGCATGTCGTGTGGGGCGACGAGCGATGCGTGTCGCCTGATGACCCGGCGAGCAACTTCCGGTTGGCGCGCGAGACGGTGCTCGACCACGTGCCGGTGCGTCCGGAGCACGTGCATCGCATCCACGGCGAAGTCGATCCGGTGGTGGCGGCCGCGCAGTATGAGGCGACGTTGCGGCAGCTGTTCGCCACTCCCACGGGCCCGCCGCGCGCGACCTCGCGTGCCCGCATCGACCTCGCACTCCTCGGGTTGGGCCCGGATGGGCACACCGCCTCGCTTTTTCCCGCAAGCGAAGGCCTTCACGAGTTCGTGCGCTGGGTGATCCCCGCCCACACCGACGCGGTGCCGGCACGGCGGATCACCCTGACGCCGGCCGTCCTCAATGCGGCGGCCGAGGTCGTCTTTGTCGTGTCGGGCGTGGCGAAGGCCGATGTATTGCAGCGAGTCCTCGAAGGTCCCCACCGGGCGGCGGAATTGCCGGCGCAAGCCATCGCGCCGTCGAACGGTCACCTGCGCTGGTACGTGGATGCGGCGGCGGCGTCACGTCTTGCACCCTCAACGGCGACAGCATCGCCAGACGCAGCCGGTGCTTCAAACGGAGCTGACGGACCATGAAGATCAGTCCGCTGGCGGGCCATCCCGCACCTCCGTCGATGCTGCTCGACGTTGCCAAGCTGGTCACCGCGTACCACACGGAGATCCCCGACCCGTCGGTGAGCGCGGAGCGGGTGTCGTTTGGAACCTCCGGCCACCGCGGTTGTTCATTCGACCGGACCTTCAACGAAGGGCACGTGCTCGCCATCAGCGAGGCCATTTGCCGCTACCGTCTCGCGCAGGGCATCGACGGTCCGCTCTTCCTCGGCTTCGACACGCACGCCCTGTCGGTGCCGGCGCAGGCTACCGCGCTCGCGGTGCTCGCCGCCCACGGCGTCGAGGTGCTGCTCGCCGAGCATGATGAATACACGCCCACGCCGGCGGTGTCGCACGCCATCCTGTGCTACAACCGGGGACGCACGACGGGGCTGGCCGACGGCATCGTGATGACGCCGTCGCACAATCCGCCCGACAACGGGGGATACAAGTACAACCCTCCCAGCGGCGGCCCGGCAGATGGCGGCGTCACCAAGTGGATCGAAGCCCGGGCCAACGAACTGCTCGAAGGCGGCCTCGAGGGCGTGCAGCGCATTCCCCACGCACGGGCGCTGCGCGCGGCCACGACCCACCGGCACGATTATCTCCACACGTACGTGGACGACCTCGCGAGCGTCGTCGACATGGACGCGATTCGCGGCGCGGGTCTTCACTTGGGCGTAGACCCGCTCGGTGGTGCCGGCGTGCACTACTGGTCGCTGATCGCCGAGCAGTACGGCCTGGACCTCACGGTGGTGAACGACGAGGTCGATGAGACGTTCCGCTTCATGCCGGTGGACTGGGACGGGCGCATCCGCACCGATCCGTCGTCGTCGTACGCCATGCAGCGACTGATCGCCCTGAAGGACCGGTTCGACATCGCCTTCGCCTGCGACGCCGATCATGACCGGCACGGCATCGTCACGCGTAAAGCCGGCCTCATGCCGCCCAATCACTATCTGTCGGTTGCCATCGACCACCTGTTCCGGCACCGGTCGCAGTGGCGCTCCGACGCCGGCGTGGGAAAGACCGTTGTCAGCAGCAGCATGATCGACCGCGTCACAGGGCGGCTGGGCCGCCGGCTGCACGAGGTGCCGGTGGGCTTCAAGTGGTTCGTCGAGGGCTTGTGCGACGGCTCGCTGGGTTTCGGCGGCGAGGAGAGCGCCGGGGCGTCGTTCCTGCGCCGCGACGGCACGGTGTGGACCACGGACAAGGACGGCATGGTTCCCTCGCTGCTCGCGGCCGAGATCACGGCGCACGCGAACCGTGATCCGGGCGAAGTGTACCAGGAGCTGACGCGCACCTTCGGCGAGCCCGCGTACGACCGGGTGGAAGCGTCGGCAACGCCGGCGCAAAAGAAGCTGCTCGCGACGCTCTCGCCGGCCGGGATCAAGTGCACCGACCTCGCGGGAGAGAAGGTGCAGGGCGTCATCAACGAGGCGCCCGGCAATCACGCGTCGATCGGCGGCGTCAAGGTGATCGCCGCCACCGGCTGGTTCGCCGTGCGTCCATCGGGCACGGAGGACATCTACAAGATCTACGCCGAGAGTTTTCGGGGACGGGACCAGCTGGACCGCATCGTGGCGGAGGCGCAGTCGATCGTCGATGCGGCGCTCGCCGCCGGGGCGCCGCCGGGCGCACGGCAGGCAGCAACGTGATCATTCACCTCGGGAGTTCGAGATGGGCAAGATGAACGATCGCCTGGCCCCATCCGATGCGCTGGTGCTCTTCGGCGTGACGGGAGACCTCGCGCACAAGATGATCTTTCCCGCGCTGTACGCGATGGTGAAGCGGGGCGATCTCACCGTGCCGGTGGTCGGCGTGGCCTCCTCGCGGTGGAGCGTCGCCCAGCTGCACCAGCGCGTCACCGAGAGCATCGGGCAGTCGGGGGTCACCGTGGAGCCGCGTACCCTCAGCCGCCTCCTCGCGCTGTTCCAGTACGTGCCGGGAGATTACACCGACGCCGCGACCTTTGCGGCGCTCGCGCGCGCGCTGGGCAAGGCGCGACGTCCCGCGTTCTACCTTGCCATTCCTCCGTCGCTGTTCACCACGGTGATCCAGGGTCTCGGGGCCGCCGGCCTTGCCGCGGAGGGGCGCGTGATCGTGGAGAAGCCGTTCGGACGCGACCTGGCCTCCGCGCGCCAGTTGAACGAGGTCGCCCGCGCGGTATTTCCCGAGGATGCGATCTTCCGCATCGATCACTACCTGGGGAAGGAGGCGATCATGAACATCCTCTATTTCCGCTTTGCCAATTCCTTTCTCGAGCCCGTCTGGAATCGCAACTACGTGGCCAGCGTGCAGATTACGCTCGCCGAGAAGTTCGGCGTGCAGGGGCGCGGCGCGTTCTACGAGTCGGCGGGGTGCCTCAGGGACGTCATCCAGAACCACCTGTTCCAGGTGGTCGCGCTGCTGGCCATGGAGCCGCCGACGTACCGGGGATATGGATCGGTCCACGATGAGACGGCGAAAGTATTCCAGGCCATGCGGCCGCTGCGGCGGAGCGACATGGTGTGCGGGCAGTACACGGGCTATCGCACGGAACCGCACGTGGCGCGCGATTCCGACGTGGAGACCTATTGCGCCGTGCGCCTCAGCATCGACTCGTGGCGATGGGAAGGCGTGCCGTGGTACCTCCGTTCAGGGAAGTGCCTCCCCGAAACGATCGCCGAGGTGCTGGTGGAGTTGAAGCCACCGCCGGCTCGCCTGTTCGCCGACTCGGCGCCGCCATTGGGCGCTGCCAACTATTTCCGGTTCCGCCTTTCGCCTCACGCCGCCGTGGCCGTCGCCGCCCGCGTGAAGCACCCAGGCAAGGAGTTCGTTGGCGATCAACGCGAACTGGTCCTGGCCGAGGAGTTCGTTGGTGCGGAATCGCCGTACGAGCGCCTGTTGAGCGATGCCCTGGTTGGCGAAGGGGCGCTGTTCACGCGGTGGGACGCCGTCGAGGCGGCGTGGGTGGTGGTGGAGCCTGTTGTGCAGAACCATCCCCGTTCCTTCCGCTACAAGCGTGGCACCTGGGGTCCTCCGCAGGCCGATGCCCTCATCGCGGCGCACAGCCGGTGGCACAACCCAGAGGCCGACGGGGCAAAGGCGTGAACGCTCCCGGGAACGTCGTCTTCCTTGTCGACTGCGACAACACCCTGTTCGACAACGACCGTGTGCTGGCCGACCTTCGCGAGCACCTGGCGACGGAGTTCGGCACCCGGAGCCGCGACCGGTACTGGGCGCTCCTCGAGGAACTGCGCCGCGAGTGCGGGTACGCCGACTACCTCGGCGCGCTGCAGCGCTACCGGTTGGGCGAGCGGAGCGACTCGCGGCTGCTGCTGATGTCGTCGTTCCTCATCGACTATCCGTTCGCGAGCCGGCTGTATCCGGGGGCGCTCGCCGTCCTCCATCACCTGCACATGCAGGGGCTGACGGTCATCCTGTCGGACGGCGACGTGGTGTTCCAGCCCCGCAAGATCCAGCGGTCGGGACTGTGGGCGGCGGTTGACGGACGCGTGCTGATCTGCGTGCATAAGGAACAGATGCTCGACGCCGTCGAGGCGCAGTTCCCGGCCGGGCATTACGTGATGATCGACGACAAGCTGCGCATCCTGTCGGCGGTGAAGGACCACTGGCACGATCGCGTCACCACCGTCTTCCCCCGCCAGGGGCACTACGCGCACGACGCCCACAACCTGGCGGCCTATCCGGCCGCCGATGTCACCATCGAACGGATCGGTGACCTGCTCGGCCACGATCTCCGTTCCCTGGTCGGTGCGACCGGCGCAGGCACACCCTGAGCGACAATACACTCGACGAGGGCTGCATTGCTCAGGGCCAAGGTCCTTCCGGAGGGGGGCGGGCGAATCCTGGCCAAAGCTTAGATGCCCTACGGACCGAAAGGGTTTGCGTGTTTCAATCTGCTGCGTGCGTCAGATCAGGGCCGCCACCTCGGGCACGGTGCCAGCCGCCGCCCACTGCGCCATGCCTTGCCGCCAGACGAGGGTGCCGGCGGTGAGGGATTTGTCCGCCACGCGGGCGCGCAGCGCCGCGTCATCGAACGGACCCTGCGGCTTTCCATCGACCGCAATGAAGAAGCCGGTACCCTGTGGAATCGGCGGTGGCCCCGGCACGGACGGCGGGCCGCCGACCGCGGGCGTGGCGGCAGTCGGGTTCAGCGCCCTGGCGCCCGCGTTCGCCAACTGTCCGGCCATGGCCATGCCGACGCCGACCGCCGCGCCGGCGCCACCCGTGCCCTGATTGCGCGCGGCGTCGCGCACCGCGTCGGCGGCCTGAAGCGCGGCGTAGGCGCCGACATCTCCAATGAGCTCGATGCGCGTGCGTTGGTCGAGCGTCGCCGCCACCTCGTCGGGAAGCGCGATGCTCTCCACCACGAGCCGGGTGAGTTCGAGCCCCAGCGGCGTCAGGTCCGTCCCCAGTCGCTTGGCCACGAGATCGCCGAGTTCGGTGTACCTCGACGCGAGCTCGAGGATCGGAATGGAGTCCTCGCCGAGCTGCTCGGCGAACCGCGCCACGATCATGTCGCGCACCTGGTCGGCGATCTGCTCGATGGCGAAGCCGGAATTGGAACCCACCAGCTCGGTGACGAACGTCTTGGCGTTGTTCACGCGCACGATGAAGGTGCCATAGGCGCGCAGGCGCACTGGGCCGAGTTCGCGGGCATTCAGCATCACCGGCGTCTTGGTGCCCCACTTGTGGCTGGGGAACTGCCGCGAGCTGACGAAGACGACGTCGGCCTTGAACGGGCTCTGAAAGGTGTATTTCCACCCGCGCAGCCTCGACAGCACCGGCAGGTTGCGCGTCACCAGTTCATGGCGGCCGGGCATGAAGACGTCAGCCACGGTGCCCTGATCCACGAAGACGGCGACCTGTCCCGGGCGCACGATGAGCTGGGCGCCGTTCTTGATCTCGTTCAGCGGACGGGAAAACCGCCACACCATCGCGTCGGGCGAGTCTTCGAGCCACTCGACGACATCGATGAACTCACCGGCAATAAGGTCGCGCAGCGTCATTGTATCCTCGGATTGGAATCGCAGGCAAAAGTTGCCACCGTCAGGACCCGATGAACAGGCCGAGCGCGTCCCGCAGCATCTGATCGACCGGCGAGTCGTGTGACGAGACGCGCCGCGTCGAGCTGATGGTGAGGCCCCCGCCGAAGGCAGTCATCGTCGCCCCGCCGGCGGCCTTGGCCGCGTCGAGGCGGCGCCGTTCCTCGACGAGCTCCTGGCGCTCGCGTTCGCGGGCGACCGAAAGCCCGCCCTGTTCGACGAAGTCGACCACGCGCTGCAGTTCGCCGCGGTCGAGCCAGACGCCGTCCGCCTTGCACACGTCCATCACCACGCCCGACGCCTTGGCAAAGTTCACGCGGTTCATGAGCTTCGAGCAGCGCGGGCAGGGGATGTAGCGGACGGTTTCTGGCGCGGGCTGCGTCGGAACGCGCGCCGCGAGCGTGGACACGACGATGGCGTGTTCTTCGCGGGCATCGCACAGCTTCTGCAGAGTGGCAGGATCGAGCCACAAGCCGCCGCACGCGGCACATTCACGCACCGTCGTGGTGCCGAGCTGGAGGGCCTGGAGCGACTCCTTGCACCGCGGACAGGGAAGTGGTGTGGCGTCGTCCATCGCATCGCGCGTCGCTTCGGCGCCGCAGCGCGCGCAGAACCGGCTTCCCGCGAACATCGGCGCAAAGCATGCGGGGCAGGTGACGGTGGCCAGCGCGGCCCCGCAGTACGCGCAGGTGGTGGCGTCGACAGCAGCCGGAGCACCGCAGCCGGGGCAGCGCAGGGTCGAGTCGGGCAAGGCTGGGCGCGTGGCGAGAGGTTTCGAATGAATGCCCGGCAGCCAATCGCGGCCGGACGGCGGTCACGTGAATAACTGACCCCTCAAACTGCGGACAAAACGGGAGTTCCGAAAGCACGCAGCCGAGGGCACGCAGCCGAGGGCCTGACCGCGCTCGTTCGGTCAGCCCGCGACGGCGGCGAAGGCTGCGCGGGTGGGCATGGGGGTGAGGTGCTTACCGAAACGGCGAGCAGGTTCAAATTACGACATCGGCACGGCGCGGCCAACGTCGCGCGCCGTGACCCGTTCGCGATGGCGCTCCGCCTTCTCCAACCCCCCGTCACATGCAACGCCCACGCCCGCTTCCGCTCCTGCTGCCGTTCGCGCTGCTGCTCGCGGCCGGCTGCCTGGCCGTGCAGGCCGTACCGGCCGCCGCGCAGGTGCCGCCGCGCACGACCACCCGGGCCGAACGCGACTCCGCGGCCCTCGAGCGTCTCAGCAACGACTGGGCCGGCCTCCGGCGCTATCAGGCCGCGAACGCCACGCTGGCCGCGCCGAAGCCCGGTGAGAACCGCGTGGTCTTCTACGGCAACTCAATCACCGACGCATGGTCGCAGTATTTCGCGGCGATGTTCCCCGGCAAGCCCTACATCGGGCGCGGCATCAGTGGACAGACGACGCCGCAGATGCTGGTGCGCTTCCATCAGGACGTCGCCGCGCTGCAGCCCAAGGTCGTCGTGATCCTCGCCGGCACCAACGACATTGCCGGCAACACGGGACCTTCGACGCTCGAAATGATCGAGGACAACCTGGCGGCGATGACGGAGCTTGCGAAACAACACCACATCCGCGTGGTGCTGTCGTCGGTGCTGCCGGTCTTCGACTATCCGTGGAAGCCTGGCTTGGAGCCGGCGGCGAAGATCATCGCGCTCAACGCATGGATGAAGCGCTACGCCGCCGCGGTGGGCGAGACGTATGTCGACTACCACACGGCGATGGCCGATGCGCGCGGCGGCTTGCCGGCCGCCGTGTCACGGGACGGGGTGCACCCGAACGAGGCGGGATATCGGCTCATGGCGCCGCTCGCCGAGGCGGCTATCGGCAGGGCGCTCGCG
>Ga0209014_10001188_pt1 | contig 15416 bp, 10 predicted proteins | sample BarGraNGADG00212_FD_184491 | JGI IMG/M metagenome (GOLD analysis project Ga0209014, IMG submission 184491) | Arctic peat soil microbial communities from Barrow, Alaska - Barrow Graham LP Ref core NGADG0002-212 (SPAdes) (version 2) | ecosystem: Environmental > Terrestrial > Soil > Wetlands >...
GCAGGTCAGAGGCCTGCATGGTGCCCCCGGCAGGATTTGAACCTGCGACCTACCGCTTAGGAGGCGGTTGCTCTATCCCCTGAGCTACGAGGGCGGGGCGTGTCTGGAACTATGCAGGAACCAGACGCGGCTGCCCATTCTGGCAGGTGGGTGGCCTGTGTTGCTCGCTGGGTTGTATCTCAAACGTATTGACACTGATACTGACCGGCGCTCTGGAGCCGCGGCTACCCGCGCGAGGCAGAACCGCCACCGCCTGCTGCCGCACCCCCGCGCAGTCCTGCACCGCCCAGTCCTGCACCGCCCAGTCCGCCAGTTGTCCCTCCGCCCAGTCCGCCGGTTGTCCCACTGCCTACGCCGAGACGCCGGGAGCTGGTGGTGTTCGTCGGTAGGGCGGTGCTGAGGTCGGCCAGAACGACTTGCTGGCCGGCGCTCAGACCCGACATGACCTGTGTGATGAGCGTGCCGGCATACCCGGTCTTGACCAGGGCCCGCGAGGCCACACCGTTCTTGAACGTCATGGCCATTGCCTGACCATTTCCAAGCGGGGTCAGCGCCGAGTTCGGGACGGTCAGCACCATGGCCGCGGTACCGATCAGCAGGCTGACGTCGGCACGAGAGCCGGATGCGAGCGCGGGCAGCGAGTCAGGGACGAGAACAACCACGGGGTAGACCGGACTGCTGGACGTGGCCGACGCCTGTGCGGACCCAGCCCCCTGAGTCGTCGCCTTGCCCGCTGTATTCGTGGACGTGGCCGTGGATGGAAGCAGGCTGATGGAAGTCACTGCACCTGGCGCGGAGCTGGTTGCCCCCTGTGGTGTGACGTTTGCCTTCTGACCCACGCGGACGGTGGCCATGGAGGCCAATGGCACGTTGACGGTCACCTCGACGGCGCCGGTGCCCACGATGACTATGTTCGTACTTCCGCTGGAGGCTCCTTTTACCAAGGTGACCGAGCCCACCGTTCCAGCGATGGACGACTTCAGGGTGGCTGAGGTCATGTTGGTCTGCGCGCTGCTCAGCGCGTCCTCGGCGGTGGTGATGGCTGTTTGGTCAGACACGACACGAGAAGCGCTGGACTGACCCGACCCGCCTGTTTGCCCTGCCGATGACGGTCCGCCCGATGACAGTCCGCCAGAGGACTGGCTGGTTGAGGACTGGCTGGTTGACGAGCGGCTGGTCGACGACTGGCTGGTCGACGAACGGCTGGTTGATGACTGACCGGTCGCCGCGGAGGTACTTGCCGCAGTGGATGCCGTCGCGGTGCCCGCGGTCGTGATCGCCAGGGTCACGGATATCATGAGTTCGGACTGGGTGCGGGTGAGTGCCTGCTGGTCCCGCTGTATTTGTTGCTGTGTCGGAGCGGTTCGCAGGGCGGTGATACAAGCCTTGGTCTCCGCGTTGGACGGCGCGGTCGTTGTTGCCGTAGCTCCGGTCGTGGGCGCCGTGGTCGTGGGCGACCCGGACGACGTCGGGGAGGTAGTCGCAGAGGTGGCCGAAGCAGGCTGCCCGGTTGGCAAGAACGATGCACACGTGGTCAAGGCCACAGATGCCTGGCCGAGTTCGGCTGTGATGGCCTTCTGGGCGCTCGTCACGCGCTGCTGGGCCTGAGTCAGGCTCTGGCTCGAGCTGGCACCTGATCGCCCGGACGGCGTGGCCACCCGCGGGCTGATCGTTGGCGTCGCCGTCGGAGCCGGCGTCACAGTCGTGGCCCCCGCTGCGCCGCCGGTGCCGCTCGTGGGAGTGGTGGTGGTGCTCTGGTCGGACTCCAAGGTGGCCTTTGCCTTGGCCAGGGTTGCCTGGGCGGCAGTGACGGCGCTTGCCAGCGGCACGGGGTCAATGGTGGCCAAGGACTGGCCCGCGGTGACGGTGTCTCCCACGGATACAGCCACGCTGGTGACCGTGCCGGCCACGGCGAAGCTCTGGTTCACCTGATTGACCCGCTGGACGGAGCCCGTCACGTTCAGACGCTGCTCCACCGATCCGGTGGTCACCGCGGTGGTCCGGTAGGCGTCGACCGGACTGGTGTTGGCATTGGCACGGGTCACTGCGGTGCCCGCCACGACGAGTCCGGCGGCGATACCGGCCGGGAGTGCCCGGCGTACCCAGGCCCGACGCAGGAACCGCTGTGGGTTCTTAGGCACCGGCGCTCCCTGCGGTGGGGGCCGAGCCGCCGCCGGCCCCTCGTCCGCCGAATCCTCCGCCGAATCCTGAGGAGCACGAACCGTTCACGGCCGGCTGCAGGATGATCGACGTGGCGGCGATCGAACCCGTATCGTCGGCCTTGCCCAGCGCCGTCACGCACAACCCGATGACCAGGGCCTTGGCGTTAGCGGCCCCGGTCCGGGTGTACTTGGTGCCAGCAGGGGTCTGCACGGTCTCGGTGGTGGGCGCGGCCGTGGTGGCGGTGCCGTTCGCCGGGCGGATGCTCTCAATGGTGAAGCCGGTGGGGTTGACTGCGGTGACCTTGCCGAAGGCGCCAAGTCCGCCGAACCCATTGCCACCGGCCCCGCTGCCGCCTCCCCCTGGCCCTCGGGTCCGTCCGGGGTTTGCCGCTCCAGATATCCCGGGAGGTCGGGTCCCTCCCGTCCGCAGTCCGCCCGCGGCCGAGCATTTGCCGTTCACTGCGGCTGAGATCTCAACGGTGGCGGCCACGATCGGCCCCGAGGTGGTGCGGGGAGCCGTCGTCGGGGCCGCGCCAGCCGTACCTGCGCCCGGGCGGGCGCTGCGCGCCTGGACGCAGACTCCTACTACGACATCGGAGAGCTTTGCCGCCACGGTGTTGGTGAACGTGGTGCTTGCCGAGTAGGTGACCGCCGTCTGGGCGCTGGTGCTCTGGACCTGCAACGTTGTGCCGCTGATCTGAGCCAGCAGCCCGGTGGCTCCAGGAAATGCCCGCCCGCCACCTGCGCTGTTGGCTGAGGCCGCCGTCGTCGGTGCGGCCGCGGCGTTTGTGGTGGCTGATGTCCCGCCACCACATGCTGCTACGAACATCACGGCGCAGCCTAGTGCTGCTCCTGCTGCGATCCGGTTCATGGTCATGTCGCTCACTCACTTCTCAGGGCGTCGATGGGGGCAAGGCGTGCAGCGCGGCTGGCGGGATAAACTCCGGCCGCGATGCCGATGATGAGGGCGACGCCAAGGGCGCCGATCCCGGCGACCGGAGGGATGGTCACCGGCTGGTTCAGGAAGTGTGGCAGGACCTGGGCACCGACCATGCCAAGGGCTATCCCGAGCACGCCGCCAACCAGGCCGAGGGTGCTGGCTTCGACCAGGAACTGGCGACGGACAACACGAGGGGTCGCGCCCAGCGCCTTGCGCAGCCCGATCTCACGGATTCGTTCGGTGACCGAGACGAGCATGATGTTCATGACACCAATCCCGCCAACCAGCAGTGAGATTGCGGCGATGCCGGCGAGCAGAACCGTCAGTGTCTGGTCAGTGGCCGTCGCCGTGCTCAGCAGGGACTGTTGGCTGCTGATGGTGAAGTCGGCAGCGGCTACCGTCACTGCGTGGGTTGCCAGCAACGTCTTCTGGGTCTCTTGGTATGCCGCAGACAGGGAGTCCGTCGAGTTGGCCTGGATGTAGAGGGTCGAGATACCGGAAGCGTTGCCGCTGCTGGCGATTCGGCTGCTGTAGGTCGTCTGCGGGACCAGCGCCTGGTCGTCGTCGTCGGTCGTCGTGGAGGAACCGGCGGTGTTGAGGATGCCGATGACGGTGATGTCCGTGCCGTTGATGTTCACGCTCTGGCCGAGGGCGTCCTGGCCGCCGAACAGCTCACTGGCAGTGGTCGAGCCGAGCACTGCAACCGGCGCCGCGTCGTTGAGCTCAGTGGTGGTGAAGAAGCGCCCCTCGGTCATGCTGCGAGCTCTTACGGCGAGCCAGTCCGGTGTCGTGCCGACAACAGTGGTCGTCCAGTTCGTTGTGCCCGCGGTGAGCGACTGTGATCCGGTGACAACCGGGGCAACCCTGGCGATGTCTGGTGCGACCACCGGGCTGGCGAGCGCTGTTGCGTCTCGGGTGGTCAGTGTTGACGCAGATCCGCGGCCGCCGCGGATACCGGTGGTGGTTGTCGTGCTGCCCGGGGAGACGATGAGCAGATTGCTGCCGAGTTGGTTGATCTGGCTGCGAACCTGGGCCTGTGCGCCCTGACCGAGCCCGACGGTGAGCATCACTGCCGCGATACCAATCAGGATGCCGAGCATGGTCAGTGACGAACGCATCCGGCGCGAACGGATGGCCTCCAGGGCAGTGCGGACCGTCTCGCCCCAGTTCATCGAATACTCGCAAGAGAGGAGACGCTCGAATCTATCTGCCCATCAGCGGCTATCTGTCCGTCAAAGATTCTCACGATGCGCTGGGCCGACTCGGCAACATCGTTCTCATGGGTGATGAGCACGATCGTGCGCCCCTGGTCGTGAAGCTCGGCGAAGAGTCGCAGGACGTCTGTGGTCGAGTGTGAGTCGAGGTTGCCGGTCGGTTCGTCGGCCAGGATGAGGGCAGGGTCGGTGACCAGCGCCCGGGCCACGGCGACTCGCTGCTGCTGTCCGCCGGAGAGCTCACCGGGACGGTGGTCGAGGCGGTCACCCAGGCCCACGCGCTCCAGGGCTTTTACGGCACGCTTCTTGCGCTCGGCTCGTCCCACGCCTGAGTAGCACAGGGGAAGCTCGACGTTTCGCCACGCCGGCAGTGACGCCAACAGGTTGAACTGCTGGAACACAAAGCCGATCTGGCGGTTGCGGACATGGGCCAGTGCTTCCTCGTTCATGGTGCTGACGTCTTCGCCGGCCAGGTCGTAGCTGCCGGAGGTCGGCACATCCAGACAGCCCAGAATGTGCATCAGAGTCGACTTGCCCGAGCCCGAGGGCCCCATGATGGCAACGTATTCGCCGCGGGCCACTTCCATCGAGACACCGCGCAGTGCCTCGACCTCCACCGATCCGGTGGCATACATCTTGCCGACGTTCACAAGCCGCAGAATCGGCGAGTTGTCTTCCTCGGGGAAGGGCAGGGCGCTCATCCGTTGGCCCCGCCGGCGCCTGCCGGAGGACCGCTGAAGCCGCCACCACCGTAGCCACCGTAGCCACCACCACCTGTGCCGCCACCCTGGCGCGATCGGGTGCCCCCAGCGCCGCCCGTCCGGAAGGCGGTGCCGACCACCTTGTCACCGGCCTTCAGTCCGCTGAGGATCTGGGTCACCGGGCCATAGGTCGCCCCGACCTTCACCGGCGTGCTCACCTGTGCTCCGTTAACGATCTGGTGCACGACTGTCTTGCCGCTCTCGGTGTGCAGCGCGTTGGTTGGCACGGTGAGCAAGTTCTCGAGCTGCTTGACGATGATGGAGACGTCGGCTGCTCCACCGGCATAAAGGCCCTTGGGACTTCCCGTGACAGTGATGGTCACGGGGAAGGTGGCGCTGCCGCTAGATGACGAAGAGGCAACGATGCCAATGGATTTGACCGTGCCGAAGATCTTGGTCGCGCTGCCAGTGGGTGTGATTTCGGCTTGCATCCCCTTCTTGAGCCTGGGCAGGTCGGCGCTGCCGACGCTGGCCTGGACCATCCAGGAGGTTTGTGAGATCACGACGATCTGGGCTGTTGAAGAAGATGAGGAAGAGCCGGAGTTGGCAGAGGATGAGGCCGCACCGCCGGAGCTGGCCCCCGTGGAGGCGGTGTTTCCCAGCTTGTCGCCCAGCGCGATGTTGACCTGCGCGACAGTTCCGGCAATCGGGGAGGTCATCGACGCCGCAGTCAGGGCGGTCTGGGCATCAGTGAGCTTGCTCTGGACATCCACGAGTTGTGCCTGGGTCGAGGCGATCTGGACCGCGGTGTCCCCGGCGCCCTGCTGAGCCGTCAGCTGGTCCTGCGTAGCGGTCACACTGGCCTGGGCCGAGGTGACCGTGCTCTGCAGGCTCGCGGAGGCGACCGTTGCAAGAATCGCGCCGACCTTGACCTGATCACCGGTAGCCACCGGCAACGAGGTGACGGTCCCGCTCACGGCAAAGGACAGGTCAGCCCGTTCAGCCGGCTGGATGGTGCCGGAGGCCGAGACGCTGACACGGATGGTGCTGCTGGTCGCACTGACAAGGGTCGGGGCAGCGGCGCTTGACGCGGACGAATGCGTCACAGCCCAGGCCCCGCCCCCACCTACGACGACCAACGCAGTGACAACCGCGATAATGATGTAACGCCTCTTAAAGGTCGCTGCCCTGAGGCGCACTGGTATTCCTTTCATCGGGCGAAGTCGGTTACCGCGCCAACGGCAGGGTCCTCCCGTTGGCTGGGAGCATCCTGATAGCAGACCGTGCAAAGGGGACGCCAAGCACATGGCCTGGTTCGGGGCGCCAAGCACATGGCCTGGTTCGGGGGGGGTACCTGGTGTCCTTGTCGTCCAACCCTTGCAATCACCTGCAATGCCGGTGGTAATGGCGCGCTGGTAGGGGAGGTATCTGGCACGGAGGTTCGTTAGCCTGCTGTGGTGAGTCAGACCGAGCAGGATCCCGTCCAGCAACCGAACGCCGAGTCGTCCGGCCACGCTCGCTCCGCACCCGCGCCGGAGTCGATGTCTGGCGGCGCCGTCCCACGCGCGGACCGTGTTGCGGCGGCTGTGCGTACCTGGCAGCGGCACCTGGTGGACCTGGGCGGTCGCAATACGCTGCTCTGGTACCGGGACCTTCCATCCGGAACCCTTGACCTGACCACGGCACACCCCGGCGGGATGGCCATGCTGCTGGCCGGGCGCCCGACCAGGCTCTCCGACCTGGTACGCGAGCCTACGGCCTTGAAAGAGGCCCGACGCCGGGTTCGGACAATTCGTGCCAAGACCCTTGAGTTGCACGAAGAGCGTGGAATCACCGCCGGATACATCGCCGTTGGTATGGCGACCTGGCGCGTTTCGGGTGCGGGGCGCCCTCCGAGCGCGCCGGTGCTGCTGCGCTCGTGCCTGCTCAAGCCCACGGGCGCAGCACAGTTGGACTTCGATATCGATCTCGGCGAAGACGTGGAGTTCAACCCGGTTCTGGAGCACTATCTGCGCTCCGAGCAGGGCATCGAGCTCGACCCTGAGGCACTGGAGGAGCTGGCCACGTTCTCCAAGAGCTTCGACCCCCAGCCGGTGTACACCAGCCTTGGCCGCTTGTGTCAGCGCATCCCTGACTTTCAGATTGCGCCTCGGCTGGTGCTGAGCACCTTCTCCCTGGCCAAGCTGCCGATGGTCGCCGACCTCGCGGGGCAGGTTGAGCCCCTGGCCAGCCATGATGTCGTGGCTGCCCTGGCCGGTGACCCCGGGGCCCTTAAAGCCGTCCGGGAGACCGTCCCTGACTTCCCTGCCGACCCCGACCCGTCACGTGAGAACCTCGTCCTGGACGCCGACTCCTGCCAGCAGGCCGTGATCGATGCCGTGCGCTGGGGGGCGAACCTTGTCGTCAAGGGCCCACCCGGCACCGGCAAGACCCAGACCATCGCCAACCTGATCGCGTGCCTGGCCAGTCAGGGTAAGCGGACCTTGTTCGTGGCCGAGAAGCGTGCCGCGATCGAAGCCGTGATCGGCCGGCTCGAGCGACTCGGCCTGGGCGACCTGGTCCTGGACGTCGATGACGGCGCGACCAACAAAGCACGACTGGCCCAAGAGCTCGGTGCGACCCTCGAGCGAGCCACAGACGCGCAGGTGTCGGATACCGCAGGCATCGAACGCACCCTGATCGACCGGCGTGCCCGTCTGGTGAAGCACTGTGCCGCGTTGCACGACAAGCGAGACCCCTGGGGGGTCAGCGCATTTGACGCACAGGTCGCGCTGGCCCAGCTTTGGGCGCGCCGTACGCCGCCGATCTCACGGGTCCGCCTCCAAGGTGATGTCCTCAAGGGCATCAGTCGCGAGCGGGTCAGCGAGCTGAGCCAGTCCCTGACAGAGGCCGTGTCGCTGGGAGCATGGACGGTGGGGGAGTCCGTTGACGACCCCTGGTATGGCGCGCGGGTCATCTCCCCGGATGAGGCGGCGCAGGCCCTTGAGATCACGGACCGTCTTGGCGGCGACGGCATGGACGCCGTTCAGCAGCGCCTCGGTGCGGCAATGCGCGAGGTCGGCCTGCCTGACGCGAGGACGCCGGCGGACTGGGGCCGTGCGCTGGCCATCGTGGAGCAAGTGCGCCAGACGCTGGAGATCTTCCGGGTCGAGGTGTTCGACCTGACGCTGACCGACCTGGTTGGCGCCACCGCAAGCAAGGACTACCGCACCGCCAACGGGCTCCGGATCGGGGTCTGGTCGCGGATGCGGTTGCGGCGTCAGGCGCGCAGTCTGCTGCGCCCCGGCATCCCGCCAGAAGATCTGCACTCGGCGCTGCAGGTGGCCCAGGAACAGCGTGTCGCGTGGGCTCAGCTGGCCGGGACGGGAGGACGTCCTGGGGTGCCGAGCGAGATCGACGAATCCCAGCACACCTACGACGCTCTCGCGCAGGACCTGGGCTGGCTGGGCGCCCGGCTGGCTACCACGGTTGCCGGCGGTGACCTGCTGGGGACACGCCATGCGGAACTGCAAGATCGCCTTGCCGGGCTGGCCCGGCGTCGCGATCGACTTGCCGTGCTGCCCCGCGTGGTCTCCCTGATCGATGACCTACGCGAGTCCGGGATGGGCGCGTTGGTCGACGACCTCGCCGCTCGCGGGGTCGCACCGATCGACGTCGGTCCGGAGCTGGACTTCGTCTGGTGGACGTCGTTGCTCGAAGACGTCAGCGTCCGTGACAGCGCCTACGGTGCCCACGACGGCGATTTCCTGCGTCGGGCCGGTTCTGAGTACATCGAGGCGGATCACGCCCATCTGGCTGGGGCCGTCGACAGGGTCCGTGCCGGCGTGGGTCGTCGACTACGTGAGGTCCTGGACGACCACCCAGAGCAGGAGGCGTTGGTGCGCTCCGAAGCGGGCAAGCCGCGGGGGCAGATGCCGTTGCGTGAGCTGTTGCCTCGAGCCGGCGAGACGTTGACCGCGATCAGACCTTGCTGGGCGATGAGCCCCCTGGTGGTCGCCTCGATCCTGCCTGCCGGGCGCTTGTTCGACCTTGTGATATTCGACGAGGCATCGCAGATCCCACCTGCCCAGGCTGTTTCGGCAATCTCACGGGCCACTCAGGTGGTCGTCATGGGCGATGAGCGTCAGCTGCCCCCGACCAGCTTCTTGACCGCGGCGGTCGAGGAGGACGGCGCAGCCGATGCTGAAGACTCGCCGGCTGGAGGGTCCGAGTCGATCCTTGACGCTCTTTCGGCAATGTTGCCGATCCGCCGGCTGACCTGGCACTACCGCTCCCTGGACGAGCGGCTGATCTCCTTCGCCAACCTCCGGATGTATGACGGAGCTTTGGTGACCTTCCCCGCCGCCAGTGACGAGAGTGTGCTCCGGCTCGAGGTCGTCGACGGCTCTGCGCCGGTCCAGCCGGGCCTGGAGGCGATCGAGTCCACCCGGGCCGAGGTCGACCGGGTTGTCCAGCTGGTTCTTGCGCATGTACGCACGCGCCCGAGCGAGTCGTTGGGAGTTATTGCGCTGGGCACCAGGCACGCGGCCCGGATCGAGGATGCCCTGCGCGACGCGCTGAGCGACGGCGTCGGCTTAGGCGTCGGTGACTTCTTTGAACAGAACCATGCCGAGCGTTTCTTCGTGAAGAACCTGGAACGGGTCCAGGGCGACGAGCGTGACGCGATAATTCTGTCGATCGGCTATGGCAAGACCCCTCACGGTCGGGTGCTGCACCACTTCGGGTCACTGAACCTGGACGGTGGCGAGCGTCGCCTCAACGTCGCGATCACTCGCGCTCGCCGCAGGATGACCGTCGTCTCCTCCTTTACTGCGGCTGATCTCGACCCGGCCCGGCTCAAGGCTCGTGGTGCCCTCATGCTGCGCGATTTCTTGTTGTGTGCCGCACAGGGCGGTGTCCTGTCTGCCTCGGCGCCTCAGCTAAGCCCGGACCCGCTGGGTGCACTCGCTGGCGATGCGCATGCTGTGGTGCCAAGCACCCAGCTGGATCCACTGGTCGCCGATCTGGCGTTCCGGCTGCGGGCCGAGGGCCTGGTGGTGCACACCGGATACGGCACGTCCGCTCAGCGCCTCGACCTTGCCGTTGAAGACCCGCAACGTCACGGTCGGGTCATGGTGGCAGTCGAGACCGACGGACTGAGCTATGCCGCGATGGCGAGCATCCGGGATCGAGAGCGGTTGCGGGTAGAGCAGCTTCGCCATCTCGGTTGGGAGCATGTGCGCGTCTGGAGCACCGACCTGTTCCGCGATCCGGCCCGGGACGTCGCCCGGGTCATTGCCGCGGTGCGCGCGGCATCGGCAGCCCGACCGGCCAAGACGGCGTTGGCCGAGGCTCAGCCCGGCGATCTCCAGCCGACTGAGGCCAGGCCCCACGTCGCAGTGACAAGGTCCAAGCTCGAACAGACGCGTGATGACACGGACGTCGGCTGGGGTGAGCGGCCCGATGAGGACGCACAGGACCAATGGCTGCGGGACCAGCGACCGCCGCATTGGGGGTAGTCAAGACACAAGACCGAGACGTAGGTCACTTCCACGTCATGCGTCTCGGTGAGACCTAGATGATGACAGTCCCCGGGACGGTTTATTCTGATCTGCGAGTGGCCCAAGACATTTTGCGTGCGGGCTTGGGATAAGGAACGAGCCACTCGGTCGGCATCGTCACATTGAGGATGCCGCCGGCGCGGTCAACAACAGGTGCGCTGCACATAGCCAGCGTCTCGCATGATTCTTGAGAAATGGTGGTGTTCAGGGATGACAGACCAGTCAAATGCTCGGTGCAAGGCTTTCGCTGACAAGATCATGTCGGCCGAGGAGGCCGCCGCGTTCATCCCGGCGGGTTCGAACGTCGGGATGAGCGGGTTCACCGGTTCCGGCTACCCGAAGGCGGTGCCCGCAGCCTTGGTCAATCGGATGAGCGAGGCGAAAGCCCAAGGCGACCGCTTTGCCGTGAGCGTCTGGACCGGCGCGTCGACTGCACCCGAGCTTGACGGTGCGTTAGCGGAGGTCGAGGGGATCGACCTGCGTATGCCCTACCAGTCCGACCCGGTGAGTCGCGCCAAGATCAACGCCGGGCTGATGGAGTACATGGATATCCACCTGTCCCATGTCGCCCAGATGGTGTGGGAAGGCTTCTTCGGGCACATGGACGTGGCCGTGATCGAGGTCGCCGGGATCACCGCGGACGGCGAGCTGATCCCATCCACCTCGGTCGGCAACAACAAGACATGGATCGACCAGGCCGACAAGATCATCCTCGAGGTGAACTCAGCCCAGCCCCTCGAGCTCGAGGGCATGCACGACATCTACTACGGCACCGCGCTGCCCCCCCATCGCCTCCCGCTGCAGATCACGAGCCCCGGCGACCGGATCGGCGTGCCCTACCTGCACTGCCCTCCGGAGAAGATCATCGCGGTGGTGCCCACCGACAGCCCGGATCGCAACTCGCCGTTCAAGGCCCCCGACGCCGACTCGAAGCAAATTGCCGGTCACGTCATGGACTTCTTCAGCCATGAGGTGAAGAAGGGCCGGCTGCCCGCAACATTGCTGCCACTGCAGTCGGGCGTCGGCAACATCGCCAACGCCGTCATGTTGGGGCTCGGTGAAGGACCCTTCCGGCCGCTGACCGCCTACACCGAGGTGATTCAGGACGGGATGCTGGAGCTCATCAAGAACGGCACGCTGAGCATGGTCTCGGCCACGGCGTTCTCCCTCAGCGAGGCCGGCCTGGCCGATCTGAATGCCAACATCGCCGAGTTCCGTGAGCGGATCATCCTTCGCCCGCAGGAGATCAGCAACCACCCCGAAGTCATCCGCCGGCTGGGCTGCCTGGCGATGAACGGCATGATCGAGGCCGATATGTACGGCAACGTCAACTCCACCCACCTCATGGGCTCGAGCATCGTGAACGGCATTGGTGGCTCAGGCGACTTCGCCCGTAACGCGTTCATCTCGATGTTCCTTTCGCCGTCGACCGCCAAGGGCGGGACGATCTCGTGCATCGTGCCGATGGCCAGCCACGTCGACCACACCGAGCACGACACGCATGTCATCGTCACCGAACAGGGGCTGGCCGATCTGCGCGGCTTGCCGCCGCGGCGCCGTGCCAAGCAGATCATCGAGCACTGCGCACACCCGGACTACCGGCCGGCGCTGCTGGACTACCTCGACCGGGCTACGGCCAGCTCGGGCAAGCACACGCCGCACCTGCTCGGTGAGGCGTTGTCGTGGCACGTGCGCTACTTGCAAACGGGCTCGATGCAGCAAGTCTGACTCGACATAGCCAAGGCGCCGACCCCTTGGGGGTCGGCGCCTTCGCGCGTTCTAGCCGGGCACCTCAGCTCAGACGCGAATCCGCAGGGAGTCGCGGATCTCGGTGAGCAGCGCCACCTCTTCACTTGGCGCCTCTGTCTCGGGCTCAAGACCTCTGGCGCGACGCTCGGCCAGCTTGTTCAGCGGCAAGACCACAACGAAGTAGACGGCTGCGGCCACGATGATGAACGCAACTATCGCCGTAATGAGCGCGCCGACCGGCACGCCGCCAGGCTTGATGTCGTTGAAGTTGGGTTTGTCGCCGAGCATGCCGATGAGCGACAGGATGACATCGACGAAAGCCTTGACCACGGTGCCGAAAGCAGCACCGATGACGACAGCGACAGCGAGGTCAACGACGTTGCCCCGCATTAGGAAGTCCTTGAAACCCTTGAGCATGAGCCGTGGGGTCCTTTCGGGTAGGTGGAGTTACGCAGACAAAGGTAGCGAGCACCGGACCCAGCGATCGGGCCGGTCCGCGCGCGATCAGCTGGTCGGCGCTCTCACGACCAGACTGAACAAGCTGCCGGACGCAGCGGACAGACGAGCCGTTGCCAGCGGCCTGTGCGAAGTCGGGTGCCGTGCCAGCCTGATCGCCGTTCGGGACCGATCAGAGCTGCTGGCGAGATCCGCTCGCGGCCATCAACGCGATCATCGGGTGCGGCGGTGTCGCCGGGCACGGCCCCGAGCCTCACCTCATCTGGGCAGGGAGAACGGCAGCCTTAGGCCATCCAGGGACTGCCGGCACGGGCAGGTGGCTGAGACATCATCCTGCGGGGCCGGCATCGCGCCGATGGCCGACTTGAGGACCGCCTTCAACCCCTCGAGGCTGTGTGCGAACACCTTCAGGACATCTTCGTGGGTCACCGCCTCAACACCGTCGACCCCGGCGTCCCGGTCGGTGACAAGGCAGACCGTGGTGAAGCACATGGCGAGCTCACGCGCGATGGCTGCCTCCGGCATACCGGTCATACCGACAACCGTCCATCCGGCCTGTTGGTGCCACAGGGACTCCGCGCGCGAGGAGAATCGCGGGCCGTTGATGACCACCATGGTGCCGCTGGCGACCATGTTCTCGCCGGCTGCGCGCCCGGCGGTGATGACAGCCTCGCGACCTTGGGGGCAGAACGGGTCCGCGAAGCCTACGTGCACCACCGGACCGATCCCGTCGTAGATCGTGTGCTCACGGCCCCAGGTGCGGTCGACGACCTGGTCGGGCACGACGATGGCGCCTGGTCCGTGCTCTGGCTTCAGCGAGCCCACGGCGCAGGGGGCCAGCACCTGCCGAACCCCGACACAGCGCAGTGCCCAGAGGTTGGCGCGGTAGTTGACGCGGTGCGGCGGGAAGCGATGGCGTTGACCGTGCCGGGCGAGGAAGGCCACGCGCCGACCCGCCAGATCCCCGACCATCACGTCGTCGCTGGGGTCACCGAACGGCGTTGTGATGCTGATTCGCTCTGAGTCGGTCAGGAACTCGTAGAACCCTGAGCCACCGATGACGCCGATGTCGGCGCGAGCCGGGCCTGCGCCTGTCTGGGAGCTGGCAGAGGTCTCTGTGCTGGGTGTCATACAGCCGAGACTAGCCGCGAACCAACTGAGGTCCGAGGCCCCATCTGAGGCGTGTGGGCCGTGGGGTGATGTGCCTTATGGATGTGCAGAACCGGCCGACTGGTAAGCAGCCTCAGGCCGCGGAGCCCTCGGACTTGGTGGCTGTCTTGGTGGTGCCGGCGCTCGCAGATGAGTCAGAGGACGTTGACGAGGACGAGGACGAGTCGGAGGACGTACTGCCCGATTCGCTCGAGGACGTGGAAGTACGCGTCGAGCCGGAGTCACTGTGTGAGTGGCTGCCTGAGCTCTTGAGGGAGCCACTGCTTGAGCTCGTGTTCCGGCGTGAGTCATTGCGTGAGTCATTGCGATAGAAGCCCGAGCCTTTGAAAACAACGCCCACGGCGTTGAACACCTTGCGCAGACGGCCCTGGCACTGCGGGCATTGGGTCAGCGAGTCCTCGGTGAAGGACTGGGCGATCTCAAAGCGGTGTTCGCATGCGGTACACGCGTAGGCGTACGTCGGCACGATTCCTCCGGTTAGCACTCTAAGGGTTTGACTGCCAAGTGTACGGCAGGGACCCACCGTGAGCCTCTCACCGGCCTGCGCCTTTCCCGCTTGGTCCTTGGATTGGCCCTCCCGACTTTCTCACGGGTCACGGGCCAGAGCCGCTTGCGAAGCTCCCAACCACGTTCGTCACCTTCCAGATGCCGGCTGACCCCTGGCGAGCTTGGCGGCCGCAACAGGTCGATCCGGCCAGGTAACTGTGGAGGGCACCGCTGCTCAGGCGCCGTTCCAGCCAGCCAGTCGCCCGAGCTTACTGACCTGACGTACTCGCTGCTCGGCTGCCATCCGGGTCTCTGCAGTTGCAACGATCAGGAGCTGGTCACCGTGGCGCAGGGTCGTCTGCGGGGCCGGGACGAAACCCTTGTCGCCACGGACGATCAGTGTGACGTTGGCGCCGGCAGGTAGTCGCAGCTCGAACACCTCCACGCCATGCAGCATGGAGGTGACCCCGACGGTCATCTGCAAGATCTCGGCCCCGAGCTCGTCCAGAGGCGTCGACTCAACCTCCAGGTCCAGTGGCCGGTCGGTGTCCGTCACACCGAGCCGGCGCGCCACCCAGGGCAGCGCCGGGGCCTGGACCAGCGTGAAGATCACGACCAGGACGAACACGAGGTCGAACAGCCGCCCGGCGCCCGGCGTCCCCATGGTCAACGGCACCGTGGCCAGGACGATGGGTACCCCGCCGCGCAGCCCCGCCCATGACAGGAACGCCTGGTCGCGCCACGGCACCCTGAACGGTGTCAGCGAAAGCAGGACGGACAACGGCCTGGCCAGCAGCAAGAGCGCCAGGCCGATCACGATGGCGGGCACGATCTGCGACGTCAGCCGGGAGGGGTTGACCAACAGGCCTAACAGGACGAACAGACCGATCTGGGCCAGCCAACCCAGCGCCTGGGCGAACCCGCGGACCGCCGCCCGGTGTGGCAGGCGCATGTTTCCCAGGACGAGCGCAGACAGGTATGTCGCGAGGAAGCCGCTC
>Ga0209014_10001191_pt1 | contig 15399 bp, 13 predicted proteins | sample BarGraNGADG00212_FD_184491 | JGI IMG/M metagenome (GOLD analysis project Ga0209014, IMG submission 184491) | Arctic peat soil microbial communities from Barrow, Alaska - Barrow Graham LP Ref core NGADG0002-212 (SPAdes) (version 2) | ecosystem: Environmental > Terrestrial > Soil > Wetlands >...
GTCCCCGGCCACCTCGGCCTCGAGGGCGGCGATCGCCGCCTCGTCCATGCCCAAGGTCACCAGCAGCTCGAGATCGTCACGCTCCGGGTCCTGCCCGAAGACCGCGGCCACAGAGGCCCCGACGGCCGCCACGCCGGCCTCGACGATCACCGCCAGCGCGGTATCCAGGTCCGCGGCCCGCGCGAGCGCAGCCGCGCCAGCCGAAAGGACGGCGAGGGGACCGCTGCCGGGGACAGGGGAAGTGGACACGTGTGCCTCCGCGTGCTGCCCGCTCGAGCCAGGTCGCGAAATCGGCCCGGGGCGTCCATCGCACCCGAACGGGGCGATTGGGATCGTACACCGGCGGTCCCTGGCGGTTCGGGCAAACGGGCGCACCGACACGCGCGACCGCACCGACACGCGCGGGCACACCGACACGCGCCGGTGGGCTATCCTCCGCCACGTGAAGCTCGTCGTGGCCATCGTGCACAACGAAGATGCCGGCGCCCTGGTCAACGCCCTGCTCGAGCGCGAGTTCCGGGCGACCCGGCTCCACAGCTCGGGCGGGTTCCTCAAGCAGTCCAACGCCACGGTGATGCTGGGCGTCGAGGACGACGAAGTGGACGAGGTCATGGGCATCGTCCGCGAGGCCTGCCACGCGCGCACCCAGATCGTGAACCCGATGCCGCCGATCATGGAGCCGGGCGAGTTCTTCATGCCGTACCCGCTCGAGGTCGAGGTGGGGGGCGCCACCGTGTTCGTCGTTCCCGTGGAGCGCTTCGAGCGCCTGTGAGGGTGACCTGGTGAACCGCCTGTTCCGCAGGATCCTGCTCTGGTGCGCCCGCAATTCCTGGCTGGGCGAGCGGCTGCCGAACCTGCCATTCATGAACAAGGCCGTCCACCGGTTCATGCCCGGCGAGGAGATCGAGGACGCCCTCGGTGCCGCCGTGGACCTGCAGGTGCTGGGGATCGGCACGCTCTACACCAGGCTGGGCGAGGCCATCACGGAGCCCAGCGGCGCCCAGGCGGTGGTCGACCACTACCTGGAGCTCCTGAAGAAGATCCAGGCGGCGGAGATCGACGGCGAGCTCAGCGTCAAGCTCACGCAGCTGGGCCTGGACATCGACGAGGACGTCTGCTTCGGGCACCTGCGCGTGCTCGCGGCCGCGGCCGAGGCGCAGGGCTCGTTTGTCTGGATCGACATGGAGGACAGCTCCTACGTTGACCGGACGCTGGACTTCTACCAGCGCCTCCGGGCCTCGCACGCCAACACCGGGATCTGCCTGCAGGCGTACCTCCGCCGCACCGCGAAGGACGTGGAGCGGCTCCTCCCGCTGGGGCCCGCCATCCGCCTGGTGAAGGGCGCCTACGATGAGCCGAAGTCGATCGCCTTCAGGTCGAAGAAGGAAGTCGACGCCAACTTCCTCGGCATTGCGGTGACGATGCTCCGGGAGAGCCGCACCCGGTCGATGCGGGTGAGCCTCGGGACGCACGACGTGGAGCTGATCGAGCAGATCGCGCTCCACGCTGCCGCGGCCGGGGTGCTGAAGGACGGTTACGAGATCCAGATGCTGTACGGGATCCGCGCCAGGGAGCAGCGCCGCCTCGCTCGCTCCGGGTACCGGGTGAACACGCTGATCGCCTACGGCGCGGCGTGGTACCGGTGGTACATGCGCCGGCTGGCGGAGCGGCCGGCGAACGTGCTGTTCGCCCTGCGGCAGCTGCTCCCGGGCTGATCGCCACCTGGAGCACCTGGACTCGCTCAAGACCCTGGAGGCTTCGCTGCCATGAGTGTTCGTCCCGACCTCGTCGAGTGCTGGGTCTTCCGCGTGGCGCCCCCGTCCGGTCCGCCCGACGCGCGCCCAGAGGTCGAGCGTCTCGAGATCCTGCTTATCCGGCGCGCGCCGCACCGCATCTTCCCGGGTCTCTGGCAGTGCGTGACCGGCGGGATCGAGCCCGGTGAGCGGGTGCCCGCGGCCGCGATGCGCGAGGTCCGTGAGGAGACGGGCCTCGGGCCCGACGAAATCGAGGCGTGGTTCGACCTGGACCAGGTCGCGCCGTTCTACGACGAGAGCACCGACGCGGTCGTGATCTCTGCCATCTTCGCGGCGCGGGTGCGGCCGGACGCGGCCCCGCGTCCCTCTTGGGAGCACGACGGGCTGCGCTGGGTGCCCGCCGCCGAGGCGCCAGCGCTCGCCATCTGGCCCTCCTACGCGGAGTCAGTCCGCCGCGTCCGGGACCTGCTCCTGGACCCGGATCTCGCGCGCTGGTTCCTCCTGGACGCGGACGGTCGCAGGGTGGCGAGGCGCCCGACTGCCTGAACGGCCCTGCTGGCCAGGGCGGCCCATCCGTTTCGCGCGTGGCCTGTCGGACGCTCAGTACACCTCGGGGATGAACGTCTGCTCGTCCATCGGCGGGCGGACGTAGCCGCGGTCCGGCTCCCTCGGCGGCAGGACGATGGGCTCGGGCGTCAGGTCCTCGTACGGGATGAGCGAGAGCAGGTGGTGGATCACGTTGAGCCGGGCCCGCCGCTTGTCGTCGCCGCTGACCACGTACCAGGGTGCCTGCCTGATGTCCGTGTGCCGGAACATCTCGTCCTTGGCGATCGAGTACTCGACCCAGCGCGTCCTGGACATGAGGTCCATGGGGGAGAGCTTCCAGCGCTTGGTCGGGTCGTTGAGGCGGGCCTGGAACCGGCGCTCCTGCTCCGCGTCGCTCACCGAGAACCAGTACTTGACGAGGATGATCCCCGAGCGCACCAGCATCCGCTCGAACTCCGGGCAGGAGCGGTAGAACTCCTCGACCTCCTCCTGGGTCGCGAAGCCCATGACCCGCTCGACGCCAGCGCGGTTGTACCAGCTGCGGTCGAACAGGACGATCTCGCCGGCCGCGGGCAGATGCGCGGCGTAGCGCTGGAAATACCACTGCGTCCGCTCGCGCTCCGTTGGGGCGGGCAGCGCCGCGATCCGCGCGACACGGGGGTTGAGGCCCAGGGTGATCGTCTTGATGGCGCCACCCTTGCCGGCGGCGTCGCGTCCCTCGAAGATCACGACGACCTTGAGGTCGCGTGCTCGCACCCATTCCTGGAGCTTCGACAGCTCGAGCTGGAGCTTGCCGAGCTCCGTGAGGTAGGCCTTGGCCTCCATGCGGGGCCTGCCCGCCGGAAGCGACCCATCTGCGTCGGCCGCCTGGCTGTCCGCCTCGACGGAGCCCTTGTCCCTGCCCTTGCCCTTGGCCATGCCCGGAAACCCTCGCGGCTGGTGTCGCCTGCTGTCAACTGCGGATGGACGATGCGCCCCAGTATGGCTCCGGTCGCGTGCCGGGTAGACTGTGCCGAACCTCCGGAGGGCCCGAGATTGCGCGAGAGGACGTGGCGATGACCGAGACGCTGGCGAACCGCCGGATCTTCCGCTCCAAGGTGGATTCGATCCGCCCGACCTACGGGTTCGAGGACGTTTCGCTGGCCCCGGGGACCGACACCGTGGACCCCGCGGACGTGGTCCTGGCCCAGGACTTCTGCGGCATCCGTCTCGAGATCCCCGTCCTCGCCGCCGCCATGGACGCCGTCGCGGACGTCCGGATGTCGGGCGAGCTGGCCCGTCTCGGCGGCCTCTCGGTCCTCAACCTGGAGGGCGTCCAGTTCCGCTACGAGGACCCGGCCGAGGTCCTGGACCGGATCATCGCCGCCCCCGACGATCGCGTGCAGGACATCCTCGCCGAGACCTACGCCACCCCGATCCGCGAGGACCTGATCGCCCGCCGCATCGGGGAGCTCCACGCCGCAGGCTCCAGCGCCGCCGTCTCCGCCACGCCCGGCGTGGCCCGCCGGTACGGCCCGCTGTGCGCAGCGTCCGGCGCGGACCTGTTCCTCCTCCAGTCGCAGGTCTCCTCCGCGCGTCACCTGGCCAGCGGCTATGAGCCCCTCGCCCTCGCGGACTTCACGCGCTCCATGCCGATCCCCGTGGCGGTCGGCAACACGACCAACGCGGCGGCGGCGTTCCTGCTGATGGAGCAGGGCGCCGCGGCGATCTTCGTCGGTGTCGGCCCTGGCGCGGCCTGCACCACCCGCGAGGTTCTCGGCATCGGCATCCCGCAGGTGACCGCCATCGCGGACGTCGCGGCGGCGCGGGACCAGTACCACGCGGAGACCGGGCGGTACGTGCCGGTGGTCGCCGACGGGGGCATGAAGAGGGGCGGCGACCTGGCCAAGGCGCTCGCCTCGGGCGCGGACGTGGTGATGCTCGGCTCACCGCTGGCGCGCGCCACGGAGGCGCCCGGCCGCGGCACGAACTGGGGCATGGCGGCGCCGTCGCCGGTCCTGCCGCGCGGGACGCGGATCAGGGTGGGGACCTCCGGCCCGCTGGAGCAGATCCTCAATGGGCCCTCGCACGTGACCGACGGGACGCAGAACCTGGTGGGGGCGCTGCGCCAGTCGATGGCCGCCCTCGGGGCGCGGACGATCTCGGACATGCACGACGTGGAGATCGTCTACGCGCCGTCGGTCGTGACCGAAGGGAAGTCCTGGCAGCTGCGCGGGAAGTAGCCCGCCGGGCCCGGGGATATGAGCCCCGGGGGTCTGCCCACGGCCCCACGCGCCGGTAGACTCTGCGACACCATCGCAGCACACCGCGGGAGGGGTCGTTGACCGAGCCGGAACAGGACCAGCCGGAACAGGACCAGCCGGAGCAGGACCAGCAGGCCCCGAGCGGGAACGCGCCCGATCGCGGCAAGACCGTTCACGGGGAGGCCGCCAACGCGGGTCACCGCGTGCTGGCGCCGGACGACGCGGAGGTGGAGGCCTACCTCGAGGTCGCGCTGGATGCACCGGCGCCGCAGCGGACCCCCGAGGATCGCCCGCCGGCCGGGATGATCGTGCCGGAGCCCGGCACCGTGGCCGTCCTGGACTTCGGCAGCCAGTTCGCGCAGCTGATCGCCCGGCGCGTCCGGGAGCTGCACGTCTACTCCGAGCTGCTCCCGCACGACACGCCGCTGGACGAGATGATCCGGCGCGGCGTCAGGGCCGTGATCCTCTCGGGGGGCCCGAAGTCGGTCTATGACGCGGATGCCCCAAGGGCCGACGCCTCCATCTGGAGCGGGCGCCTGCCCGTCCTCGGCATCTGCTACGGAGCGCAGCTGATGGCCCTCGAGCTCGGTGGGGACGTCATGCCCGCCGCTCGGCGCGAGTACGGTCCGGCCACCATCCAGGTCACCCGGGACGACGGGCTGTTCGCCGGCATCGATCGCGAGCAGCCGGTCTGGATGAGCCACGGCGACTCGATCACCCGGCTCCCCGAGGGCTTCCACGCGACGGCGCAGACGGACTCCACCCCGTACGCGGGCCTGGCGGCGCCGGAGCGGAACCTCTACGGGATCCAGTTCCACCCCGAGGTCGTCCACACGCCCCGCGGCAAGGACGTGCTGCGCAACTTCGTGACGGGCATCGCGGGCGTGCAGCCCAGCTGGACGTCCGCCAACTTCGTAGAGACCACCGTGAACGCCATCCGGGAGCGTATCGACAAGCACGCGGCCGAGACCGGCTCGCAGGGCCAGGTGATCTGCGCGCTGTCCGGCGGCGTCGACTCGGCCGTGGCCGCGGCGCTCGTCCACCGCGCCGTGGGCGACCGGCTGACCTGCATCTACGTGGACCACGGCCTGATGCGCAAGAAGGAGTCCGAGCTCCTGCGTGTCACGTTCGAGGCGAACCTGGGCATGCGGCTCGTCATGGTGGATGCCCGCGAGCGGTTCCTCGCCCGGCTGGCCGGCGTCACGGACCCGGAGCAGAAGCGCCGGATCATCGGTGATGAGTTCATCAGGGTGTTCGAGGAGGAGGCGGCCAAGATCGGGCAGATCGACTTCCTGACGCAGGGGACCCTGTATCCGGACGTCATCGAGTCAACGACACCCGAGACCAAGACGGCGCAGAAGATCAAGACCCATCACAACGTGGGCGGGCTGCCGGCCGACCTCCGGTTCCAGCTGATCGAGCCGCTGCGCTACCTGTTCAAGGACGAGGTGCGCCTGGTGGGCACGGAGATGGGCCTGCCCGACGCGATGGTCCAGCGTCAGCCGTTCCCCGGCCCGGGCCTCGCGATCCGGATCCTCGGCGAGGTGACGGCGGAGCGGCTGGACACCCTGCGCGACGCGGACTGGATCGTCATCGACGAGATCAAGGCGGCGGGTCTCTACCGCAGCGTGTGGCAGTCCTTCGCGATCCTGACGCCGGTTCGCTCGGTCGGCGTCATGGGCGACGGCCGCACGTACGCAAACGTCGTGGCGATCCGCGCCGTGACGTCCGAGGACGGGATGACCGCGGACTGGGCGAAGCTCCCCTACGACGTCCTGGGCAAGATCAGCAGCCGGATCGTCAACGAGGTCCCGGGGGTGAACCGGGTCGTGTACGACATCAGCAGCAAGCCGCCCGCGACAATCGAGTGGGAGTAGTGGCATAGCCCATCCGGGGGGTGTAGGCGGGTTGCGATGGGAGTCCACAATGCGCACATGGCTGATCCGATGACCGGTCCCGTCACCCGTTGCCCGTGGTGCTCTGCCGACCTGCCCATCCCCGGTGCGGAACGCTGCCTGGCCTGCGGGGCGGCCCTGGTCAGCCAGACGGGTGGTACGGACGCCGAGATCAAGGGCGTGACCACGCTCGATACCGAGGCGATCCTCCGCGCCCGGTCCGAGGTCGCCCGCCCCAGGAGCCGGCTCCTGTCCTTCATCACGGGCGAGGCGCCGGTGGAGACGGGCGGGCCCGCCAGCCCCGAGTCGCTGGCCCGGCCGCCCGACGACGTGCGCCGCGAGATGCTCCGACTGGAGTACGAGGCGCGTCGCGCCGATCTCGAGGCGGAGACGGTCGCGCTGAAGTCGGACGTGCTCGCCAGCCAGGGGATCCACGTGTCGCAACTGGGCGGGGACGTCCCAGGCGAACCGGGCGGGGAGCCCGAGCGGGCGGCCGAGGCCGCCGGCGAGCCCGAGGCGGCCGCGGCCGCCGGCGGGGAGCCCGAGCCGCCTGATCCGCTTGGCGGGGAACCCGAGGCCTGATCCGTCGGGCCGAGCGCCCGAGGCCTGACCTGGCCGGCGGGGCACCTGATCCGCTTGCCCCGTCCGGCGGGGCGCCCGAGGCCTGTATCCGGCCGTGCCCCGGTATCCTCCGGCCGTGCCCGAACGCCTGCCCCACCCCGGTCCCTCGTTCCTCCGCGAGCAGGAGGTCCGCATCGGCGATCGCCGGCTCTCCGCCGGCATGGCGAAGCCCGCGGACGGCCCGGACGGCTGGTGGCTGGCCGTGCTCTGGGTGGCCGATGACGAGGGCGTGGTCAGCTTCCGCGAGGTGGCGCCCGCCTCCGGTCCACCGCCCGAGCCGCCGCTCCACCGCCTGGGACCCTCGCTGGCCGGCTCGCTGTCCGGGCTGATCCTCGAGGAGGACGGACGGCTTTCGATCCGCCTCACACCCCTCGTGCCCCCCGAGGACGACACGCGGCCGTGGCGCTGCCCGCTGGCGATCCGCACGGCATTCCGGTGGGAGCCGGCGCTGCTGGCGACGATGAGCCCGAACCAGGTTGCGGACCAGGTGCTGACCGGGTTCCGGCGCGCCGTGGAGTCGCTGCACCGGCCCTGAGTGCGGGCGGCGGCCGGGTAGGCCCGCATTTGCGGAGAGTAGACTCGCTCCTGATGAGCGACCTGTTCGACGATTTCATGCGCGAGCTGCAACGCCGCCGATCCCAGGCCGAGGGCAAGACCCCCGGCAGCGCCCCGGACGGTGACGGGAACGCCGCCGACGGCGAACCCGGCGCCGTCGCCCCCGACGCGGACGTCCCCGAAGCAACCGACCACGACACCCCTGTCGACGATGTCAGGGACGACGACGGCGCCCGTGGCGGTGACGGCGGGGACGACGACGCAGACGATCGGGACCCCAGCGAACCCGTCCCGCTGCGACCGCGCCACCGATCGGGGAGTGGCCGTCGCACGGGCAGCCATCCGTCCGGTGCGCGCTCCGGAGCCGGCGGCCCGCCGGGCGCCCCTCGATCCCCTCGTCCCGTGGGCGGTCCCGATGACGGAACCGGCTCCATCTCCGTCGGCGGGATCCTTCGCCGGGTCGGCCTGGTCGTCGCCATCGTCGTCGTCGCCATCGTCGTGCTCCTCGCAGGGTTTGGCGTCGACCTGTGGACGGACGCGATCTGGTACAAAAGCGTCGGCTTCGACGGCGTGTTCTGGACCCGCCTCGGGGCGCAGGTCGGGCTGTTCGTCGTCGGCGCGGTGGTTGCGCTCGTCCTCCTGCTCGGCAACCTGTGGCTGGCCGGTCGCCTGGCGCCCCCGCCGGACCCGGAGAAGCCCGGACGCCTGCGGGCAATCGCGGACCGGCTGACCGAGGCCCAGCGCCAGGCCGAGCGGAGCGCCCGTATGGGCGGCGGCCCGGGTGGTCCGTTCGGCCCGGGCGGCCCGGGCGGCCCCTTCGGCGCGGGCATGCGCAGCGGACGCGGTGAGGCCACCACCTTCGGCTTCGATGCCGGCGACCTGCCGGACCTCGGACCCATGGCGTCGTGGGCCATCGCGGGCTTTGCCCTGCTGCTCGCCATCGGGATCGGCGGCGCCATCTCCGGCGCCTGGGACACGATCCTGTTGTGGGTCAACCGGGTGCCGTACTCGACCACCGGCACGGTGACGGACCCCGTGTTCGGCAAGGACATCAGCTTCTTCCTGTTCGAGCTCCCGTTCTTCCGGCTCATCCAGTCGCTGCTCACCGGGATCCTGCTCGCGTCGCTGGCGGTGGTCGGCGCCCGATACCTGGTGGCCGCCACGCGCGGCGGCGAGGTGTTCATCACCCGCGTCCGCGTCCACCTCGCGGTGATTGCCGGGCTGTACCTCCTGTGCGTCGCCTTCGGCTACCAGCTGGACAAGTACGAGCTGGTCTACAGCCATGCCGGCGTCGCGACCGGTGTCTCGTTCACGGACGCCAACGCCCGCTTCATGGCCTACGACGTCCTCACCTTCCTGTCCGGGATCGCTGGGGCCCTCCTCATCGCCGCCGCGTTCACCCGCTGGATCTGGCCGCTGGGCCTCGTCGTGGGCGTCTGGTTGTCGGCGTCGGTCATCCTCGGCGGCCTCTACCCCGAGGCCATCCAGCGGTTCACGGTTGATCCCAACACCTACGCCCAGGAGGAGCAGTACATCGCGAACAACATCGCGATGACGCGCCTTTCCTTCGGCCTGAACGCGTGGGAGACGAAGAACTACTCGGGAGCCCAACCGCTCACCGAGGCCGCCATCCGCGACGAGGCCGACACGTTCACCAACGCCCGGCTGTGGGACTACCGCCCGCTGCAGACCACGCTGGACCAGCTCCAGACCGTGCGCCAGTACTACGACTTCTGGGACGTGGATACGGACCGCTACGTGGTGGACGGCACGCTGCGCCAGGTGATGCTCTCCGGGCGCGAGCTGGCCATCAGCAAGAACCCGTCCGCCACCAGCTGGGTGAACGAGCGGGTCATCTACACCCACGGCATCGGCGTGGCCATGGTCCCGGTGAACGAGGTGACCAAGGAGGGTCAGCCCCAGCTCTGGATCCGCGACCTGCCGCCCGTCTCCTCCAGCGGGGCGCCGGCGATCACCCAGCCCCGGATCTACTTCGGCGAATCCGACGATCACTACGTGGTGGTCCGGGCCGCCCAGGCCGAGTTCGACTATCCGCGCGGCTCCAGCGAGGGCAGCGGCGACGAGACGACCAGTTGGACCGGGACGACCGGCGTCCCGCTCGACTCCACGCTCAACCGGCTGCTCTACGCCCTGCGGTTCAAGGACCTTGACCTGCTCATCTCGGACCAGATCCGCGCCGACAGCCAGCTGCTGTTCCACCGCACCCTGTCGGATCGGCTGGGCCTGATCGCGCCGTTCCTCCGCTACGACAAGGACCCGTACATCGTCGTCGATGGCGCCGGCCATCTCGTCTACGTCCAGGACGCCTACACGGTCAGCAACCGGTTCCCCAACGCCTCCGGCTTCGACACCGGCACGCTGGGGCCGACGTCCGGCCTGGCCGGCACGGACCTCAACTACATCCGGAACAGCGTGAAGATCACGATGGACGCGTACGACGGGACCATGAAGTTCTACGTCGCGGACTCGACCGATCCGATCGTGCGGGCCTGGCAGGGCATCTTCCCGACCCTGTTCCACCCCATGTCCGACATGCCGGCCGGGATCGTGCCCCACCTGCGCGTCCCCGAGGAGTTGTTCAATGTCCAGACGCGGATGTATGGGCAGTACCACGTCGTGCAGCCGCTGACGTTCTTCAACAACACGGACCGCTGGACGGTGCCGGATGCCCAGACGAACGAGCAGAGCCTCCCGTCCGAGGCGTACTACGTGGTGATGCGCATGCCCGGCGAGCCCGTCGCGGAGTTCCTGCTCCTGCAGCCGATGATCGCCGCCAGCCGGCCGAACATGATCGCGTGGGTGGCGGCGCGCAACGACGGGACTGAGTACGGCAAGGTCCGCGCCTACCAGTTCCCGTCGGACACCACGATCTTCGGCCCCGCCCAGATCGAGGCGCGGATCGACCAGAACCCGACCATCAGCGGCCAGGTCACGCTCTGGAACCAGAGCGGCAGCCGGGTCATCCGGGGCAACCTGATCGTCGTGCCGGTCGGCGACTCGCTGATCTACCTGCAGCCGGTCTACCTGCAGTCCACGTCGGCCGCCTTCCCCGAGTTCCAGAAGATCGTCGTCGCCAGCCCGACGACCGTCGTCTGGGGCAACACGCTGGGGGAGGCTTTGACGGCGCTCCTCGTGTCCCAGAACGTGCCCGTGCCGGGCTCCACGCCGGCGCCGGGTCCAACGGCCACCCCGGGTACCGGGCCCACGGCCACCCCGGGTACCGGGCCCACGGCGAGCCCGGGTACCGGGCCCACGGCTAGCCCGGGTCCAACGCTTCCGCCTGACGGCACCATGCCGACTGACCTCAAGGGCCTGATCGCGTACGCGAACCAGCACTACGACCTGGCCCAGGCCGCGCTTCGGAATGGCGACTTCGCGACCTACGGGGTCGAGATGGACAAGGTCAAGGCGGCGCTCCAGAAGTTGGACGCGCTCACCGCGCCGGGCGCCAGCCAGCAGCCGTGACCGCGGCCGTGACCGCGGAACAGAGCGCCGGACGGGACGCCGGGCAGGACGCCGGGCCCGAAACCGGACAGGGCGCCGGGCTGGACGCGGGGCCAGACACCGCCGAGGGAACCCCGGCTCCGCTGGCCCGCCTGCGCTGGCGCTCCGCCATGACCGGCGCGTTCGTGGCCACACTGGTCCGTCCGGCGTCCTGGGCGCTCGGGCTGGCAGGGTTCCTCGCCGGCGGCGGGCTCGTCATCGTGTCGTGGCCGATCCTCGTCCTGCCCACGCCGACCGGGCTGCAGAACGCGCTCGGTACCCCCGTGAGCTCGCTGGTGTTCGGGTCGCCCTCGGCCGGACTGGTGGCGCTGATCATGGTGGGGGCCGCGGTCTCGGTGGCGGTCCTGGCCGGCGCGCTCGTGGCCGGCGCCTGGGCGGAACGGCAGGGGATCGAGATGACCCTGGCGGCCGCCGATGACGAGGGTTTGATCGCGGCTCTGCCGGACCTGCGGGGTGCGCCGGGAACCAGCCGGGTGGCGCTGGTCAGGCTGTTCTCCCTGGTGCCGGTGGCCGTGGTGATGGCTCTCGCCTGGCAGCCGCTCTACGACGTCACCTACCACGAGCTCATCCTCCCTGAGGACCTGGTGACCCCGCTACCGATCCGCGTGATCCGGTCCGTGCCCTGGCTGCTGGCCGGGATCGCGGCCACCTGGCTGGTGAGCGACACGGCCGCAGCAGAGGGGGTGCGCAGGCTGGTCCTGGAGCGGCGGTCCGTGCCGGCCGCGTGGGCGCTGGGCTGGGTGGACCTCGTTCATCGGCCGCTCCGGGTACTCGGCGCGGCGCTCGCCGGGATCGTGGTGCTGGTGCTGCTGGCGGGCCCGTCCCTGATCCTGGCCGCGGTTGGGTGGCAGCGCGTGCGGGACCTCGTCGGATTGGGGCAGCCACCCGCCCTGGTGCTCGTCGCGGTGATGGTCTGGGTGGCGATCTGGCTGGGCGGCCTGGTGCTGACGGCAGTCGGGGCGGCGTTCCGGACCGCGGCCATGACCATGGAGGCCGTGCGCCGCTCCTGATCGCAGGACCGCGCGTGTGGCCGGGGCCCGCCGAAGCGGCTGCCGCGTCACGGGTGATCCAGCCTGGTCGTCGAACCGCCGGCCCGGGACTCCCCGGGCTCCCTGTTACACTCCCGTTCGCCGCGCGCCCCTCGGGTGCGACCTGCCCGCTGAGAGGCCTCACGCCACCGCATGCAAGACATCCTCAAGACCATCACCGACGCGATCGGCGGGATCTTCACGAATCCCATCGTCCAGCTCTCGATCCAGATGATCGCGGTCTACTTCGTCATCCTGTGGCTCGCTGCCGCCTATTGGGCGTTCCGCGACATGCAGTTGCGGAGCGAGAACCCGATCCTGCCGTACGTCGCCGCGGCGATCATCGTGGTCTTCACGCCCGTCCTGTTCGTGTTCGGGATCATCGTCTACCGGATCGTGCGGCCCCAGGAGAAGATCGGCGAGATCTACGAGCGCAACCTGGCCGAGGAGGCGCTCCTGGCCGAGGTGGAGGCGGTGCACACCTGCCCTGCCTGCCGTCGCCGGATCCACGACGAGTGGATCATCTGCCCTGCCTGCCGCACCCGTCTCAACCGCGTCTGCGCCAACTGTGGACGCCTGGTCGGTCTCGACTGGTCGCTCTGCGCCTGGTGCGGCAAGGACTTCGAACGGGCCGGCCTCGCCACCTACGAGCCGATCTCGCCCGGCCTGGGTGATCTCGATGCCCTCGACGCCCCCCCGACGGTCGCCGTCCCGGCTTCGACCCGTCCTGCGCGCTCCGGCTCGGTTCGCCAGCGGCCGCGCCCCGCCACGGGTCAGAAGGGCAGCTCGAGCTCGCAACCGGAGCGTTGACCGACCCGGGTGACCCCGTGATCCCTGGCGACGCCGCGCCCGATCCTGCCCCGCTCGAACCCGGGCAGCCAGACCCTGCGCCGGCGCCCGATCCCGGGCAGTCGGACCCTGCGCCGGCGCCCGAACCCGACGCCCCGCCGGTCAAGCTGCCTGTCTTTGGCCTCGAGGGACGGTCCGTGCCGGGCCTGTACCTCCTCGGCTGGATCGCCACGGTCATGGGCCTGGGCGTGCTGCTCGTCTCGTTCCTCGCCGTCGGCAACCCCGCCGCGCCGTGGCTCTTCCTCGCCGGGCTCCTCCTGGTCACGGTGGGCGCGTTTGCCGCCACCGGGTCGCAGGCGGTGGAGAACGCCCGTCGCACGGATCTCGCCTATCGCGGGCCGTCGCCGGTGCGCGTGTTCCTCGTCGTCTTCCCGGTCACCCTGATCGGAATCCTCGTCGTCCTCGCACCGCTCTCGGCCCTCGGCCTCGACCTCCTATCCCCGGTCGCCACGACCATCTCGCTCGCCGTCACCACGCTCGTCTACGCGGGCGTCGTGCGGCTGCTGGTGGTGGGTCCGGGGGCGCTGGCCTGGCGCGACATGGGGCTGGGGATTCCGGCTCGGGCCGCCGTTCGGGACCTGCTGATCGGCGCCCTGTTCGCGGTTCCCGTGCTGGTCGTCACGCTGCTGCTCGGTGGGCTGCTGGCCCGGTTCCTGCAGCCGTCCGCGAGCCCGCTTCCGCCACCCGGCAACATCCTCGGGCTGGTCGCGAACCTGGTGTCGGCGGCCGTCCTGGCGCCGATCGGGGAGGAGCTCTTCTTCCGTGGCTTCGCCACCACGGCCTGGGCGAGGGCCATCGGGGCCGACCCCGCGATCGTCCGCGGCGCGATCTTCTTCGCGCTCGTGCACGTCCTGACGCAGCTCGACACGTCCTTCGGGGAGGGCGCCCAGCGGGCGCTGTTCTCGTTCGTCGGGCTGCTGCCGGTGTCGCTCTCCCTTGGGTGGCTGTTCCTCCGCCGCCGCTCGCTGTACGCGGCCATCGGGCTGCACGCGGCGTTCAACGGCCTCCAGCTGATCCTGCTGTTCGCCGCCGCCTCGGGCTCCTGACCCGGCGATCTCGGCGGTGCCCGGAGGCGCCCCGGGCGAGAACGCCGGCGCGACAAGTCTGGGCCAAGCCGCAGGTAAGCCCCCGGTAAGGACCGCCGCGTAGTCTGCGTCGTGTTCCCGGGTCCGGACGGCGGGGGAAATCGGCGGGCTTCCGTCGTCCGGGCCCCGGGGACGCCTCGCTCGCACCCGTTCCCGCGCCGGTCATCAGCCGGTCACGCGCCCGCCGCCAGCAGCAGGTGGGACATGACCGACGGCGAGGGCCCCGTCGCACAGGCGCCGGAGCACCGGCCCGCGACCCGATCCGTGCGAGACCTCCCGGCCGCCGAGCGCCCCCGAGAGCGCCTCGCACTGCGCGGGCCCGGCGGGCTCTCGGCGGCGGAGCTGATCGCGGTGGTCTGGGGCACCGGGGCCGGCGGTCACAGCGCGATGGACCTGGCCGAGGAGGCGCTCGCCCGTCACGCGAGCGTCGGAGCCCTGGCCCGGGCCACGGACGCGGAGCTGGCGGCGATCCCCGGGATCGGGGCGGCCAAGGCCGCCAGGCTGGCGGCGGCGTTCGAGCTGGGGCGGCGCTCCCTGGCGGACTGGCCGGCCGGCCGCTGGACGATCCGGTCGCCCCGGGACGTGGCGGACCGGCTGGTCGTCGAGATGGGCCGCCTGGAGCGCGAGGAGCTCCGGGTCCTCAGCCTCAACGCGAAGAACGTTGTCCAGCGGGTGTCCTCGGTCTACGTCGGGAACGTGTCCTCGTCGCTGGTGAGGGTGGGCGAGCTGTTCCGGGACGCCGTCAGGCTTGACGCAAGCGGTGTGGTCCTCGTGCACAACCACCCGTCCGGGGACCCCACCCCCAGCCCGGACGACCTCCACCTCACCGCCGAGGCGATCGCCGCCGGCCGGCTCCTGGACGTGGACGTGCTGGACCACGTGGTGATCGGCCACGACGCCTGGGTCAGCCTCCGGGACCGCGGCGTGAGCTTCGACCGGGCGGGACCGGCGCGGGCCGCGTAGGCGGCCGGGACAGCGGATCGATCAGTTGACCGTTGGGCACCCGTGAAGGAGCGATCGGGCCGCCGCCCTTCCATCGCCTTGGTGGCCGCGGTATCGGCCGGGTTGACCGTGTTCGATCCTCCGGGGATCGTCAGACAAGGTCAAGGGGCGCTGGGGCAACCGGCTGGGAGGCCCGATCGCGCCGCCTTGCGACTCTCGTCCTGCAGGGACCTTCGAACATGGTCATTCGCCGTCATCGGCATAACCCGGCAGGTCCTCGGGTCCCCAGGTCCGTGGCCGGTCGTCGACCGGGCGCAGGACAACGAACGCGATGACCACCCACAGCAGGAGGAACA
>Ga0209014_10001192_pt1 | contig 15392 bp, 15 predicted proteins | sample BarGraNGADG00212_FD_184491 | JGI IMG/M metagenome (GOLD analysis project Ga0209014, IMG submission 184491) | Arctic peat soil microbial communities from Barrow, Alaska - Barrow Graham LP Ref core NGADG0002-212 (SPAdes) (version 2) | ecosystem: Environmental > Terrestrial > Soil > Wetlands >...
CGGCCAGAACGACAACCGTCAGCAGGGCGGCCAGAACGACAACCGTCAGCAGGGCGGCCAGAACGACAACCGTCAGCAGGGCGGCCAGAACGACAACCGGGGTCGGTACGACCAGGATGACGATGTTCCCGGCGGTCGCCGGCGGAACCGTCAGCGCAGCCGCGACCGCAAGCGTCGTGGCGGGTCGGGCGAGAGCTTCGGCGGCCAGAGCGAGTCCGTCGAGGCCATCAGCGAGGACGACGTCCTGGTCCCTGTGGCAGGCATCCTCGAGGTGCTAGACAGCTACGCGTTCCTGCGCACCAGCGGCTACCTGCCCGGTGAGAACGACGTCTACGTCCCTCTGGGCATCGTCAAGAAGAACGGCCTGCGCAAGGGTGACGCGGTGACCGGCGCCGTCCGGGCCCTGCGCGAAGGCGAGCAGATCCCTGCTCGCCAGAAGTTCAACGCGCTGGTCCGCCTGGACACCATCAACGGTCTGACGCCGGAACAGTCCGCGGGCCGCGTTGACTTCAGCAAGCTCACCCCGCTCTACCCGCAGGAGCGACTGCGTCTGGAGACGGAGCCGAACATCCTCTCGACCCGGTTGATTGACCTGATCGCCCCGATCGGCAAGGGCCAGCGCGGTCTGATCGTGAGCCCTGCCAAGGCCGGCAAGACGCTCATCCTTCAGGCGATCGCCAATGCCATCACGACCAACAACCCTGAGGCGCACCTCATGGTCGTCCTGGTGGACGAGCGCCCTGAGGAGGTCACGGACATGCAGCGCGCGGTCAAGGGCGAGGTCATCGCCTCGACGTTCGACCGACCGGCCACCGACCACACGACGGTCGCCGAGCTTGCCATCGAGCGGGCCAAGCGTCTCGTCGAGATGGGTCACGACGTGGTCATCCTGCTCGACTCGATCACTCGTCTGGGCCGTGCCTACAACCTTGCGGCCCCGGCCAGCGGGCGCATCCTGTCCGGTGGTGTCGACTCCAGCGCGCTGTATCCGCCGAAGCGCTTCTTCGGTGCCGCCCGCAACATCGAGAACGGCGGCTCGCTGACCATCCTTGCCACGGCACTGGTCGACACGGGTTCCAAGATGGACGAGGTGATCTTCGAGGAGTTCAAGGGCACCGGCAACATGGAGCTTCGCCTGTCACGTCATCTCGCCGAGCGCCGGATCTTCCCGGCCATCGACGTCAACCCCTCCGGGACGCGCCGCGAGGAGATACTCATGGCCAACGAGGAGCTCAAGATCGTCTGGAAGCTGCGCCGGGTGCTCTCCGCCCTCGACCAGCAGCAGGGCATCGAGCTGCTCATCGACCGGCTCAAGAAGTCCAAGAGCAACGTCGAGTTCCTCATGCAGGTCCAGAAGACGTCATCGATCCAGATGGACGAGGACGACTGAGCTGGCCCGGTTCCCATGCTGATGACAACCGTGGTTCCAGTACCTGCCCTTGCCTGCGCGCCCGTGCAGTTTTGGGAATGATTCCCAAGTGCTCGACGTTTTCGGCATCAGTGTCTGATCTGGCACAATCATGAGTTGGCTGCCGGTTCACGTGCGCGCCATCTCTGAGCGCACGACCCGGCCTCGCCCCAACCACAAGGAGCACACGTTGAAGAAGGACCTTCACCCCAACTACGTCGAGACCACGGTCACCTGCACCTGTGGCTCCACGTTCCAGACCCGAAGCACGGTGGTCGGCGGCAAGATCTCCTCCGATGTGTGCTCGCAGTGCCACCCCTTCTACACCGGCAAGCAGAAGATCCTGGACACTGGTGGCCGCATCGCCCGTTTCCAGGCGCGTTATGGCAAGAAGGACGCCGTCAAGGCGGACGCCAAGTAGCTTCCCGAACGCCGGTCCCCGACCCTGATGGTCGCGGGGCCGGCGTTGCTGTTGTCCGAGCCTTTGTCCTAAGCACGATCACGGAAGGTGCCCAGCATGCTGGAGTCCGCTGCCACGCTGGTGCAGGAGTACGCCGACCTGGAGGCTCAGCTTGCTGACCCGGCGGTGCACTCGGACCAGAACCAGGTGCGCAAGCTGAACAAGCGGTATGCCGCGCTGGCGCCCACGGTCGCGGCGTACCACGCCTGGCATGCCGCCCGTGACGATGTGGCAGCTGCACATGAGCTGGCTCGCGAGGACCAGGCGTTCGCCGAGGAGCTGCCGGCTCTGGAGGCGGTGGAGGCTGCCGCCGAGGACAAGCTGCGCCGACTGCTGGTGCCCCGAGACCCCGATGACGACCGCGACATCATCCTCGAGGTCAAGGCCGGCGAGGGTGGAGAGGAGTCGGCGCTGTTCGCCGCCGACCTGCTGCGGATGTACCTGCGCTATTCGGAGCGTCGAGGCTGGAGGACCGAGGTCCTCAGCTCGACGGAGTCCGACCTTGGCGGCTACAAGGACGTCCAGGTGTCGGTGAAGGCGCACGGCGTCACCGAGCTCGGCGATGCGCCGTGGGCGAGGCTGAAGTACGAAGGTGGCGTGCACCGCGTCCAGCGGGTTCCCGTGACCGAGTCCCAGGGCCGGATCCACACGTCGGCGGCGGGTGTGCTGGTGATGCCCGAGGTCGAGGACGTTGAGGTCACGATCGATCCGAACGACCTCAAGGTCGACGTCTACCGTTCGTCCGGGCCCGGCGGACAGAGCGTCAACACCACCGACTCAGCAGTGCGCATCACTCACCTGCCTACGGGCACCGTCGTGTCGTGCCAGAACGAGAAGTCCCAGCTCCAGAACAAGGAGTCGGCCATGCGGGTGCTGCGGGCCCGTCTTCACCAGCTGGCCCAGGACGAGGCGGACGCCGTGGCCTCGGCCCAGCGCAAGTCCCAGATCCGCACGGTTGACCGTTCGGAGCGGATCCGGACCTACAACTACCCGGAGAACCGCATTGCCGACCACCGCACGGGTTACAAGGCCTACAACCTGGACATGGTTCTGGACGGCGACCTCGATCCGATCGTGCAGTCTGCTGTCGACACCGACGACGAGGCTCGGATGGCGGCTGTCGCGGACGGCTCTTCGGGGCTGTGAACCCTTCTTTGCGCGAGGCTGTTCGCCATGCCGAGAGGACCCTGGCGGACGCCGGCATCGACAGCGCTGAGGCCGACGCAGTGGCCTTGGCGGCGGCTGCCCTGAAGACGACCACCAGTGAGGTGCGCAAGCTGATGATCATGGGCGCACCGGCACCCGATGGGCTCGACATCCTCGTGGCCGAGCGCGCCCGCCGGGTGCCGCTGCAGCATCTGACCGGGCGGTCGGGGTTCCGCCGGCTCGAGCTCTCGGTCGGGCCCGGCGTCTTCATCCCCCGTTTCGAGACCGAGCTCGTTGCCGGCCTCGCCATCTCCCACCTCATCTCCCGATCTAGGCAGTTTGCTCGGCCCACCCCCGCGGATCTAGGCAGTTTGCCCGGCGATTCCCACGGATCTAGGCAGATTGAACCCAGCGCCGCGACCTACGTCGACAACCTGCGGTACAAACTGCCTAGATCGGCACCTGAACCCCGGACAAACCGCCTAGATCCGTGGGTGGTGGTGGATCTTTGCGCCGGGTCGGGGGCGATCGCCCTGGCCGTCAAGGACGAGGTCCCGGCTGCCGAGGTCCATGCCGTCGAGCTGTCCGACCTGGCCCATGCCTGGGCGGTCCGCAACCGGGACGACCTCGGGCTCGACGTCGACCTCCGCCTCGGCGACGCGACGCTCGCGTTCCCCGATCTCGAGGGAGGCGTGGACGTCGTGGTGAGCAACCCGCCATACATCCCCGTTGGCGCGGTCCCGAACGACCCGGAGGTGCGCGACCACGACCCCTCGGTCGCGCTCTACGGCGGCAGCTCAGATGGTCTGAGGATCCCGCTTGAGGTCGCGGCTCATGCCGCGGTTCTCCTGCGATCGGGCGGCCTTCTCGTCATGGAACACGCTGATGTGCAGGGGATCTCGCTCCCGGCAGCGCTTCGGGCCACTGGCTGCTGGCGGGGCATCCAGGACCACGTAGACCTCAACGGACGGCCGCGCGCGGTCACTGCGACTCGTGCCGACTGATCAGGCTGCCGACTGATGAGAGCGCCACCTGCTCAGTCCATCACCACGACGTTCGCCAGCTCGACCAGGATGCGCTCGGCCTGAGCGTGGCTGATGATGGCGCCCGAGAGTGCTCCCAGCCGGTCCAGGTCGATCGGCCCGAGGTCGGCTCCGCGCAGATCGGCGCCCTTGAACCTGGCGGCGTACAGATCGGCATTGAGCAGCACCGAGCCTGACAGGTCGCTGCCACGTAGATCCGCCCCGCGCAGTGATGCCTCCGTCAGGCGCAGGCCCGTGAGCGCGGCGTTGGCCAGGACGCACCCGTTGAGGTTGGCGGCATACAGGTTGCAGCTCTGGAGGAGCATGCCAAGTCCTCGCGAGCGTTCGAAGGTCGTTCCCATGAGCCGGCACCCGTGGAACTCCGTCTCGGTCATCAGGGCCCCGCCGAAGCGGGCGTCCGAGGCGTCCACGGTCTCGAACCGGGCTCCCGTCAGGTCTGTGTCGATGAAGGTTGCGCTACGTGCGCTGCCACCTTTGAAGAGGGCCGAGTCCAGCCTTGCCCCGGTCAGCCTGGCCTCGTTGAGGTTGCAGTCGTTGAACGTCCAGCCGGGCAGGTCGAGCCCTCGCAGATCGGCACCGCTCAGGTCGCACCGCACCAAGGTCAGTGCCTCAGCGCCCAGCTCAGGGCGTTCGCGCAACGACGTGCCCCTCAGCTCGAGGTCCTGCAGCGGTTGGCTCGGCACGACGCACGTCCTTGGATCTGGGCCAGGAGCACCCAGTCTGCCTGCCGGAACCGACGCATGGCGGCGCGGGCCGTGAGAAACTTTCGCCGTGACCGAGATGACGCAAGGCACCCGATGAGCCCGGTGTTCGACTGCACGACACCGGAGGGCCTGGCGAAGGGCATCGCGGCCGCGGCAGAGGCGGTTCGTCGGGGCAGGCTCGTGGTGCTGCCCACCGACACCGTGTACGGCGTGGGCGCCGACGCGTTCGCTCCCGATGCCGTGGCGGCAGTCCTGGCGGCCAAGGGCCGGGGGCGAGAGATGCCCCCGCCGGTCCTCATTCCGACCGTGCAGACGCTCGACGGTCTGGCCACCCAGGTCCCGGTCTATGCGCGCGATCTGATCCGGGCCTTCTGGCCCGGTCCGATGACGCTGGTGCTGGTCGCACAGTCTTCGCTGATGTGGGATCTGGGCGACACCAACGGCACCGTCGCAGTGCGGATGCCCAAGAACGACATCACGCTGGGGCTGCTGGATGTGGTCGGTCCGATGGCCGTGACCAGCGCCAACGTCTCAGGTCAAACCCCGGCCAGGACCATCGCGGAGGCGCAGACCCAGCTGGGGTCGGCCGTCAGCGTCTATCTGGATGCCGGGCCCTCCTCCGACTCCTTGCCCTCCACCATCCTGGACTGCACCGGCGAGGCGCCGGTCATCCTGCGTGCAGGCGCCGTGGCCGTCGGGCGGGTCCAGGAGGTCCTCGGCGAGGTCGAGCTGGGCAACTGAGCGCGGCTCGGCGCCCGCTCTGGGCCGTCGGGCGAGCACCCCATAGAATGAGCGCGCCAGCTTGGCCACCCTCATCTTCACGTTCTCTGGGAGCGCCCATGTCCATGGACCAGACCTTCTACGGCTCCGATTTCGGTCAGCTGAACCGCCAGGACCCGGAGATTGCCGGCGTGCTGCTCTCCGAGCTCGACCGCGTGCGAGGCGGCCTCCAGCTGATCGCCAGCGAGAACCTCACCAGCCCGGCAGTGCTGGCCGCAATGGGTTCCACCCTGTCCAACAAGTATGCCGAGGGCTACCCCGGGCGCCGTTACTACGGGGGCTGTTCCGAGGTCGACAAGGCCGAGTCGATCGGCATCGAGCGGGCCAAGGCACTGTTCGGCGCCGACCACGCCAACCTCCAGCCGCACTCGGGGGCCAGCGCCAACCTTGCGGTCTACGGAGCGTTCTGTCAGCCGGGCGACACCATCCTGGCGATGTCCCTGCCGCACGGTGGTCACCTGACGCATGGGTCGAAGGTCTCCTTCAGCGGCAAGTGGTTCAACGCCGTGCACTACGGGGTGGACAAGGAGACCGAGGACATCGACTACGCCCAGGTGGCAGAGCTGGCACGGGTCCACCGGCCCAAGCTCATCGTCGCCGGCGGCTCGGCCATCCCACGGCTGATCGACTTCGAGTTCTTCCGAAACCTCGCCGACGAGGTGGGCGCGATCTTCTGGGTCGACGCCGCACACTTCATCGGTCTTGTCGCCGGCAAGGCGATCCCGAGCCCCGTGCCGTATGCCGACGTCGTCACCTTCACGACGCACAAGGTGCTGCGTGGACCTCGCGGCGGAATGCTCGTCTGCAAGCAGGAGTACGCCGCCAAGCTGGACAAGGCCGTGTTCCCGATGATGCAGGGCGGACCGTTGATGCACGTCATCGCCGCCAAGGCGGTCAACCTCCTCGAGTGCGCCCAGCCGGCATACGAGGTCTATGCCAAGCAGGTCATCGCCAATGCCCAGCAGCTGGCAACATCGTTGGGGGAGAAGGGTATTCGTCCGATTACGGGAGGCACGGACACCCACCTGTCCCTGCACGACCTGCAGGGGGTCGGCGTGACCGGGAAGGACGCAGAGGCGCGCGCGGACGCTGCCGGCATCGTGCTGAACAAGAACGCCATACCCTTCGACCCGCAGCCGCCGAACACGGCTTCGGGCATCCGCGTGGGCACACCGTCGGTGACGACCCAGGGCATGGGCACCGACGAGATGGTCGTCATTGCCGACCTCATCGCGAGGGCGGTGACCCAGACCGACGGCGACCCCGACCATGCCACGGCCAAGGAGATCCGCGCGGAGGTGACTGACCTCGTCGGCCGCTTCCCGGCATACCCTCGAACGAGTCGCGGCTGATCCCTTGGCTGCATCGTCCCGAGCTAGGCGCTGAAACGTGCGGGAGTACCTCCTGGTCTTTGTTGTGGCCGCGGTCATGACGTATGCCGCCACCCCCTTCGTCAGGTGGCTCGCCCTGGCGACCGGCGCCATCACAGCCGTGCGCGACCGCGACGTGCACGCTGTCCCGATCCCGCGTCTTGGCGGGGTGGCGATCCTTGTCGGGTTCGTCGCCGCACTGCTGGTGGCAAGCCAGCTGCCCTACCTGTCCCAGATCTTCCAAGGCGGGGAGATGAAGGGGGTACTGATGGGTGCTGTCATCGTCTGTGCCGTGGGGGTGCTCGACGACATCCGAGAGCTGGACTGGCTGACCAAGCTGGCCGGGCAGATGCTCGCAGCTGGTGTGATGGCCTTCCAGGGGGTGCAGCTGCTGTCCTTGCCTTTGTTCGGCGTGACGGTCCTTCCGACGCCGCTCCTGGTGGCGATCACGATCCTCATCGTCGTCATCTCGGCCAACGCGGTGAACTTCATCGACGGGCTGGACGGACTGGCCGCCGGCGTCGTGGGCATTGCCGGCCTGGCGTTCTTCGGCTACTCCTACCTCCTGTCGCGCAACTACGACCCGCCGAACGTGTTCTCCACGTCGACGTTCATCAGCGCTGCACTCGTGGGCTGCTGCGTCGGCTTCCTTCCGCACAACTTCCACCCGGCCCGGCTCTTCATGGGTGATGCAGGTGCTCTCCTGCTCGGCCTCCTGCTGGCGGCGGCAACCATCTCGATGACCGGCAGCATCGACCCCAGCGCCCAGCTCGGCGGCCATGCAGCCGCGGCGATCCTGCTCCCGGTCGTGCTTCCTCTCGCGGTCATCTCACTGCCCCTGCTCGACGTCCTGCTCGCGGTGGTCCGGCGCACCCGTGCCGGGCGGCGGCCGTGGCACCCGGACGCCCAGCACCTGCATCACCGGATGCTGCAGATCGGCCATACGCACGTGCGGGCGGTGCTGCTGCTCTACCTGTGGGCGGCCGTGATCGCCCTTGGTGCGATGTCCTTCGCCTACGTCGGCGGCTGGCTTCCGTTCGTCGGCATTGCCGTCATTGCCATACCGGCCCTGGTCCTCACGATCTGGCTACCCAGGTGGCTGCCGGCCGGACGCTTGTGATAACTTTCACAAGCGCCTCGGTGATGGGGATGGGGTAGCGATGACGACTCAGACCGGGCGGACCAGATGACGCAGCCGCAGGCCCTTGGGTCGGGGCACCTCTCTCCGTTCGCCGCCATGCTTCGCGCCGCCGTGATCCCCATGGCCGCCAGCGCGCCGATCATCGTGGCGGGGTTCTGGATAACGCGCCAGACCCGCGGTGGGCTTGCAGCGTTGCTGGGCGTCTTCATCGCCGTGGTCTTCTTCGCAAGCGGTCTGTACGTCATGAAGCGGGTGACCAACGCGAGTCCGCTGTCGGTCCTGGCCGGTGCGCTGGCCGTCTACCTCGGGCAGGTCATCTTCCTCGGGATCGTGATCCTCTCTCTCTCTGGCGCAGACTGGCTGGACGGCAAGGCCTTCGGGCTCTCCATCCTGGCCGTTGCCCTGATCTGGCAGCTGGCGCAGATCGGTGCCTTCATCCGGTTGCGCAAGCCCGTGTATGACGAGCCAGCCCAGGAGCGACCCTTGTGAACCACTGCCACGGAGGAGCCGATGAACGGGCCGAAGGAACCACCGGAGGACTCGGGCGGACCGCCGGATCCGGATGCTGGGCACCCGCGACTCGAGGAGGCGCGGATGTGGAATGTTGTGTCCTACCTCATCTCGGGTCCGGTGATGTTCGGCGGGATCGGATGGGCACTGGATCGTTGGCTCGGCACCGGGTTTCTTGTGCCCGTGGGGATTCTCGCGGGGATGGCCGTTTCGCTGTACCTCGTGTGGTTCCGGTACGGTACGCAACAGTGAACCCCAAGGAGATGTTTTGAGCCTGAACGTGCTGGGCAGCTTGGCTGCGGCCGATGGTGGCGGCTTCCAGACCCCGACCTCTGCGGAGTTCTACCAGCCGCTGTGGTTCGACGGACCCTTCGCGATCACCCGGCCGGCAGTTGTCCTGATTCTCTCGGTGGGCCTGATCTCGTGGTGGCTGATCGCCACGACCCAGCGCGCTGCGGTTGTCCCCGGCAAGGGACAGTGGGTCACGGAGGGCTTGTACGGATTCATTCGCAACGGCGTCGCCCGCGACATCATCGGCAGCAAGGACTTCCTGCGCTTCGTGCCACTGCTGTTCTCGATGTTCGTGCTGATCCTGGTCAACAACCTCTTCGGCGTGATCCCGCCGATCCAGTACCCGACGATGAGCCGCATCGGCTTCCCGATCGCCCTGACCCTGGTCGTGTACATCACCTATCACTACATCGGCATCAAGCGGGTCGGTGTTGGGGCGTACTTCAAGCACCTCGTGCCGGCGGGCCTGCCCGGCTGGATCGTTCCGGTCATCTTCGCTCTCGAGGTCATCACCTTCTTCATCACGCGCCCGCTGACCCTGGCGCTGCGGCTCTTCGGCAACATGTTTGCCGGCCACCTGCTCCTGCTCCTGTTCATCACCGGCGGTCAGTACATGATCGTCAACGGTGGTATCGGCCTCAAGATCGCCGGCGGAGGCTCCTATGTCATGGCCTTCGTGCTGACCATCTTCGAGATCCTGATCGAGTTCCTGCAGGCCTACATCTTCACCTTGCTCGCGGCCACCTACATCGCAGGATCGCTGGTCGACGAGCACTGATCCACGCACAGATACACCCACATACTTCGCCCGGCGACGTGCCGTGCGGGACATCAAGGACGAAAGAGGAACCATCGTGAAAGGCAACATCGCGATCCTGGGCTACGGCCTGTCGGCCATCGGCCCCGGTGTGGGCATCGGCCTGATCTTCGCCGCCTACATCAACGGCGTCGCACGTCAGCCCGAGGCTCGCGGCATGCTGCAGTCGATCGCCATTCTTGGCTTCGCCCTGGCTGAGGCGCTGGCCATCTTCGGTCTGGTGCTGGCTTTCGTCTTCAAATAGGCCGACCCGCGACATCACCGCCACCAGCACCATCTTTGGCACTTAGGCACTAGGAGACTCCCGTGCAGCTATTCGTCGGCGCGACTCACGTCGCAGCTTTGGTGACCGCAGGCCAGGCCGAGCAGCTTCCCGTTCTGCCCCACATGGGCGAGCTGATCTTCGGTCTCATCGCGATCACCATCCTGTACGTCATCGTGCAGAAGAAGGTCGTACCCAACCTCGAGAAGGCGTATGCGGACCGCACTGCGGCCATCGAAGGCGGTATGCACAAGGCCGAGGAGGCGCAGCAGCAGGCGCAGGCGGCTCTCGAGCAGTACAAGGCCCAGCTTGCCGAGGCTCGCGCCGAGGCAAGTCACATCCGCCAGCAAGCCCAGGAGCAAGGCGCCGCGATCATTGCGGACCTGCGTACCCAGGCGCAGACCGAGGCCAACCGCATCGCCGAGGCGGCGCAGAAGCAGATCGAGGCCGAGCGCCAGCAGGCTGTGGTCTCGCTGCGGGCCGAGGTGGGTCGCCTGTCGATCGATCTGGCGAGCCGCATCGTCGGCGAGTCGCTGCACGACGAGGCGCGTCAGACGGGCATCGTCGACCGGTTTCTCGCCGAGCTGGAGTCGGGCGCTGTCCGTCCCGAGACGGTCGGGCAGGACGCCTGATGCAAGGCTCTTCACGCGCAGCGCTCGCGGCCGGGCGCGACGCCCTCGCCTCGACGCTGGGCGCGGCAGGGACCTCATCAGCAGTTGCCGAGGACCTGTTCGGAGTCACGGCTGCGCTCGACTCGAGCGCTTCGCTTCGTCGCGCGCTGGTCGACCCCTCGCGGGACGCCACGGCCAAGCGTGGCCTTGTCGAGGGACTGTTCGGGCCCAGGATCAGCGCCGGGGCGACAGACCTGCTGAAGGTCCTGGTCTCCCAGCGCTGGTCGGACGACCAGGACCTCGGTGATGCCATCGAAGCCCTGGCGGTCGAGGCTGTTGTTGCCGCGGCCGAACAGGGCGGCGGGCTCGACGCACTGGAGAACGACCTGTTCCGCTTCGGGCGGGTCGTCGCGGCAGACTCGGGCCTGCGGGACGCCCTGTCGGCTCACGGCGGGGACGAGAACGTCAAGGCAGCTCTTGTCCAGGCGTTGCTGGAGGGCAAGGCGTCGGCCGAGACCATCCGACTGGCTCGTCAGGCCGCTGTCGCCCCGCGCGGACGGCGCTTCGGCAGGGTCCTGGAGAGCTATCTCGCCATCGCTGCCGATCGTCGCGCGCAGCTGACAGCGACGGTTACGGCGGCCGTCGTGCTGGATGAGACCCAGCGGCGTCGCCTCGCGGCGGCTCTGTCCGGGATCTACAACCGACCGGTGCAGATCAATGTCGTGCTCGAGCCGACGGTCGTCGGAGGCATCCGGGTGCAGGTTGGCGACGAAGTTGTCGACGGCACGATCCTGCGCCGGGTCCAGGAAGCAGAACGGGCCCTGTTGACATAGCCGGGACACCCGCTGAGACGGGCACGAGAAGCACACGCAGCACCAAACGCTGAACCATGCAGAGACACATAAGGCTTCGGCTCGAACACAATTCGGACCGCATACGAGGAGAGAGACACTGATGGCGGAGCTCACGATCCGTCCGGAGGAGATCCGGGACGCACTGGACAGCTTTGTTCAGTCTTACGAGCCCGGCGCGGCTTCCCGCGAAGAGGTCGGCCGAGTTATCGACGCCGGTGACGGCATCGCGCACGTCGAGGGGCTTCCCTCGGCGATGACCAACGAGCTGCTGCAGTTCGCGGACGACACGCTGGGGATCGCCCTCAACCTCGAGGCCCACCAGATCGGTGTCGTCGTCCTGGGTGACTTCTCCGGCATCGAGGAGGGTCAGGAGGTCAAGCGCACGGGCGAGGTCCTCTCGGTCCCGGTCGGCGACAACTTCCTGGGTCGGGTGGTCAACCCGCTCGGTCAGCCGATCGATGGTCTGGGCGAGATCGTGGCCGAGGGCCGTCGGGCGCTCGAGCTGCAGGCACCCGGCGTGATGGACCGCAAGTCGGTGGACGAGCCGCTCCAGACCGGCATCAAGGCCATCGACTCGATGATCCCGATCGGCCGTGGCCAGCGTGAGCTCATCATCGGTGACCGCCAGACCGGCAAGACCACGGTGGCGGTCGACACGATCATCAACCAGAAGGCCAACTGGGCGTCCGGCGACCCGAAACAGCAGGTGCGCTGCATCTACGTCGGGATCGGCCAGAAGGGCTCGACGATCGCCGCGGTGCGTGGCGTCCTGGAGGAGTCCGGCGCGCTGGAGTACACCACCATCGTCGCCGCCCCGGCGTCTGACGCCGCCGGTTTCAAGTACCTCGCCGCATACACCGGCTCGGCCATCGGCCAGCACTGGATGTACGCCGGCAAGCACGTCCTCATCGTCTTCGACGACCTGTCCAAGCAGGCCGAGGCCTACCGCGCCGTCTCGCTGCTGCTGCGTCGCCCGCCGGGCCGCGAAGCCTACCCCGGTGACGTCTTCTACCTGCACAGCCGCCTGCTCGAGCGCTGCGCCAAGCTCTCGGATGAGATGGGCGGCGGCTCGATGACGGGTCTGCCGATCATCGAGACCAAGGCGGGTGACGTCTCGGCCTACATCCCGACCAACGTCATCTCGATCACCGACGGTCAGATATACCTGCAGTCCGACCTCTTCAACGCCAACGTGAGACCCGCCATCGACGTGGGTGTCTCGGTCTCCCGGGTCGGTGGTGCGGCGCAGATCAAGGCGATGAAGCAGGTGGCCGGTCGGCTCAAGATCGACCTTGCGCAGTTCCGCGCCATGGAGGCGTTCGCCATGTTCGCCTCCGACCTGGACCCAGCCTCACGCGCCCAGCTCGCCAAAGGCGCCCGCCTCATCGAGCTGCTCAAGCAGAAGCAGGCCTCGCCGATGGCGGTCGAGGAGCAGGTCGTGGTGATCTGGGCCGGCACCACCGGTCAGCTCGACGACATCGCGGTCGGCGACATCAAGTCGTTCGAGTCGCAGTTCCTGGACCACCTGCGCCGCGAGAAGGCCGGTCTGCTGGCGGCCATCCGTGAGTCCAAGAAGTTCGACGACGACACCGAGGCTGGAATGCTCGAGGCGATCAACGCCTTCAAGGAGCAGTTCCTGTCAGGGGGCAAGGACAGCGTTCCCATCGGTCACGAGGCCGAGCCCGGAGCCCTGCCCGAGAACGAGGTCGAGCAGGTCCAGATCGTCAAACACAAGCGATGACGCGTATGCCGGGTGGTCACCCTGACCACCCGGCGTCCGCTCGCCGCACGTGAGCACACGTCATACCGATTCGAAACTTTCTAGGAGAGGCGGGAACACATGGGAGCGCAGATGCGGGTCTACCGCCAGCGCATCCGGTCCGTCCAGGCGACCAAGAAGATCACGCGTGCGATGGAGCTCATCGCGGCCTCGCGGGTCGTGAAGGCTCGTCAGCGCGTCACCGAGTCCACGCCGTACGCACGGGCGCTCACCCGAGCCGTGTCCGCGGTGGCGACGTTCTCCAACGAGGACCATCCGCTGACCACGGAGCACGCCGACGTTCGGCGAGCGGCGATGGTGGTCATCACCAGCGACCGGGGTCTGGCCGGGGCGTACTCCTCGGCCGTGCTCAAGGAGAGTGAGAAGCTCGCTGAGCTGCTGCGCGAAGAGGGCAAAGAGGTCATCCCCTACCTCGTGGGTCGCAAGGCGGTGGCCTTCTACAAGTTCCGCCGTCGCGAGTTCGCGCAGGAGTGGTCAGGATTCTCCGACAGCCCGAAGTTCGAGGTGGCTCGCGAGATCGGTCAGCGGATCACCGACGACTTCATCAAGGACCACGAGAGCGGTGGGGTCGACGAGGTCCACGTGGTGTTCACGAGGTTCGTCAGCATGGTCACCCAGGAGCCCGAGGTCATCCGGCTGCTGCCCCTCGAGGTTGTCGAGGGCGACGATGCCCCCGACGCTGACGAGGTGCTACCCCTTTACGTGTTCGAGCCGAGCGCCGACGAGGTGCTGGACGCTCTGCTGCCGAAGTACGTCATGTCTCGTCTGTTCAACGCGTTGTTGCAGGCTGCGGCTTCCGAGCTCGCCGCCCGCCAGCGCGCCATGAAGTCAGCGACGGACAACGCCGAGGAGCTCATCCGCAAGTACACCAGGCTGGCCAACCAGGCGCGCCAGGCCGAGATCACCCAAGAGATCAGCGAAATCGTGGGCGGCGCCGACGCCCTCGCGTCCGCCAAGTAAGAAGGTAGAGAGAGCTAATGACTGCCGTAATTTCTGAGACCGATGCGGGCGCGCCCGCCGCCGGGGGCGGAGTTGGTCGCGTCTCACGCATCATCGGCCCGGTCATCGACGTGGAGTTCCCCGCCGACGCCATGCCGTCGATGTACAACCTGCTCACCGTCGAGGTAGAGCTGTCGGGCGAGACCAAGAGCCTGAACCTGGAGGTCGCACAGCACATCGGCGACAACATGGTCCGGGCCATCTCGCTCCAGCCCACCGACGGTGTGGTGCGCGGCGCCGTCGTGAAGGACTCCGGAGGCCCCATCACGGTGCCCGTCGGTGACGTCACGCTGGGTCACGTGTTCAATACGACCGGCGAGTGCCTCAACCTCAAAGGCGACGAGAAGCTCGAGATCAGCGAGCGCTGGGGCATCCACCGCCCGGCGCCGGACTTCGACCAGCTCGAGTCCAAGACGGTCATGTTCGAGACCGGCATCAAGGTCATTGACCTGCTCACGCCATATGTCCAGGGCGGAAAGATCGGCCTGTTCGGTGGTGCCGGTGTCGGCAAGACCGTCCTCATCCAGGAGATGATCGCCCGCGTCGCCAAGGACCACGGTGGTGTCTCGGTGTTCGCCGGCGTCGGTGAGCGTACCCGCGAGGGCAATGACCTGATCGTCGAGATGGACGAGGCCGGCGTTCTCGGCCAGACCGCCCTCGTGTTCGGCCAGATGGATGAGCCGCCGGGCACGCGCCTTCGTGTCGCCCTCTCGGCCCTGACGATGGCCGAGTACTTCCGTGACGTGCAGAAGCAGGACGTGCTGCTGTTCATCGACAACATCTTCCGTTACACCCAGGCCGGTTCCGAGGTCTCCACGCTGCTCGGCCGGATGCCGTCCGCCGTCGGCTACCAGCCCAACCTCGCCGACGAGATGGGTGTGCTCCAGGAGCGCATCACCTCGACGCGTGGTCACTCGATCACCTCGATGCAGGCAATCTATGTGCCGGCTGACGACTACACGGACCCGGCGCCGGCCACGACCTTCGCCCACCTGGACGCCACGACCGAGCTTTCGCGCGACATCGCCTCCCTCGGTATCTACCCCGCCGTCGACCCACTGACCTCGACCTCGCGGATCCTGGACCCGCGCTACATCTCCCAGGACCACTACGACACGGCGGTCCGCGTGATCGGGATCCTGCAGCGCAACAAGGAGCTGCAGGACATCATCGCGATTCTCGGCATCGACGAGCTCTCCGAAGAGGACAAGATCCT
>Ga0209014_10001194_pt1 | contig 15372 bp, 9 predicted proteins | sample BarGraNGADG00212_FD_184491 | JGI IMG/M metagenome (GOLD analysis project Ga0209014, IMG submission 184491) | Arctic peat soil microbial communities from Barrow, Alaska - Barrow Graham LP Ref core NGADG0002-212 (SPAdes) (version 2) | ecosystem: Environmental > Terrestrial > Soil > Wetlands > Peat...
GTTGTAACATTTTCTTTCTTATCGCCAAGTTCAATTACTCTCTGAGTTACTTTAGTAAGTGATTCAGGATTAAGAAAAAGCCCGAATTCTTCAAGGTTTTTCCTGATAGTTGCTTTACCCGATTGTTTACCAAGGGCATATTTCCTTTTTCTTCCGAATCTTTCAGGGAGTAAACTATTAAAATAGAGGTTGTCTTTACTATCTCCATCGGCGTGTACTCCTGAGGTTTGAGTAAAAACGTTCTCACCAATCACCGGTTTATTAACAGGTATTCGTATTCCACTGAATGTCTCTACTATTTTGCTTGCTTTGGTGATCTCAAATTCATTTATCCCTGTTTCTGTATGAAGCAGATCGCGAAGAACACCAATAACACTGGAGAGAGGAGCATTTCCTGCTCTTTCACCGAGCCCGTTAATTGTAGTATGAATACCTTTAATACCTGCGTTTACTGCTGAACATACATTTCCCACTGCCAGATCATAATCATTATGTGCATGAAAATCAAAATGGAGTGAAGGATAACGGTCAATAACTTTTTTACAGAAGTTGAAGGTCTGTTCGGGGTTTAGGATACCCAGCGTATCGGGAAGCATGAATCTCTGGATGTTTTCATCTTTCAAAGAATCAAGCAGATAGTAAACATATTCTTCTGAAAATATCATTCCGTTCGACCAGTCTTCGAGATAAATATTTACCTCCATGTCGCGGGTCTCAGCGTTCCTGATAATTTCTTTAATTTCGCTTATATGCTTTTCCGGTGTTTTTTTCAACTGTTTTTCGAGATGGCGAAGTGACCCTTTGCAAAGAAGATTGATAACATTTCCACCTGCATCATTTATCCAGTTCAGGGAAATATCACCATCGACAAAACCAAGAACTTCAATTTTCCTGTGGAGATTATTATGCCTGGCCCAGTCAGTTATTTGCCTGATAGCCTCAAATTCCCCTACGGAAACCCGGGCAGAAGCCACTTCAATCCGGTCGACTTTAAGATCCATTAGAAGAAGCTTGGCGACATGGAGCTTTTCGAGTGGTGAATATGACACTCCCTGCGTCTGTTCACCATCCCTGAGGGTCGTATCCATTATTTCAACTCTCATTTTACTTGCTTTTGTTATTTTCATAACTGGTTATTAAACTCTTCATACTCAATAGAAAGTCAATATCATCAAGCCCTTTTAACAGACATTCTTTCTTATAAGGGTTGATACCGAAATTAACTGAATCTCCTGTGGATACTATTGTAAAAGTCTGTTTTTCAAGATCTATTTTAACTTTTGTATCCGGATTTTTTTGAATCAGAGCATGCAGTTTTTTCAGAAGATCATCAGAAATTACTATAGGAAGAAGACCGTTATTAAGGGCATTGTTCATGAAAATATCAGCAAAGAAACTTGAAACCACGGCCCTGAAACCATAATCGAAGATTGCCCAGACAGCATGCTCCCGGCTTGAACCACTTCCAAAATTTTTACCAGCTACAAGTACCTTTCCGGTAAAATCCGGATTATTCAGAACAAAATCACTGTTTTTTTCTCCGGTTTTTGTATATCTCCAGTCGCGGAAAAGGTTATCTCCGAATCCCTGCCTTGAAGTGGCACTTAAAAACCTTGCAGGGATAATCTGATCTGTATCAACGTTTTCGAATGGAAGAGGGACACAGGTTGACTCTAGAGTATCAAACTTAACTTTTGGCATATCTGATTATTTTTTAACTTTTTGTTCTTCAGTTATAAATTCCCTTGGATCTGTTATCCTTCCGGTTATTGCTGCGGCAGCTGCTGTAAGCGGACTGGCAAGCAATGTCCTGGCACCAGGGCCCTGTCTCCCTTCAAAGTTTCTGTTAGAAGTTGAAACTGCATATTTCCCCTGGGGGATCTTATCTTCGTTCATAGCCAGACATGAAGAACATCCTGGTTGTCTGACCTCAAAACCTGCACTCTTATAAAGCTCTATAAGACCTTCAGCAGCCATCTGTTCTTCCACTTTTTTTGACCCGGGAACGATAAGTGCGGTGATATTATCTGCTTTTTTTCTTCCTTTTATAATCTTTGCGAATGCCCTGAAATCCTCAATCCTGCCATTTGTGCAGCTCCCGATGAAAACATAATCTATCGGATGTCCAAGGAGCTTCATGCCGGGTTTAAAACCCATATAATCAAGTGATTTTATAAAAGAGGCAGAGGCTTTATTCCCATTATCATCTGAGAGTGGAATCGAATCATCGATTGCCATCCCCATACCCGGATTAGTACCATAGGTGATCATAGGTTTTATTAATCCGGCATCAAATTTAAGATCCTTGTCGAAGATGGCATCAGGATCATCCTGAAGTTTTTTCCATTCATTCACTGATGATTTTAAATTTTCAATTCCTGGTATAGAAGGAATCTTACCCAGGTATTCGAATGTAGTTTCATCAGGGGCTATTAAACCGCCCCGGGCACCCATTTCAATACTCATATTGCAGATTGTCATCCTGGATTCCATGCTCAGGCTACTTATTGCAGAACCGGCATACTCAACAAAATATCCTGTTGCCCCGCTGGCAGAGATCCGGGATATAATGTACATGACTATATCTTTGGAGGTGACTCCCTTATGAAGTTCACCTTCAAGGGTAATCCTCATGCTTTTTGGTTTGGGTTGGAGTATACACTGGGTTGCAAGTACCATCTCAACTTCGCTGGTTCCAATACCAAATGCTATTGTACCAAATGCTCCGTGTGTTGAAGTATGGCTGTCACCACAAACAATTGTCATCCCGGGCAAAGTGTATCCCAGTTCAGGACCAATGACATGGACAATACCGTTTTTTGGATGATTTAGCCCAAACAATTCGATCCCGTATTTCTGACAATTCTCATTAAGTCTTTCGACCTGATTTCGTGATAGTAGATCCCGTATTGCAAGATGCTGGTCCTTTGTGGGTATATTATGGTCGGCAGTGGCAATTGTTTTTCCGGGCCTGAGAACAGGAATCCCACGTTCTTTAAGGCCGTTAAAAGCCTGAGGACTTGTAACTTCGTGTATGTAATGCCTGTCGATGTATAGAACATCAGGTCCATCTTTAATGGATCGCACTACATGGCTGTCCCAGATTTTGTCGAAAAGTGTTTTTGCGTTCATTTATAAAATATATATTCTCTCTCAGTTTATTTTTGCAAGAGCATCAATAAAAGCTTCAACTGAAGCAGTAATGATATCGGTGTTTGCAGAAAATCCATAATAGATTTTTCCCTGATGTTCAACCTGGATGTGTACCTTACCGAGGTCATCACTTCCTTTCGTAATAGCCTGAATAAGAAATTCTTCGAGATGCACTGTCTTACTGATCAGCTGTTTGACAGCAGTGAATGCGGCATCGATAGGTCCGTTTCCGGAAGCAGTTGAGAAGTGCACTTCGCCATTAATCTTTATACCAACAGTAGCAACAGGAATTAATGATTTTCCGCATGAAACCTGAAGAAGATCGAGCTTAGGCGATTTTTCCCCCTGGAAAACAACACCGGCAAGTATTTTTATATCTTCATCATTCATCTCTTTTTTCTTGTCAGCGAGCACAAGGAACCTATGGTAAATATCATCAATCTCCTCTTTACCAAAGTTGAATCCGAGTAGTTCAAGATGGTGATTAAGAGCGGCCCTGCCACTACGGGCGGTCAGGATTATTGATGACTCCCTGATTCCAACCTCAACCGGGTCAATGATTTCATAGTTTTCCCTCTTCTTAAGAACGCCATCCTGATGTATACCTGAAGAATGAGCAAATGCGTTTCTTCCTACGATTGCTTTGTTAGCCTGAACCGGCATACTCATAAGAGTTGAAACAAGCCGGCTTGTGCTATAAATAAGTTTTGTATTAATATCAGTTTTTAATTTAAGATCGTGGTGACTCTTTAGAATCATGACAATTTCCTCAAGGGATGTGTTTCCTGCTCTTTCTCCTATACCATTAATAGTCACTTCAACCTGTCTGGCTCCATTTATAATTCCCATCATTGTATTGGCAGTTGCCATGCCAAGATCATTATGACAATGTGTTGCAATAATGGCTTTATCTATATTAGGAACATTTTCCCTGAGATATTTTATCTTCTGACCATATTCCTCGGGCAGACAGTAACCAGTTGTGTCGGGTATATTTACTACAGTTGCTCCCGCTTTTATTACTGCTTCTATAACTTTTGCAAGGAATATATTTTCACTTCTGCCTGCATCTTCTGCATAAAATTCAACATCCTCAACAAATTTTTTCGCATATTTAACTGCATCTGCCGCTCGTTTGAGAATTTCTTCAGGAGTTGTCTTGATTTTGTATTTTATATGGAAGTCAGAAACTCCGATACCGGTATGTATCCTTTTCCTTTTTGCATATTGAAGAGCATCAGCTGCGACTTCTATATCTTTCTTGACGGCTCTGGTAAGAGCGCAGATCACAGGGTTTGAAACAGCCTTTGATATTTCCACTACCGATTTGAAGTCTCCCGGACTTGAAATAGGGAAACCAGCTTCGATAACATCAACCCCGAGAGCTTCAAGAGCCTGGGCAACTTCAATTTTTTCAATTGTATTTAACTGGCAACCAGGCACCTGCTCTCCATCGCGGAGCGTGGTATCGAATATAATAACCTTATCGTCCATCTTTATTAATTATTTGTAGATTATTTCTTTGCCGGTCTCAGTTTTCTCACTGCCGCACCTGCTCTCCACATCTCAGAATTACCAAGTTCGCTTAATTCAGCATTAAGTACCTGTCTATAATTGTCAGCACCAGTTGACTCAAGAACTCTTACACATTCTTCTCCTGATTTGACTTTTTTATACAAGTCGATGAAAACAGGAAGGGTTGCTGCTTTGAATTTTGGACGCCAGTCGAGCGCTCCACGCTGTGCTGTTGCACTACAGTTAGCATACATCCAGTCCATTCCATTTTCATCAACGAGTCTTATGAGGCTCTGGGTCAGCTCCTCCACAGTCTCATTAAATGCTTCAGAAGGGCTATGACCATTTTCACGGAGTACCTGGTATTGTGCATCCATAATTCCTGCAAGAGCACCCATTAAAACACCGCGTTCACCTGTCAGATCGCTGTAAACCTCCTGTTCAAAAGTTGTAGGGAAAAGATAACCTGAACCTATAGCAATCCCTAAAGCAATTGTACGTTCCTGAGCTCTCCCGGTGAAATCCTGAAAAACTGAAAAGCTTGAGTTAATGCCAGCCCCCGCAAGGAAATTACGCCTCACGCTGGTTCCGGACCCTTTCGGTGCAACAAGTATAACATCAACATAATCGGGGGGAATGACACCTGTATGTTCTTTATAAGTAATTGAAAATCCATGGGAGAAATAAAGTGCATCTCCTTTTTTAAGGCATGGTTTTAGTTTTGGCCATACAATACGCTGAGCCGCATCCGAAACCAGATATTGAATAATTGTACCTTTTTTAGCTGCTTCCTCAATTGAAAACAATGTTTTGCCAGGAACAAAGCCATCGGCTATAGCTTTATTCCAATCGGCACTGAACTCATGTGCCTGTCCGACAATTACATTTATACCGTTATCTTTCATATTCATTGCCTGTGCAGGTCCCTGAACACCATAACCGATAACTGCGACGACTTCATTTTTAAGTACTTCGCGGGCCTTTGAAAGTGGAAATTCTTCTCTGGTAACTACATTTTCGACGACACCGCCAAAATCAATTTTTGCCATAATCTTAAATATTAAATATGTGAATAATACTGGTTTTTGATAATTAATAGTTTTTTTATCTCAATTTTTTACCCCCCACCCCCCCAAATGGGGGGCTAAACAAGAGCAGCCATTGTACCCCCCTTGGGGGGCAGGGGGTGAACAATGGCTGAATAATCAATTCAATGTAGGTTCTGTCTTAAAACGGTTGGCCTCATCCATCTCTTTAAGATATGAATTCAGCTCTTTTACCTGTTTGGTTATAGCTACCCTGCCTGATCTGGCAAATTGAAGTATCCCATAAGGTTCAAGCTGGGCCAGCAATTCAGTTATTTCGGTTTTATGCCCGGTTTTTTCAAGAACGATATATTCGGGAGATACTTCAAGTATACGGGCATGATGGTCTCGTACAATATGATCAATAACATTTCCCGACATTAGTCCTTTTGTAGAAATCTTAAAAAGAGCAATCTCCTGATAAATAATCTGATCAGAGGTGTGTACAAATACTTTCATAACATCGACGAGTTTTTCCATTTGTCTTGCCACTTTCTGGATCATCTCATCTGTAGTAATGACTACTATAGTAAGCAGTTGAACACCTGTTACTGCTGATTCCGAAGCGGTGACGCTGTCAATATTGATCTGTCTTCGTGTAAGAATAATTGTTATCTGACCGAGGATTCCGATATGGTCCTCGGTAAAAAGTGATATTGTAAATTCCTGTTTCATAATATTTTCATATTAATAAGTTAATCTTATTTCAGAGACTGACGCTCCCGGTTCTACCATAGGAAAGACATTTCCTTCCTTCTCAATTGCAATGTCCAGGAGATAAGGCCCTTCTGAAGCAAGCATTTCCTGAAGTGAACTGTTGAGATCTTCTCTTTTCGAAACTTTTTTCGCAGGTATACTATATGCCTTGGAAATCATTACAAAATCAGGATTTACAAGTTCAGTTGAAGCATATCTCTTATCGAAAAACATGTCCTGCCATTGGCGTACCATCCCGAGGAAATTATTATTCAGGATAATTATTTTGACAGGAACATTATACTGAAAGATAGTTCCCAGCTCCTGAATCGTCATCTGAATTCCACCATCTCCAACGAAGGTAATAACTTGTTTATCGGGTCTCCCTATTTTGGCGCCTAATCCTGCCGGAAGTCCGAATCCCATGGTTCCCATTCCCCCGGAAGTAACGAGGCTGTTTGGATGATTGAATTTATAATACCGGGCGGCAACCATTTGATTCTGTCCTACATCCGTTATGATTATTGCTTCACCTTTAGTCATTTCTGATATCCTGCTGACGACTTCACCCATTCTTATCTCACCTTTTTCGGGTATTGTCTCCGGTTTTATTACCTTCTCGTATTCAGTTTTATCACAAATTCTGAATTCTCGTATCCATTTTTCAAATGAATTCTCTTTTACAAGAGGAATAAGATATTTTAATGCCTCTTTTGCATCATTGTTTATCTCGACATCGACCACGACATTTTTATTTATCTCAGCCTCATCTATCTCAATATGAATTATTGTAGCCTTTTTTGCATATTTCTTAAGGTTACCAGTTACACGGTCGTCGAAACGCATACCTATTGCTATTATAAGATCGGCTTCATTTGTTAATAGATTTGGTCCATAGTTACCATGCATTCCAAGCATGCCTGTAAACAAACGATGAGAAGAAGGGAAGCCTGAAAGGCCAAGAAGTGTTGATGCTACAGGTATTCCCGTTTTTTCAGCAAATGCCTTCAGCTCATCTTCAGCGCCTGAAATCAGTATACCATGTCCGGCAAGAATCAATGGCCTTTCAGCATGGTTTATCATAATTGCAGCTGATTCTATTGCCTTGGTATGCAGAGGAATATGAGGGTTATAACTCCTGATGTAATCACATTTCTTATACTTGAAGTTTAGCTTTTCCAGCTGGGCGTCTTTAGTGATATCTATAAGCACAGGACCTGGCCGGCCGGATTTTGCAATATAAAATGCTTTGGCTATCGTATCAGGTATTTCATGCGATTTCTTTACCTGGCAGTTCCATTTTGTTATTGGCATTGAAACTCCTATAATATCAGTTTCCTGAAATGCGTCTGTCCCGATAAGACTAGATGCAACCTGGGCTGTTATGAATACAACTGGCACTGAATCGAGAAATGCATTGGCAATTCCGGTTACAAGATTCGTTGCCCCTGGTCCTGAAGTAGCGAAGCAGATACCTGGTCTGCCTGTAACCATTGCATATGCCTGAGCGGCATGTGCAGCTCCCTGTTCATGGCGTGTAAGAATGTGATTAAGCCTATCCTCATAATCCATAAGTTTGTCATAGACTGGCATTATTGCTCCTCCCGGATAACCAAAAATTGTATCCACTCCTTCCTCTATCAGACATTCCAGAAGAGCCTCTGCTCCTGTAATATGTTTCTGTCCGTTGACTTCTATCGTCGCCTGTTCTTTTTCCTGTTCAGTCTTCATATGCGTTGTTGTCTAGTTGTCTAATTGTCAAGTTGTCTAACTCTTTTCTTTTGTCTTTTATCTTTTGTCTTTTGTCTTTAAATTATTCTGATAGCTCCCAGATCTGCTGAACTTACGTTTGCGGCATAAGCCTTTAACGCTGATGAAATTATGCGTTCACGCTTCTCCGGTTTAAAAGCTCTGTTGCCTTTTGATTCTTCTTCTTTTAGTCTTAATTTTAGTTCTCCATCAGATATAAGGACATTTATTTTTCTCCCGCGTATATCTATTTCAATACGATCACCTGTTCTGATAAGAGCAATTTCTCCTCCTGATGCTGCTTCCGGGGAGATATGACCAATCGATAATCCGGAAGTGCCTCCGGAAAACCTTCCGTCGGTTATGAGTGCACATTTTTTATCGAGTCCTTTTGATTTCAGATATGAAGTAGGGTAAAGCATCTCCTGCATACCCGGACCACCCTTTGGTCCTTCATATCTTATAACAACTACATGGCCCTCTTTAACCGTACCATTTAGAATCGCGTCTGCAGCTTCATCCTGTGATTCGAAAATTATTGCATTTCCTGTGAATGAAAACAATGAAGAATCAATACCTGCTGTCTTAACTATGCAGCCCCTGGTTGCAATATTTCCATAAAGCACAGCCAGACCGCCATCTTTACTGTATGGATATTCTACCGACCTGATGCATCCTTTTTCTCTGTCGGTATCAAGTTCTTTAAATACAGTATTTTGTGAACCCATAACAAGGTTTTTTTCCATGGAAGGGGCACTCCTATAAGTATCAAAAGCCGCAGGTTGTGCTTTGTCCCCCATGATATCCCATTCTGAGACTGCTTCGAGCAGAGTAGGATAGTCGAGCCTTTTTACAGATGTATCTATAAGGTTCCCTCGTCCCAGTTCACCCATAATACCCATAATACCACCTGCACGGTTAACATCCTGAATATGATATTGTGAGCTGGGAGCAACCTTGCATATATTTGGAATCTTACGAGAAAGTTTATCAATATCCTTCATTGTGAAATCGACACCTGCCTCCTGTGCTATTGCAAGAAGATGAAGGACTGTATTTGTAGATCCACCCATAGCAATATCGAGCGACATTGAATTCATAAATGCTTCCTTTGTTGCAATTGAACGGGGGAGAACCGACTCATCGCCATCATTGTAATATCTCTCAGCCAGATCCACAATTAATCCGGCGGCTTTTTCAAAAAGCTTAATCCTGTTCAGGTGAGTAGCGACTATTGTCCCATTTCCGGGAAGCGATAATCCCAGGGCTTCTGTAAGGCAATTCATTGAATTAGCCGTAAACATACCTGAGCATGAACCACAAGTAGGGCAAGCCAGTTTTTCAATCTCACTCAGATCGCTATCGCTGATTGAGTCATCAGCGCCTGCGACCATTGCATCAACAAGATCAATATATTTGTTATTAAAACGACCGGCTTCCATAGGTCCCCCTGAAACAAAAATAACCGGGATATTAATTCTCATAGCTGCCATCAGCATACCCGGAGTAATCTTATCGCAGTTACTTATACAGATCATTGCATCAGCAAGATGTGCGTTACAGACATACTCAATACTATCTGCTATTAATTCTCTCGATGGCAGAGAATAGAGCATCCCTGCATGGCCCATAGCAATTCCGTCATCGATGGCTATTGTATTAAATTCGGCTGCAAAGAGTCCTCTTTTCTCAATCTCCTTTTTGACAACCTGCCCGATCTTGTGAAGATGTGCGTGTCCGGGAACAAATTGTGAAAATGAATTTACAACAGCGATTATAGGCTTTCCCATTTGTTCGACTTTCATCCCATTGGCACGCCAAAGGCTTCTTGCCCCTGCCATATTTCTGCCGGTAGTTGTTTTTGAGCTTCTGAGTTGTTTTTTCATTTTAAAAATAGTATTAAAAAAAAAGCTTCCCGATTTCCCGGAAAGCTTCTGTATGTCTATAGTAGTACATATTATTCCCGGTTCATGTGCCTTGAGCAATAATGAGGAGGAGGACAATAATATGGATCAAAGATATTCTCACTGGTTTCTTATAAATTGTTGGGCAAATGTACTTATAATTTTAATATATCAAAGAGAATGTCCTGTTTATTTTCATTTTTGTTAACTATTCTCGATAATTCACTTAACCTCTGTGTAATTCTGTGTCAGTTCTTATAAAATTGTTAAACAGAAGGCTACATATAAAAACACTTATTTCTTTGTTTCCAAAACTGTTTTTGCATTAACTCTTCCTGTTACTGTTACCTTAATAACCGATGCAATCGGGTCAATAGTTTTCGAGGGAAGAACAATTGTCAGAGTTCTTTCTTTTGAAACAGATGTTTTAAGTTTTGTGCCATCTGAGAGAAGAACAACTGTAACAACTTTATTGTTCAAATGAGGGATCACAAGTTTGCCATCTGCCGGCCTTTCAAAAACCGAAAAGTAAAGAGTCGTCCTGTCTTTTGTCTCTTTACTAGTACATCGTCCCCATGCGAAAAGTCCCCATGGACTGGCTTTCGTACCATACACGGCTTGTCCGTTTACTTTCATCCATTTGCCCATTTTTGCAAGTATATCAATACTCTCCTTAGGAAATTCCCCAAGGTTGTCCGGACCTACATTCAGTAAGAAATTTCCACCTTTTGATGCAATATCCAGAAGATTACGGATTAGTGTTTCCGGGGTTTTGTAGTTATGGTCATAACTTTTGAAACCCCAGGTTCCATTCATTGTCATGCAGGTTTCCCAGTCGGTTCCGTCCAGTTCTTTAAGGTTGGGAATTCTTTGTTCTGGTGTCTTATGGTCACCCGGGAAGTTTGGACGTTTAAGGCGATCATTTGTGATTATTGCAGGTTGAAGTGTAAGCTGCGACTTCAATTTGGTTGCTGCTTCATTAGTCATATCTGTTGGTGTATCCCACCAGAGAACGGCAACATCACCATAGTTTGTAAGGAGCTCCTTAACCTGTGGGACAGCAACATTATCGATATACTGTGCAAAAGTCTTCTTTTCCTGTGCCGGATCCCAATGACCATTGTGTTCTTTTGTGTATGCATCAATTATTACAGAATCGGGATTTGCCCATCCTTCCGCTGTAGGCTTGCGGGCTGCTGAGCCCCCGGGATTATTCCAGTCCTGGGCCTGGGAATAATAAAACCCCAGTTTAATTCCATATTTTTTACATGCTTCAGCCAGAGGTTTAAGCAGATCTTTGCCATACATTGTTGCATCGACTACGTTCCACTTACTGGCTTTAGTCTCAAAAAGTGCAAAACCATCGTGATGTTTTGCGGTTATCACAATATATTTCATTCCTGCATCTTTTGCCATTTTTACCCATGAATCCGGATCATAATTAACCGGATTGAATTGTTTTGCCATTGTCTGGTATTCAGCAACCGGGATTTTTGCCCGGTTCATTATCCACTCTCCAATTCCGCCAATCTGACGGCCGTTCCATGATCCTGCCGGGACTGAGTAGACACCCCAGTGGATGAACATTCCAAAGCGCGCTTCCCTCCACCATTGCATTCGTTGATCTTTAGTAATCGCTTTTTGTGCAGTAATAATCTGGCCTAACAGGAATACAAACATAAGAACACCGATTGTTTTTTTCATTCAGAATTGATTTAAGTATATAATTATTTCATTCAAACCATATTATGGGATTACGAACCGGCAGGTTACGGATCACTTCTTTAAAACTAAACGACTTGAAATGTATTAATAAATCTTCATTGTTTTATTAAAACCATAAATATATACCAAAGCGAAGTGAAGTGCAAATCTGAATAATAGGTTCATATCAATAGAGTAGAGGTATTGATTAATCATTTCATATTTCGAAATTTCAAAATCCTACATTCTATCTTCTAAATTTGTATTATCTTGTACATAATATTTAATTCTTCATAACAAGCTGACAATGAAAATTATCACCTTTCTGTTATCAACACTACTTATCTTTTCAGTTTCATTTGCCCAGAAGGGACCATTAGAAAATCAGAAAAGTCACAGAATTGAAAAGATAATTAATTCCCAATGGACTTTCAATTACTTTCCGGGTAGCTTGGCAAATAAAGGGTACGAAGCTCCGGTATATGATGATTCAAAATGGGCTGCCATAAGTATTCCTCATACCTGGAGCACTTATGAAACCACAGGTGAACTTCATCCTTTTATAAGGAATGCTTCAGAAACTGACAACCCTTACTGGTGGACAGGATGGGGCTGGTATCGCAAGCACTTTTCTATCAACAGGGAATATTCTGACCGGAAGATTTTTGTTGAGTTTGAAGGTGTTCAGAAATATTGCAAAGTCTGGGTTAATGGCAAATATCTTGGTGATCATAAAGGTGGTTATGGCTCATTCGATTTTGATATAACAGAAGCTTTAAAACCAGGAGAAGACAATGTTCTTGTTGTTGCAGTAAATAACAGACAGAAAGATGAGTTTATGATACCTCCAATGGCAGCAGGTAATTTTGATGTATATGGTGGTATCTATCGTGATGTTACACTTGTTCTTAAAGATAAACTATTCATCCCGATGCAGGGCTCGGCAAGCCATGAGGGAGGCACGTTTATAACGACACCTCAGGTTTCAGAAAAAGAGGGGGTAGTAAGAGTTCAGACCTGGGTAAAAAATGATAATCAGGGAAAAAAATCCTGTACTTTGCAGACTTCAATTGCTGATGCTACCGATAAAATTGTCCAGGTAATAAAATCGGATGCAATTATTAATTCTGGTCAAGTATATAAGTTCGATCAGACATTCAAACCCATTAAAAACCCTCATTTATGGTCAAATGAAGATCCCTGCCTCTACAAAGTTTATACTCAGGTAATGGATGGTAAGACAATAACAGATATCTACTCAAGCCCTCTTGGTTTTCGTTGGTTCAGGTGGGATTATAAAGAAAACTTCCTGTATGTGAACGGTAAAAAAATGTTGATACATGGAGGAAACCGTCACCAGGAATATCCATGGCTTGGTGATGCCATTCCAAAATGGATCACATTGATGGATTATACTGATATAGCTGAAAACCTGAATTATAACTTCATGCGAACAGCACATTATCCAAATGACAGACTAGTTTACGATTTGACTGATAAATTTGGAATTGCAATTGATGAGGAAGTCCCAAATATTAAGAACCAGGATTTTTCTCCTGAGGTTCAGGAACAGCAATTGAAAGAGATGATCCGTCGCGACCGTAACCATCCGAGTATAATGTTCTGGAGTATGGGCAATGAGACCAACCATGCCGTCGATTCAAAATTTGCAGTGGCTGAAGATACAACAAGGATACTTACTGCAAGAAGAGTTACAGAGGGTTCTGCAGGAACTTTTATTAAACATACTGACGAGAACCTTGCCATTGAAAATCTCCTTAGATGTACAATCAGGGGCTGGTACAATAAAGATGTGAAAGACCTGGAACCAATAGATTGTCAGCAGAGCGGAACAGAAGAACATCAGCAGAACATGCTCAAAGCCAGCGGAAAGTTTGGAACAGGGAATTTATGTACATGGCTTTATGAGGATCATGGAGCTGATCGGGAATATCTTAATTCACCACTCCTCCATGTAAATCCCAAGGGTTATGTGGATGTTTACAGAGTCCCAAAATATGCTTACTATTTCTGGCAGGCTACTTATGGCAAAAATCCAATGGTATTTATTCAGCCGCATTACTGGAGGTCACAATTTCTGGGACGAATGAAAGATATTGTGGTAAATTCCAACTGTGATAAGGTTGAGTTGATGGTCAATGGAGTAAGTAAAGGATATAAGGTGACTGACCAATCAAATTTCCATAGTGTCACGTTTAGTAATATCCTTATTGAGAAAGGTATAATAAGCGCGCTCGCATCAAAAAATGGAAAAACTATCAAATCACAGATAGTCATGGCAGGAGAACCCGCAAAAATTGTTCTTACAGGTTCGCAGAAAAAGATAGGAGCTGATCGTGGCTCTGTGGTTATTATTACAGCAGATATTATTGATTCTCAGGGTAATCATGTCTATGGTGCTAATAATACTATAAAATGGAATTTGTCGGGACCTGCAACACTGGTCGGCCCGTCAATTTATGAATCAGAAATAGATAAACATCATGAGATGGATGGCGTTTGGTATATGGATATGCCTGTATCAAATGTTATCAGGTCAACAGGAAAACAAGGTAAAATACATATCTCGGTGTCGGCAAGCGGACTAACTTCAGGAACATTTGATATTGAGGTTGAAGAATTTGAGTCTGACAATTCTATCATTGTTGAACCCGCGCTACAGGATGAAGGCAGAATGTCAGTTACCAGAATATTACTCAAAGTAAACAGGCTCGAAGAGGTGCCAATGGAGATAAAGACGATTATTGATGAATTAAATTTCGGCCATTCTGATAAAGCGGGCTGTGTACGGGCAATCACAGATTACATTACAAAGAAAAATCCATCAATCGATACTGCCTCAATTGAATTTAATACACTCATAGACCTCTTTGCATATCAGCTGTTGAATTCTGATGGTCATCTGATTGCCGATGATTATAATTTCAGCGTGGATCATTACAATAATTGCCGGCTAATATCGGGCTATATTAAAAGTACTAAACTTCCGCAACCATTTAAGGATGGCTTGGAAAAGTTCTATTCAGATGCTGTTATTAGAAAGGGGAATGAAAAAGACGCTGGCGAAGAGATGAACTGGTTGAATTGGATCCCTTCAGGAGGCACTGTGGTTATGGTCCAAAATGAAAAGACCAGCCCAGGTGTGAAAGGTTTAATCTATACAAAGAATACAGGACTTGCAGAAATAATCAGTCTGGTTTATCCTCAGTTTGTTAATTTTTCGCTGGAAGCGAAGGAGCGGGCCATTGTATTTATCAGGAAAGCGAATCCGTATGTGCATGCTGCATCAAAAAGTGAACAGAGTCAGGAAGGTAATAAAGAAAAACAGACAATTGTCTCATATACAGCTGAAAAAGGACAACCAATTTTGATACCATTACTTAAATTCATCTCCGAATAATTCTCCGCTTAACTCTAAGCAAAGAGGGTAAATTGCCTGCGAATGTAGTTAAAGGTCCGGATGCTATCTGGAAGGTGCTGAGGTCGCTGCAATGAGGGACTTCACCCTTTAATCACCTCATGTTTTGCAATATACCCCGCGTCAA
>Ga0209014_10001196_pt1 | contig 15368 bp, 16 predicted proteins | sample BarGraNGADG00212_FD_184491 | JGI IMG/M metagenome (GOLD analysis project Ga0209014, IMG submission 184491) | Arctic peat soil microbial communities from Barrow, Alaska - Barrow Graham LP Ref core NGADG0002-212 (SPAdes) (version 2) | ecosystem: Environmental > Terrestrial > Soil > Wetlands >...
CCGAGTCGGCCGGGTCACGCCATACTCGCCAGACAACAATCTCCTTACGCACGGTGTGGTGCTCTTTCCCTCCGCGGTCGGCGCGGAGAAATCAGCGGATGAACTTCTCTCCGAAGTCCGCGCATTCATTCATTGCTACGCTGACCTGAGTGAGTCCTTCGAAGAGCTTGCCGGATACTATGTTCTCCTCTCTTGGATCTACGACGCCTTCTCCGAAGTGCCGTACCTTCGTCTGAAGGGAGACTACGGCAGCGGCAAGTCGAGATGCCTGCAGAGCATCGGGTCACTCTGCTACAAGCCGATGTTCGTCTCGGGTGCATCGACAGTCTCGCCGATGTTTCGGATTATCGACGCCTTCCGCGGCACGCTCGTCATAGACGAGTCAGACTTTCGCTTCTCGGACGAGAAAGCCGAGATCGTGAAGATCTTCAACAACGGCAACGCCGCCGGCTTCCCGGTACTCCGTAGCGAAGCCACCCCCACCAAGGAATACAACCCGCGCGCATTCGTCGTCTTTGGGCCAAAGATTATCGCCACTCGCGGAGACTTCGAAGATCGCGCCCTCGAAAGCCGCTGCATCACGGAAGTCATGAGCGGCCTACCGCCTCGTCCAGACATTCCCCTCAGTCTACCCAAGTCCTTTCATACAGAAGCCAGAGAGTTGCGCAACAAGCTCCTCTCATACCGCTTCAAGAACCTTCACGCGCAACATGATCTCGAATCCCTGCGCGACGTCGGCGTTGAAGCACGCGTGGCTCAAGTTTTCGCACCACTCCTCGCCGTGGTCCAGGACGAGGACGCGCGCAAGAGAATCGTAGCACTTGCTCGTGGGCAGAGCGGCACACTTCACGCCGAACGAAGCGCGAGCATCGAAGCGCAACTTCTTGATATCATATTTGAGATGCGCCGAAACGCGTGTCCGCTCGGCGTGAAGGATATCGCCGAGCGATTCGCCGGGCGCTACGGCGCGGATTTCCAAAGGCCGATCACCGCCCGCTGGATCGGAGCACAGCTCCGGCGACGACTGTCTCTCGTGCCAGTGAAGAGTCACGGGACATTTGTCATACCGGCGACGTGCGAGACAAAGCTATCGTCTTTGTTTGAGCGATACGGACTGGTGGATGTCCCGGTGGACTTGGGGACATTGGGGACGTCTGCGGGCGTTACTTCAGAGATCCCTTTCTAAACGAAGCCACGCCACGGATGGGAGTCCTCAAGGCTCACCACCTGGAGCAATGTCCCCACGTCCACCCGAAGGAAGGTGGACAATAGAAAGTCGACAAGGTCGGCAGGAAAAGCCGCCTCTGTTCTTTACAACATCATAGCTACGATAAGACCACACTCATGGACAACCAACCACTCTCCACATATCTGCGAACCTATCGCAAACGCGCTGGTCTTTCACAGGAGGACGTGGCCTTTCTTCTCGGCGCTATGTGCGGAACGAGCGTTTCTCGCCACGAGCGGGGCAATCGCATGCCGATGCTTCAGACGGCGCTCATGTACGAGTTTGTACTCGGCGCGACCGTCCGCCAGATATACGAAGGGACTTTCGCCCAGGCGCGTATTGACGTGCGGAAGAGAGCGAGAGGTTTGTGCGCAAGTCTCGCTCGAAAACCGAAGACGGCGATGCGAGACAAGAAGATCGCTCTTCTGACGAGACTTATCAGCGAGGAGGATATAGCCGCCTAGCAGTCCCACATGGCGCCGCACCTTCAAACACATTCAAGAATCCTGGCCATTGATCCCTGCACCCGGGGATTTGGTTTCGCGGTGCTGGAGGGTGGCAACCATCTGATCGACTGGGGCGTGGCCCGACTCTACTCGAAAGTTGACGAGGAGTTCTTGGTTCGCGTGGACGCGATTATCAACCGATACAAGCCTACGATCATCGCCTTCGAAGATGTCTCCGGCACACACAGGGGCGAACGGGCCGCCAAGCGCATCAATGATCTGGTTGGGTATGCTGCACTACTGGACATCGAACGTGCCCTGGTCTCACGCGGAGAAGTGCGCACAGCTCTCGGTCTACCCTACGAAGCGACCAAGTATGAAGTGGCGAAAAGGATCGTCACACTTTTCCAGGAGCTGGAGGCAACGCTGCCACCACCCAGAAAGCCTTGGCAAACCGAGGACGAGAGGATGAATGTGTTTGATGCGGTCGGCCTTGCATTAGGGGCCACTTTCCTGCATCTACCACGAAGTCCTTCGCAATGAGCTCCCTCGGCGTATGCCGGCTGTATATGAGAAATGAATACATCACTAGAGCACCTACTCAATCATATGCTTGCTGAACATTCCTGTATATGAAAAAAGGTCGACTAACAAAAGCTAATCGACCGTGATACACCGTTTAAGAAGTGCCTGCTACACTCAGCGAACGCCCAAAAATGCAAGAAGTCCTTCGCGGAGTGGGCGATGCCTCGCCCGCGTAGCATTCAGTGCATCCTCACGCTCGACATCAGTAGTCGTAGCATGAAGGTCTTCGGTGAATTGTTCCTCGAGAAGTTTACGATATTCTGCCGGGGGCAGGCTATGCATCAAATGGGAGTTGAATGTAAACGCAAATACTCCCGGACGGATCTCGGTCTTCACTCGGAGTCTCTGCTTGTGAACCATTGCTAGTGCTGGCATTTAAATCTCCTTTCAAGTGGCCCGTGTCATTATAGAACTATTAGGCCAAGGCTGTAAAGCATATGTACCTACTGAACCAGTGACGTCTCTCCGTCGGCGTTTCCCGCGCCGGGCGGCGAATGAAGCGATAATTGCTGGATGGCTGAGTCGAATACGCTATGAGCTGCCAGAGCCTTGAGGGCTTTCTCCCGTCGTTCAAAGAGCGTGGCAATCGGCTGCGAAAGGTTTTCTACGAATACCATCTCATAGTCGCGCAAGCGGGCCGAATTTGATGACGTAATGCAGATTGCCCCATAACTCTTGTAGGGCCGATTGTCCGTGGCTCGAATCGGAGTGCTCATACGGCGACGAAAATAGACGTCGTCGGTCTGCTCCCATTGGCGGTTCTGGCGAACCGACGCACGAGATGATTTGTCCCGAAGAATGGTCTTCGACTCATAAATACAGTCACCGACCTCTCCGACGCCGATTGGCCACATGCGATCGTGCGTGACTGCCGTTTCAGATTTGCGCCGTGCGACGACTTTCAATAACCACTCGGTATCGTTCTGACGCAATTCGAAGATGTCAAAGAAATAGAATTCCTCATCCGAGACTTCATAATTGAATAGGTCACACCGATAGGCTTCGATGGTCTCAACAACTTGGTCGAGCACACCAAGAAAGTGCCTATCAACGCCTTCGCTGATCGATGAAGCAAGTGCCGGATTGATTGTCGCGCGTTCAAGTTGTGAGCTAACGGCAATTTCGAATTCCATTACGCTACGCTCGATCTCATTCTGAAAATTCAACCAAGTCGCGTATTGCAACGCACGGTTTCGTGATAGCTCGGAGTCGCTCTCCAGACTTCTGAGTCGAAAAAGAAAATCTGCAGGGACCAGCGCCTCGGCCTCATCGACTCGGGTCTGGAGATAGACCAAGGCGACGAGTAGGACAAAACTCAGCGCGAGGCCTATTCCTGCGCACCAGAGGAGCGTTGTTTTCGTGAGCAGCTCCGTCCACGTGAACGTGACTGCCGCACCGATAAATGCTCCTTCAAAACCTACCACGGCAGCGAACGCCAAGCTGAAATAAAAGACAAGTCGCCGCCGCCGATTGAGGCGAAGGGACTCGAGAGCGCCGTAAGCCTTGGCGCGTTCTTCAGCTATGGATAGGAGACTGTCGGCCACTCAAGGCGCAGGGTTGACAAGCTTGAAAGGAACCACTATGCGGTCAAAAGTGCAAGGGATCGCTGATCGAGCCCCGAGCTCGGCAGCACGTCATGTCATGAGTGCCGCGAGCGATCCCGCGATGTAGCGTGATGCCCGATACGCCGCGTTCCCGCTGTCAATAGATACTTAACCCAGTAGTACTAGAGTGCCAACGCGCGCTGCTGCGCGAAATCGCCAAGCTTGATGCTCTCGCCACCGAGTATGCGCCGTTGCACGTCCGCGAGCGTTGTGATCGGTGCCCCGGTAGGAAAGAACCGGAACGCCGAAGAGGCCAAGTAGTCTAGCCGATTCTCGAAGGCGATCCACCGACGACCCTCAACTTCCGCGACCATTCCTGTCGTATTGGACCCCGCGAAGATATCCAACACCGTATCACCGGGATTCGTGAGGAACCGGATAAAGAATTCTGGAAGCTTCGCCGGAAAACGAGCGGGATGTCCTTTGAGCTCCAGAGCTTTGCAACCCGCTAAGTACGCCCCGTTGGACTCCGAATTCGGGATCTGAAGGAGGTTGGATGGTATGGCGCCACCATTATCTCGCCCGAATCCCTCGCCGATATCATGGCCAGATGGCCGCAACTTCGGAGTATAGAAGGCGGCCGGGTTCTCCAGCAGCTTCTTCATTCGGGGACTGTATTCCGCGAGAACCTTCGAAACGTCCGCCTTCGGCCACTCGGTCTTGCTGAGCCACCAGACGGTATTGACCGAGTCCTTCGCTCTGAGCTTCCGCTTGTTCACCCACTCGATCGGGCTCGGCAGCTTCGAGGGATTGAACCAATAGAAGTCTTCGGCCAGGGTGTAACCAACTTCGTCGCAGAGCCTGATGAGCACACGGAAATTGTAGAGACTGCGAGCCGGAACCCCCCTTTCATACGCGCCACCGAGATCGATGACTAAGCTGCCGTCCGTAGTAAGTTTCGGGAGGATCGCTTTTCCAAACTGGAGCAGCCAGTCGACGTACTCGTCCTGCTCCTGGTTTCCGTATTCCTTTTTTCGGAGGAGCGCGAAAGGAGGACTCGTCATAACGAGATTCACGCTCTCATCGGCGAGCTCTCCGATGAGTTCGAGCGAATCCCCATCGTACGCGGCGCCGAGTTCAGTTCGGTAGGCAGGGCTGCTTTTCACTCAAGGGCTCGGTGAAGGAGATGTCGAACGATACCTAAAGTCATCAAACGAAACAAGACGTAAAGTCTGTAGACGTATAGTCGTCATTCAAGCGACCTTCTCGGACATGAACGACGAACCAGGCGGCACGGCGCGAGCGCTATTCGCCCGAAATCTACGAAGGGTTCGTGTCGAACGGGGGTTCTCTCAGGAGAAGCTTGCCGACCTCACCGGGCTCCACCGGACATACGTGGGCTCGGTCGAACGCGGGGAGCGCAATATCTCCATCGACAACATGGAGAAGTTCGCCAGGGCCCTGGACGTGGCTCTCTCGGTCCTAGTCACGCCAGAGGGGCGGTGAAAAGCCATCCCGACCGGTCCAAGCTCGACAAGATCTTCCCTCATATTCGTCGCTATCAGAAACTTGCCACCAAGCACGGCATCAACGACATCTTCCAGGACAACGGTGGCAAGCTCCTTCAGTTGCTGCTAATCACCGGGCTTCGAATTGTTGAAGGGCGTGAAGGCAACGATGCTCAGGACGATGAAGGAAACGAGTACGAATTGAAAACCGTCAACGTCCTTCTGACAAAGTCGTTCTCAACCCACCACCATTTGAACCCGAAGATTCTTAAAAAATACCGGAAGGTGGATTGGTTCTTCGCGACATACAAAGGGATCGAGATTCAGGAAATTTACCGCATGCTTCCGGCTGATCTTGAGCCGTTCTTCGCGGCGTGGGAAACGAAATGGCACGACAGTGGAGGAAGGGACATCAACAACCCGAAGATACCGGTGAAGTTCGTTCGCGCGAACGGGGAGTTGGTGCACTCAGCGACCGCTGAACTGCCGGACCCGCCATCTCCCGCGAATCCAAAGTTGGTGGCTGAATCGGAGAAGGGCGAAGAGTAGTACGCGCCGTAAGGCGCCGCGTCATCGATCATCTGCCTTCCGGTTCAATAGAATGCCCGTCACCGAAAAGAAACAACTATCCAGGAGAACTACGCTGTCCGCGAAGCGGCCTTGAGCATGGTGCGATGATTCTGGTCAAGCAAGTCAGCCGTGTCTACTCGCGGCTGGCCTGGTGCAGCACTCCACCTCACGCGGCCATCGCTGCGAATCCTTCCCACCTGGCGATTCACTGTCCGCATGTACGACGTCGTGTCGATCATTGCAACTCGTGCGTAAGACTGCCGAAGCTCGCCAAGGGCGCTCAATGCTCCGCGCACGATCAACGTGAGCGGTCTCCGGACGCGATCGGCAAGATGACGCAATTCTTCGAGATGATAGGGCATCCGGCGAGAACCAGATGCGCCGGTCGCAAACTCGTATGCAATGGCGCTAACCTCTGGGCGACGGGCTACAAGTTCGGTCCAGCGTTGGAAGTCTCGCGACGTTCGCGCGTTCACATGAAGGGCGGTAGGCATGCCCGCGTCGGTCATTTCTTGCCAGCAGATCGCGATGCGCTTCATAGCATGGAGATTGTCGAAACGGGGCACGTCAGAGAAAAGAGAAAAATTGGGCGTAGTGGCCGCAACGATACCAAGCGCCCTTAACCCGAGCATCGCTTCTCGGCGACGCTCCTCGAACGACCACCAACGTTCGATCGGTCGGTCTTGCTCGGTCCCACTCAAGATGATCAGCGTTCCTGATGCGATACCGAAATGCGCGCGGAGTGCGTGTGGCGTCTCAAACTTGAGGCCGCCTGACCTGTTGACGAGCTGGTATAGGGAAAGCGCTACCGCGGTTGGCTGGAACGGTCTAGATCTACATCCCTTGGAGTAGATGAGGGGCACGCTGGGAGGAAGCTCGGGGAAACCAATTCGCGGCGCTCGCGCCAATTGGTGCAAATCAAAGCCTCCGATCTCGCGAACCCGATCAACGAAGTCCGAGTTCCTCGGACAAGTGACACTGCATGTCGCCGGCTTCTCACAGCAAAACGAAAGACAGTCAAAGGCCGCCCGTCTTATGTGCAAACCGCCGCATGTCGCGAGTTCGACGCAGCGCGAACATCCAAGTGATGATGGACTGCGCGTTGGATCGTCCCAATACCGTGCAGTGTGGCGTAGCCTTCGTGATTGCTTCCTCACTGGATTGAGACCTCAATGAGGCCCAGCGTAGGAAACGCCGTGGCGATGTTGCCCTTCGCATACTCACCCGATTTGCGAATTGCCTCCACTACGCTAGCGGGCGGTTTGATGAACTCCGCGCGTACGGACAGATCCACCAGTACAAGCAAGCGATCTCCGTCGGCGCGGAGCAAGACCTGGTCGCCGGCTCGTAGCGTTAGTGGACCAATCGACTTAGCAACTACGTTCTTCGCGACGCAGTCTGGCTCGCGAGTGAAGAGACCTCGTCGTGCGATCTCTAGTCGACTATTGTCCCACGCCTTCACAAAGGTCTTTGCCTTTGACTTAAGAAAATCGACCCCCATCGGCTAATCTTCCTCCACGGCAAGACGATATCTTTTCGTTCTTCCTTGCTGAGCATCAGTGACAAGCCCCTTCAACGCTAGCGCGGCAAGCCGGTTGTTCCAAGCAGTGGCTTTGACGCCTTGTTCGTGACCGCTCCTTGCCAGTGTACTTGCGTCGACCTCTTTCGCACTTGTAACTAATTGAAGGGTGCTGGCTTGTTTCTCTTCAAGACTTCCAATAAGCCGACGGCCGCTTACGGCTCCAGCGTCAGACAGGGTACAGGCGAAGATGGCGTCGTTTTGGGACTCAAGAAAAAGACCCAGCTCTTCCAGAATCTCATCGCTGGCATTTGCAACGATAGGGTAGAGTTTGGACGAACGCGAACGGATGAGTCGTCTGTACTCCAATGGTCCCTCTCTGAGGAAGCTCGCTGTTGCAACGGTGACCCCAGAGAAATCGAAAAACATCGGCGCGGCCGACTCGGGTTCACGGACGGTGTCCACCAACTGCGTCAGGACGCGACGGCCCTGTTCCGTTCCGGCCAATACCGTTGCATTGCCGGCTAGGCTGCTAATATTGATGCGCATAGTTTACCTTGCTCATGTGATTCACGTGAGAAAGATAAGAATCGAAGCTTGCTTGTCAAGGGGGGAGCATTGCCGAGGCTGACGATCGACGGTCTGGACGAGATAAGTCTGGGAATATTCTCGCACGTCCCACGCGTCATCGAATCTCACGCGACAAACGAACTAATCCCATTCGCGGAGTGGCATTGGCTGAAAGCAGCCGGACACACGCTTCCAGAGCTTCGGGGCCTCGAAGGCGTTGCGTCACTACAGCGCGCACTGAAGACGAACGCAAACCATTGGGTCGACCCTGTCTCAAAGAGATCGGGATTCATTCGAGTGCGTCGAAACCACAGCGACGTGGAAGACCTTCCTTGGGTCGCGTTCCTGCTGGCCCTTAGTAAGGCTGCGGAAGACGCTGGACTGACGAAGATGCTTGCGAGTCAGCTAGCTGGCGTCACCCAGGAGATGGAGGACAACGTTCATTGGCATTCGGCACGGCCAAGATCAGGCTTGGTTGCGTTTCTCAGCGCCAATGGAACATTTGAGTTTGTCACACTCGATACCGGAAGAGGAGTTCTCGCCTCCCTTCGTGAGGCGGAAGAGTTCTCCTCGCTTGATGACCACGGCATGGCGCTTCGCGCTGCCATCGACAGGGGCAATAGTAGATTCGGTACCGGAACAGGGCGGGGCTGGGGCTTCAACGACCTAGTCATTGGCGTCGCTAACGCCAATGCTCGCATCCGGTTCCGGTCCGGTGATTATTTGCTGGAATTGGATGGCACCTCAGCGCAGATCGTTTCACGAGAGGCGCAACGTGCGGAAGCACGAGGCTTTATGGTGGCCGTTCGTGCGCAAGCAGGCTGAATTGCCACGCGCTTCGCTGCGTCGTCACCGAGGTGAGCACAGCGCTATGTGTGGAGAGGGTACTCTTGCTTTGGAGAAGGAGCGCCTAGTGTTGTTCCGAATATCGGATTGCGACAACCACACGCGCGTCGCGAAGGGCGCCGTTGGGTGGGGCGTAAAGTACCGGGGCGCAGACTACCTGCTGTGGCTGAGTCACCCATCCGCGGCCTGTGCGTGCCCACGAGACGATTCGTGCATCGAAGGTCGCAATATCCGTGGCCTTACCAACTCGTAGTAGGTCCTGTGAGTTGTCTAGCGCAAACCTTCCTGCTGCTCGCGTGCCCGATGTTGTGCTGGCCTCCGCCGCCCAAAGATCAAAGAGGCGTAGCGCCGGCGCCAAGCGGACCGTAGTCGCAGATACATTCGGCCACAGCGTTGGACTGTTTGGATTGTAAGTCAAACTATGACTAAAGACGACACGCAGCTTTTCCTCCTCACCGGTGCTTCGATTGGTAGAAAACTGCAACGTCACAAGTGAAAGTGTTCGTGACGGTAGCTGAACGTGTGGAAGGCGTGCTATTAGCGCGGCGACACTAACCTGCAGCTTTGCCGCGACTCTATCGAGGAGCCAGAGAAAAGCCGAGATATCGTCAACGGAGGCTTTACCGAGTTCGCCTCGAACGTATTTGCTGGGCACGAGGAGAGCACCGGCAACGCGGTTGCAGATTGCCTCTTCACTGGAATGCTCTGCAACTGTCATCGCGCCAACTTGGTGACGCTGTCCTCCGCCAGAATCTTTGTAGAAAAGCGTGTGCGCTATCTCATGCGCGATCGAAAAACGACGTCTTCCCGGTGAACGCGATTGTTTGATGTGGGCGATGAAGCCAGACTCACTAGCAACAAGACGCCCTTCACCACAGATGCTCTCCGTGAGTTCATCACCAAGACGAATCTGGCGATCCTCAAGTACTGGCTCAAGCCGCACGGGCAGCTCAGACCAAGGATCAAACCCCCGCAGTGTCGGCGCCAACAAGCTTGCGGCGGCCGCTTCCACCGCACCACTGAGGGAGGCCGAGTGGAATAGATCGAGAAAGTACTTCTTCGTACGATCCGTCACGCCAACGCCCTACTTCGTTGAAACGAAGTGATTAAGCAAATCAGTAGAGTACGCGTCGAAAGAGGAAATGCCACCCCCTTCACGCGCAGCCACTGCGAACCGCTTGCCCGTGCCACGAAGGTCATCCTGATATGTGCGGATCTTCCTTTCTGCACTGGCAGACACGCGACGCTCAGTGATGAGATGCTCTAGTGTCACTACCTCAAGCAGGGATTCCAAGCGGCCGCGACAGTCCGCAGGACTCGCGCTGGCCCTCGCAAGCACGAGTAGCTGCTGGTCTGTCGCCGCTTCATTCATCAGAGCCGATGTTATGTGCTTGGGTAGGTTGTCAAACGAGAGGCCGCTCAACAACTCACCAACCGCTTCTAACGAAGCGCGTACTGCCTCTATCTCGCTGACCATGAACCTATGACCGCGAACCTTCCGGTATGCTTGTGCTGGGTCAATATCGAAGTGAGTACAAAGAGCATCGACAATAGCTTTGCATCGCACCGGGTCTAGGAAGAGCTGTGGAGAAACGAAAACATAAGTGCGCCACAGTTCCTGATAGTACTGAGCCAGCACCTCCAGATCCGCGTGGTATGTGAATTCACTCTCCTGAATGCGCAATGGTAGCACGCGATCCTCTTGTATCTCTGCTCGAACGTCAACTTCCTTGGCCTGCATATGCTGAGGCGGACAGTAGACGATAACCTCGCCTATCGTCGCGCCCCCCGCGGTCGCCAGCTTCTCCTCCAAGGCGAGCCGCCCCGCATTGGGCTCTCTATCCTCAGGTTCCCGTAACTCTGTGGTGAAGTAGCTCACCGGATGAACGGTGCTGTCGGCTAATGGAACATCCAGAACGAGCAGCGTCCGATAGTAGAGATCCCTTCTATATCTGATCGCGTCGTAAAGTTGGGCTTGTAGCCGTCTATTTTCTTTAGGAACTTGGGCGTTTCCCAGGTAAGATATGAATTCTGCGTCGCTCAGGTGAACCAAGTGCGGCACCTGTATCTCCGGAACGTCCGTGGTCCAAGGAGCTGGGTAAATCGCATCATCATCACGAGGTCTGGCGGTCACGGGCAACAGCTCGAACAACTTGACGAGCATGGCGCTCGCCGCCGCCTTCTTATGATGATAGTATACCCGCTCCGCCATCTCGTATCGCTGGCGCATGATGTCAAGGATCGAAGTGGCAACATCACGTCGCTGTCCGCCGCGTCCTCGGCGAGTTACCATGATGGAAATACGGAGTCCTTCACCTTCGCGATGTGTCCCCGGCCGAATCGTGACATATCGCTGCAGCCGCTGATGACGGTGCGCCTCCATGCCGAGGTTCATCCGATCACGCGGTAGATAGTCGAGCAGGTCTGCGCAGATCGTATTTCCTACGATATCACTCATGTAGGGCTGAAACAGACCCCGTTCAGTAAACTCCGCAAAGCTAGACTTTAGAAGCTCCAATGCCGCACGCCGCTGTTCGGTCAAAGACCCCTTCAGCTCCTTTTCGAGGATGGCTGCAAAGCTCTTGGGCGGTTCAATTTTGTCCTTCCAGCTAAGGATGAGATAGATGAGCCTGCCAAGTTCTCGGTTTGATAGCTGCGGAAGCCACCTCGAGGGCGTTGCATCGTCGCTGAAGATGCGGGCCAGGGCACTTTGATCATCAAAAAGCATTGTATACACTCTAGGACTGCCCAGACTGTCGTGACGCCGGTATATCCCAGTGAATTCATCCTCCAGTGTGTGTCCGAAGGGCACGTGCCCAATGTCATGTAGAAGGCCGGCGGCACTTATGACTTCGGTCAAACCACGCCAAGTGGCCTGCGCGCTCGTGTGTTTCTCATCCAAGCCCGCATTCGATGGGTTGTAGGTGAGTCGGGGCGATAGCGCCGGCTGGAGCAACGCGGGATGTGACAGGTCGATCCGCTCATGGTTCTGGGCAATACGACGCATCATGGTACGGCAAACAAAATAGGTGCCCACGGAGTGCGCGAGACGCGTATGGTGTGCACCTCGATACACCACGCAAGTGAAGCCGAGTTGTTTCAGCGAGGTTAGCCGCTGAAATTCCGGAGTATCGAGAATTGCTACAGCCAATGGACTCAGAACCTTCGTTCCGTATAGCTGATCTTGATACAGCTTGGATTCGCGCGCCACTACTCTACCTCTGCGTTCAGGAATTGCACCGCACTAATCGTAATGATGACCCTCACAGGTGGAAACCGCTAGCACCCCATTCTTGCGAGCGCCGAGAAGGTGCCTGGTATCCTGATCAAATTGTGTGATACCATGGGATGGGTGGTTGCGAAGGTATTCTTCGGCGGGAGGCACTAGTTGCTGTGCGCGGCAACTGGTTTCTCCAACCGAGGACAAAAAAACCGGAAATGAATGAAAGTATCGGGCAGTTCTTTAGCCAGAGTCAGGCAGATTGGAACGAAATCGAAGCTCACATACTATCAATGGCGGCGGACGCAATCGCAGAAACGGGGGGAAGTCCTACTCTGGCGCGGCTCGCTGAAATCCTGCCTCTCGTGTTCACCAGAGTGCAAGCAAAGATTGCGATGTGCAAATCAGTTTGTGTGGACTTGGCAGGCGCACAGAAATAGGAAAGACTACACACCTCACTGGATGCGACACTCGCATCCATTTTTTTTCTTCGCTGGACAGAGTCGCGCTGAATACCTTCCATTGTCGTTTGCTGCAACTTCTGTTCGTGTAACGTCAACTCCTGTTGAAGCACTCAGGCCCGACGGCAACGTCTGCGCGGCGCTGGCTCACTACCGTTTTGGCTTGATGTTTTGGTAATATACCCACCCTTCGAAGGCGACATCGGCTTTCACTGATTGAACATATCGCCAGCCGCGCGCGTCGCGATCAAGCTCGGCCAGGAGGATTCCTGCCGGCAGTTTGCGGATCAGCTTTGCTTTTCTCTCAGGTCGCTCCCGCACGTTGACGTTGGTGATAGTCACAAAGTGCTTCGGCCCCACTGCACGAAGAATGTCTACCGTAGTCTGACGAGCAACCACCTCTTGTCGGTGCGCGGAAGCATCGTTATCGGCTTTGGTGAGATAGTAGGTCGGAAGGTCGCCGACGATGTTGGCGAGGATGGTCACGAGGATCGTGACCACCATTCCGAACGCTTTGCCCACGTCGAGGCCGGGTACCCGATCAGCGAGTGCTGATGCGATCCGAACAGCGTAAGTGAGGAGGTTCTCACCGTCGAGGACTGTTGTGTCGCTCGTGGCAACGACAGCCTCCGCGAATGCTGTAGCAATGATGCCGGAACCACTGGCAGAAAATGCGGTCGGTGCCTCGATGGCGCTGGCACGCATGGCATCCTCCATCTGCCGTCGTGCCCCTTCCGCACCCAACCAATTCACAGAGTCGCTCGTGAGAGATGTCTGCCTCAAGAACTCAAACGCGGGATTAAGATCGCTGAGCGCCTTCAAGGCGCTGGAATTGACCATGTCGTGCATGGGTTGCAGCGCCATCACGAATTGAGTAACCGCGCTATTGGCCACAACGTCGAGCGTCGCCATGTCACGCCTCATTGCCTCGGCGGCTTGCCAAAGCGCCTGGCCGCCAAATGCAGCATCCATTATCTGACGTTGTCGCGCGAGCTGTTGTTGGATCTCGTACGCTGGACCAAGCGCGTCCCGTACCAATTGGGCGTTTCGAGCGGCCTCTTGAGCTGCGGCGCTGAAGCGCTGGATGCTGTCGAGTTCGCGCAGGAAGGCAATGGTCATCGGTAGTCTCCGAGAAAACGGTCCCATATAGCATCATTGGCGCTCTTCATTTCCGGCGCAAGCCCAGCATCAGCAGCACGTCCGGACCCGTTGGTTACCGGCAAGGATTGTCTTGCGGAAACTCGTAGTCGAAGCCACCTGCGTTCGAGCAGTCGCGCTGCCGCACGCAAGATGGAAAGAGATGCTTACCGGAGTACGCGAAGCAATTGGGATTCCGCGGTTACGACGTTCTCTGGCTCCGCGGGAGCACCCAACCATCCAGCAATGTCCCCAGATGCCCGATCTGCGGCTCGCTTCACGGGATCATCACCAAGGTGTGCATACCGTTCTGTTGTGGCAACTCTCCTGTGGCCTAACAATGAGCGCACAACCAGAAGCGATTCTCCGCTCGCTGCAGGCACGGACGCGAATGAGTGACGCAGATCGTGGATGCGCAGTTCGGGCAGTTCAGCCGCGTGCCGCACGGCATACCACACTCGCTTGATCTCCTTCAAGTGTTCACCCTGCTTCAGACCTGGGAGCACATACGGATTCCCTGCGATGCGGGGCAGGGTGCTCAGAACTGCAGCAGCACTCTGTCCGAGTGGACGTACGCTCTTGCCGGTTTTTGAGTCGGCGAAACGGAGGTGTCCGCGTTCGAGATCGACGGCGTCCCACCGGAGCGAAAGAATTTCACCTTCGCGACAACCGGTGAGCGCAAGCAGACGAATAGCTGCCACGGCCAACGGATTTGCTGGGATCGGCTTGTCCGCAGTTTTCGGCCGATGCTTCTGTTTTTCCTTCTTGCCTGGCTTGCGACGATACTTCGGTGCCGACACCAGGCCTTCTGTTTCAGCGGTGGCGAGAGCGGTACCCAGGCGACGGAATTCGTCGGGGGTCAGGAAGCGCTCCCGAGGGCTTTCCGGATAGAACTCCACGCCATGAGCCGGATTGTTGTGCGGAGGACGGGCACCTTCCTTCTCAGCGAAGGTGAAGAAGGCTCCGAGCATGGCCGCCAACCGGTTTGCGAGATATGGCGTCTTGTGCATCGAGCGATGAAGGCGGCGGATGTCGAGCACCGTCACTTCCGCCACTTGCTTTGATCCCAGAGCAGGAAGTACGTGCTTCTCCCAAAGGCGGTTGTACTCGCGCGCAGTGCCGAGTTTGCGGCGTACGCGTACGTCCTCGAGATATGCGCCACCGAACTCCTTCACCGTGTCCGCACCCTTCCGGGCGGTACGCTCGGCTGCCGGATCCTCGCCTTGCGCCACTCTGCCAAGCTCTCGCTTGGCGAGGCGACGTGCTTCGTCCGGAGTGAGCATTCCGTGCGAACCCAAGACTATTCGCTTCGCTGCCACTCGCCGCCCGAGACCTGCGGGACGGTATTGAACCACATACGCCCTGTGGCCCGACGGAGTGAGCTTCACTCCGAAGCCCGGGAGCGAATCATCCCAGAGAAAGAGGTCTCTTGTACCTGGCTTCAGTGCATCGACTGAGCGCTTCGTGATTCGTTCTGTTGGCATCCTCAGAATTTCCACGGTGAACAGAAATAAGCACCGAATAAGCACGGAAAGGGAATTTATAGGCATTCATGGAAACTTCAAGTATTTTCTTTCTTACAGCGCCACAACGACTTACGTATCGCATGCCATGCGTGGACATTCCGTATTTTCAGAATGGGGTTCAGGGGGTCGCGGGTTCAAATCCCGCCGTCCCGATTCTGCAAGAGGTTGATCTACATGAGGTTAATGTGAACGCCCAGCGAGATGATCG
>Ga0209014_10001199_pt1 | contig 15349 bp, 13 predicted proteins | sample BarGraNGADG00212_FD_184491 | JGI IMG/M metagenome (GOLD analysis project Ga0209014, IMG submission 184491) | Arctic peat soil microbial communities from Barrow, Alaska - Barrow Graham LP Ref core NGADG0002-212 (SPAdes) (version 2) | ecosystem: Environmental > Terrestrial > Soil > Wetlands >...
AAGCCCATCGACGGCCATGGCGAGATCGCATCCAACGAGCGGCGCGCACTGGAGCTGCAGGCACCCTCGGTGGTGCAGCGGCAAGAGGTCCGCGAGCCCCTGCTGACCGGTATCAAGGCCATCGACGCCATGACCGCCATCGGCCGCGGGCAGCGCCAGCTCATCATCGGCGACCGCCAGACGGGCAAGAGCACCGTCTGCCTCGACGCGATCATCAACCAGCGTGACAACTGGAAGACCGGCGACCCCAAGAAGCAGGTGCGCTGCATCTACGTCGCGATCGGCCAGAAGGGTTCCACGATCGCCGCTGCGCGCAACACGCTCGAAGAGGCCGGCGCCATGGAGTACACGACGATCGTCGCTGCTCCCGCATCCGACTCGGCCGGATTCAAGTACCTGGCGCCGTACACCGGCTCGGCCATCGGCCAGCACTGGATGTACGCCGGCAAGCACGTCCTGATCGTCTTCGACGACCTCACCAAGCAGGCCGAGGCCTACCGCGCGGTCTCGCTGCTGCTTCGCCGCCCGCCGGGCCGCGAGGCGTACCCCGGTGACGTCTTCTACCTCCACTCCCGGCTGCTCGAGCGTTGCGCCAAGCTGTCCGAGGAGCTCGGCGGCGGCTCGATGACAGGCCTGCCGGTCATCGAGACCAAGGGCAACGACGTGTCGGCCTACATCCCGACGAACGTCATCTCGATCACCGACGGCCAGTGCTTCCTCGAGACCGACCTGTTCAACGCCGGTGTTCGACCTGCGATCAACGTCGGTATCTCGGTGTCGCGTGTCGGTGGCGCTGCCCAGCCGAAGGCGATGCGCGCCGTGTCCGGTCGTCTGCGTGTCGACCTGGCGCAGTACCGCGAGCTCGAGGCGTTCGCCGCGTTCGGGTCCGATCTCGACAAGGCCAGTCAGCAGCAGCTCGCCCGCGGAGCCCGGATGGTCGAGCTGCTCAAGCAGCCGGCGTCGTCACCGTTCCCCGTCGGCCGTGAGATCGTCTCGATCTGGGCCGGCACCACCGGCAAGATGGACGAGATCCCGGTCGATGACATCCGCCGTTTCGAGGCTGAGCTGCTCGACTACGTCGCGCACAACGAGCCTGAGTTGTTCGAGATCCTGGCCAACGCCAAGGCCTTCGAGGACGACATGGTCGTGACGCTCGAGAAGCTCGTCGGCGACTTCAGCAAGCAGTTCCAGCCCACCGACGCAGGCTCGGCCAAGTAGTCGTGATGAGCCTCTCGCGCGAGGAGCGGATGTAGCTGTGGGAGCCCAACTTCGGGTCTACCGGCGTCGAATCCGTTCGGTCCAGTCGACCAAGAAGATCACCAAGGCGATGGAGCTCATCGCCGCGTCGCGCATCGCCAAGGCGCAGGCGCGGATGCGGGCCGCTCGCCCGTACGCCGAGGAACTCACCCGTGCGCTGGCGGCGTTGGGCAAGAACGCCACCCTGAAGCACCCGATGCTCACCGGTGTCGAGTCGCCACAACGCACCGGAATCCTGATCGTCACGAGCGACCGTGGCCTGGCCGGTGGCTACAACGCCAACGTCATCAAGCGCGCCAACGAACTCGCCGCGCGTCTGCGCAGCGAGGACAAGGACGTCGTCTGGTACGTGATCGGGCGAAAGGGCGCGGCGTACTACAACTTCCGCAACATCCCGGTGTCCGGAACGTGGACCGGCTTCTCCGAACAGCCCAAGTTCATCGATGCCCGCGACGCGACCGAGACTGTCGTGGAGGCGTTGGTCGCCACGTCCTCCGGTGAGTCGCGAGGCATTCCAGGCATCGACGAGCTGTTCGTCGTCTACACGCGGTTCGTGAACTCGGTGTCGCAGACCCCGGTCGCGGCGCTCGTGTCGCCGGTCAAGGGTGCCGGCGACGAGGCGGCCGACGCCGCACCCGCGGCGCAGTCCGACGACGACGCCCCACAGGCGTCCTACGAGTTCGAACCCGAGCCCGAGGAGCTCATCGGCGCGCTGCTCCCGCGCTACATCAGTGCGCGGATCTTCTCGGCACTGCTGGAGTCGGCGACCTCCGAGTCGGCGGCCCGACGTCGCGCGATGAAGTCGGCCAGCGACAACGCCACCGAACTCATCCGGACCTACACCCGGCTGGCCAACCAGGCCCGTCAGGCTGAGATCACCCAGGAAATCAGCGAGATCGTCGGCGGCGCCGACGCCCTCGCCGCAACAGGAAGCGACGACTGATGACAACTCTGTTCGACAGTGAAGCCGACACCGTAGCGACCGGCGCCTCAAGCGGGCGGGTCGTGCGTGTCATCGGCCCGGTCGTCGACGTCGAGTTCGGCCGCAACGCGATGCCGGACCTCTTCAACGCGCTGACCACCCAGATCGTGCTCGGTGAGCTGTCGAAGACCCTGACGCTCGAGGTCGCGCAGCACATCGGCGACGACATGGTGCGCGCCATCGCGCTGCAGCCCACCGACGGCCTGGTGCGCGGCGCGGAGGTCGTCGACACCGGCTCGCCGATCACGGTCCCGGTCGGAAACGTCACTCTGGGCCACGTGTTCAACACTCTCGGCCAGCCGTTGGACGTCCCGGTCGACCAGCTCGACATCAAGGAACGGTGGTCGATTCACCGTGAGCCGCCGCCGTTCGATCAGCTCGAGAGCAAGACCGAGATGTTCGAGACGGGCATCAAGGTCATCGACCTGCTGACGCCGTACGTCACCGGCGGAAAGATCGGCTTGTTCGGCGGTGCGGGTGTCGGTAAGACCGTCCTCATCCAGGAGATGATCTACCGCGTCGCCGAGAACTTCGGCGGTGTGTCGGTGTTCGCCGGTGTCGGTGAGCGGACCCGTGAGGGCAACGACCTCATCACCGAGATGACCGAGTCCGGCGTCCTCGAGAAGACCGCGCTCGTCTTCGGCCAGATGGACGAGCCGCCGGGTACCCGCCTTCGGGTTGCCCTGTCGGCGCTCACGATGGCCGAGTACTTCCGGGACGTGCAGAAGCAGGATGTGCTGCTGTTCATCGACAACATCTTCCGCTTCACGCAGGCAGGTTCCGAGGTGTCGACGCTGCTCGGCCGCATGCCTTCGGCGGTGGGTTACCAGCCCACGCTCGCCGACGAGATGGGCCAGCTGCAGGAGCGCATCACTTCTACGCGCGGCCACTCGATCACGTCGATGCAGGCGATCTATGTGCCTGCCGACGACATCACCGACCCGGCGCCGCACACGACGTTCGCGCACCTCGATGCGACGACGGTGCTTTCGCGTCCGATCTCGGAGAAGGGCATCTACCCGGCCGTAGACCCGCTGGACTCCACGTCGCGAATCCTGGACGCGCAGTACATCGGCCAGGAGCACTACGACGTCGCGCAGCGCACGAAGCAGATCCTGCAGCGTTACAAGGAGCTGCAGGACATCATCGCGATCCTGGGAATCGATGAACTGTCCGAAGAAGACAAGGTGATCGTCGGCCGGGCTCGCCGTATCGAGCGGTTCCTGTCGCAGAACACGTTCGTCGCGGAGCAGTTCACGGGTATCCCGGGATCGTTCGTGCCGGTGGCAGAGACGATCGATGCGTTCAAGCGGCTCGCCGCGGGCGACTTCGACGCCTACCCGGAGCAGGCGTTCTTCATGTGCGGCGGCATCGAGGATCTCGAGCGCAAGGCGCGCGAGCTCAAGGACGCCTAAGTCATGTCGTCCATGCATGTTGAGTTGGTCTCGGTAGAGAGCCAGATCTGGTCGGGCGAGGCGACCGCGGTCTTCGCGCGCACGTTCGACGGTGAGCTGGGAATCCTGCCCGGACACACACCGTTGCTGGGTGCGCTCGAACCCGGCTGGATCGTGCGTATCGACCGGGTCGACGAGCCGGAGCTTCGGGTCGCCGTCCACGGCGGGTTCCTGTCGGTGCGCCAGGACGGCGTTTCGGTGCTCGCCGAGATGGCCGAGCCGGCCGACGAGATCGACACGAGCCGTGCTCGCGCCGCCCTTGACCGTGCGGAGCCCGACAGCGGGCCCGACGCGCTCGCGGCACGCAACCGGGCGTTGGCCCGGCTTCGTGCCGCCGGCGAATCGGTCTGAGGCCGACGCTGAGCCAATAGCGACGTTCAGCCGTGCACATCGTCGACATCGCGATCGTGTGCGCGGCTGTTCTGGTCGTCGTCGTGCTCGCCGCCGTGCTGGCACGCCAGCGATACATGCTGAGTGTCGGGGGAGGCGTCCCGGTAGGTGTCCGGGTACGTGGCAGCCGCTGGACCTACGGCATCGGCCGATTCGTCGGGGGCGAGCTGCGCTGGTACAGCGCGATCGGCGTGGGCACCCGGCCGTCGAGAGTGCTCGACCGCACCCGGCTGAGCATCGTCACCCATCGCCGCCCGGCCGAGAACGAGCTGTCGTCCCTGCCTGCGAACGCCGTCGTCGTCGAGTGTCGGGACGGGGACGCCACTACGACGTTGGCGTTCAGCGAGAGCGCGTTCACGGGCTTCGTGTCGTGGCTAGAGGCGTCCGCGCCGAGGTCCTGAGGCGCGCATGGGTGCCGCGCCGAGGTCCTAGCGTTCGCCGCCGGGCTTCCACAGGACGTCGCCGTCCGGATTCGCCACCCGCGCCAGGATGAACAGCAAGTCCGAGAGGCGATTCAGGTAGAGCAGCGCCTGCCGGTTGGTGTGCTCCGGATCTGCCTCCGTGAGCGCCCACGCGCTGCGCTCGGCCCGGCGGCTGATCGTGCGTGCCTGGTGCAGCAGCGCCGCGCCAGGGGTGCCACCCGGCAGGATGAAACTGGCGAGCTTCGGCAGGTTCTCGTTGAACTCGTCGCACCAGCCTTCGAGCCGCGTGACGTAGTCGGCGGTGACCCGTAGCTGCGGGTACTCAGGATCGGGTGTCACCGGCGTGCACAGGTCGGCTCCGACATCGAACAGGTCGTTCTGGATGCGCGCGAGCACCTCCAGGACGCGCGGCGGCAGGTCCGCGAGCGAGACCGCGACGCCGATCGCCGCGTTGGTCTCGTCGCAGTCTGCGTACGCGCCGACGCGGGGATGGGTCTTGGCAACCCGCGACATGTCCCCGAGCGCGGTGCTGCCGTCGTCGCCGGTCCTGGTGTAGATGCGGGTGAGATGGACGGCCATGCTGTGACACTAGCCGCCGCCCAAGTGGGGGACTGGCGATGCGCCCCCCGCTAGCCTGGGTCGATGCAGGTGCTCAGGGTTACGGGGGGAGCGCGGCTGTCCGGAGCTGTCGACGTTGTCGGGGCGAAGAACAGCGTGCTGAAGTTGATGGCCGCGGCGTTGCTCGCGCCGGGCGAGACGACGCTGAGCAACCTGCCCGCGATCTCCGACGTGACGATCATGCAGGAGTTGCTGTCGCGGCTCGGCTGCGCGGTCGCGGTTTCGGCCGACGGCGCCACCGATCAGGTGACGATCACGGTTCCCGACAGTCCCAACTGGGAGGCGCCGTACGAGCTTGTTCGAAAGATCCGCGGCTCGATCTGCGTGCTCGGCCCGTTGCTGGCCCGAACCGGCCGGGCGAAGGTGGCGCTGCCCGGCGGTGACGCCATCGGCTCGCGACCGCTCGACATGCACTTCGCGGGGCTCGAGCGGATGGGCGCCGAGATTCGCGTCGAGCACGGATTCGTGCTCGCCGAGTCGTCCGGAATGCGCGGTGCGACCATCTGGCTCGACTTCCCGAGCGTCGGCGCCACCGAGAACATCCTGACCGCGGCGACGTTGGCCAAAGGGACGACGGTCATCGACAACGCCGCACGCGAACCTGAGATCGTCGACCTCTGCCAGATGCTCGTGTCGATGGGCGCCGAGATCGGCGGCATCGGATCCTCGACCTTGGAGATCACCGGCGTCGACCACCTACGGCCGACGTCGCATCATGCGGTGGCCGACCGGATCGTCGCCGGGACGTGGGCAATGGCGGCTGTGGCCACCCGCGGCGATGTCGTCGTACGAGGTGCGGACGCCGGTCACCTGGAGATCGCGCTCGACAAGCTGGTGCGTTCCGGTGCCGATATCGAGGTGCGCACGGACGGTTTCCGGGTCTCGATGGCCGACCGGCCGCGAAGCTTCGACGTCGTCACGCTGCCCTATCCCGGGCTGGCCACTGATCTGCAGCCGCAGGCGATCGCGCTGCTGTCGATCGCCGACGGCACCGCGATGATCACCGAGAACCTGTTCGAGGCTCGCTTCATGTTCTGCGACGAGATCGCACGCATGGGTGCGGACGTGCGAACGGACGGGCACCATGCCGTGGTCCGCGGCAAGGAGCGGCTGTCCGGCGCGCCCGTGCGTGCCACCGACATCCGGGCCGGTGTCGGGCTGGTGATCGCCGGGCTGGTCGCCGAAGGTGTCACCGAGGTGGCCGAGATCCACCACATCGATCGGGGCTATGTCCGGTTCGAGGAGCAGCTGCGCTCGCTCGGTGCCGATGTCGAGCGCACCGAGAGTGAGACGTACGGAGGCTGACGGGCTACTCCAGCAGGATCCGGGCGCGGTCGGCGTCGGCGTGAAACACCAGCACGTCCATCGTCCCGTCGCTGCGCCGCGACATCGACGAGCGGATCTGCGCATCGCCGAGCACAGCGCGCCGCCGCATCGCCTCGGCGCGTGGCAGGCCGCTCGCTATGACGCACAGCAGCCCGAGTTCCGCCGACTCGGATGCGTCCACCGGCGTCGCGAAGTAGCGCCGAGGCCGGCGAAACACCCAGCGCATCGCCAGCGCCAGGACGCCGATCGCGATGAGCGCCGTCAGCTGCGCCGATACGTCGTACGGCCCCATGTCGCCATCATGCGCCGATCGCGGCCAGGTGCCGCTGCAGTCCGTGCTCACCGGAGCGCATCATCAGGTCGTGGTTGAACCGAAGTGCCGGACGGACGAGCAGCCCGGCTCGGCGCACGAGAGCCTTGCGTACGACGACGTCCTCGTCGAACACGGCGACCGTTTCGCCGTCCACGGCGTCGATGCTCCATTGGCTCGTGCCGGCCAGATCGCCTGTCATCCTCGCGCGCAGCACCATCTCGACCGGGTCTTCGACGTCGCGCCGGATGACGAACGTGAGGTCGTACGGCAGCAGGCTCCGGCACCGCAGCTCGCCTGACAGGTCATCCAGCTGGCGGACCGCCCGCACCTGCGGCCACCACGAGGGGTACGACGCCACGTCGGCCAACATGTCGTACGCGAGTCTCGGTTCGCAGTCCAGGCGCCACCGCGAATGGAACCGGTAGTGGTGCGGTTCGACGCCCATGACCGGCAATCCAATCACGTCACACTGAACGCACGGTGAAATGTCCTGCGAAGTAAGCCACAGTTGGTACCGAACGATGCGTCTCCTGTGCCACTGCTCAAATAGACTCGACGGAATTGCCCGGAGGTGCACCATGCCGTTTCCGACAGACGCGAATCGCGACAAACCCTGGATGATGCGGACCTACGCAGGTCACTCGTCGCCCTTGGAGTCGAACGCGCTGTACCGCCGCAACCTGAGCAAGGGGCAGACCGGCCTGTCCGTGGCGTTCGACCTGCCGACCCAGACGGGTTACGACCCCGACGCCGAGCTGGCCAGGGGAGAGGTCGGCAAGGTGGGCGTGCCGATCTCGCACGTCGGAAACCTCCGTGATCTCTTCGACGGCATCCCGCTCGAGAAGATGAACACGTCGATGACCATCAACGCCCCGGCGATGTACCTGCTCGCGCTGTATCTGACGGTGGCCGACGAGCGCGCCGACGCCGCGGGAATCAGCCGCGAGGAGATGCGCGCGAAGCTGGCAGGCACGACCCAGAACGACATCATCAAGGAGTACCTGTCGCGCGGCACCTACGTCTTCCCGCCGGCTCCGTCGCTGCGCCTGATCACCGACATGATCGCCTACACCGTCGCGAACGTGCCGAAGTGGAACCCGATCAACGTCTGCAGCTATCACCTCCAGGAGGCCGGCGCCACACCTGTGCAGGAGGTCGCGTTCGCGCTCTGCACGGCGATCGCAGTCCTGGATGCGGTACGCGACTCCGGGCAGGTGCCGCCGGACGAGTTCGGCGAGGTGGTGGCGCGGATCTCGTTCTTCGTCAACGCCGGCGTGCGCTTCGTGGAAGAGATGTGCAAGCTTCGGGCGTTCGGTGAGCTGTGGGACGAGATCACGCTCGAGCGGTACGGCGTCCAGGACGCCAAGCAACGACGCTTCCGTTACGGCGTGCAGGTGAACTCACTCGGGCTCACCGAAGCCCAACCCGAGAACAACGTCTACCGGATCCTGCTCGAGATGCTGGCGGTCACGTTGTCGCGCGGCGCCAGGGCGCGGGCGGTCCAGTTGCCGGCCTGGAATGAGGCCCTGGGCCTGCCCCGCGCGTGGGACCAGCAGTGGTCGCTGCGAATGCAGCAGGTGCTGGCCTACGAGTCGGACCTGCTCGAGTACGACGACATCTTCGAGGGGTCACCGGTCGTCGCCGCCAAGGTCGCCGAGATCAAGGCCGGCGCCCGCACCGAGATCGATCGCGTTCTCGAGATGGGTGGCGCCGTCGCGGCCGTCGAGAGCGGCTACCTCAAGTCGGCCCTCGTGTCCTCGCTGGCGTTGCGCCGGCGGCGGCTGGAGTCCGGCGAGGACACCGTGGTCGGCGTCAACTCCTTCACAGAGTCAGAACCCAACCCGCTGGTCGGCGGCACCGACGGCGGCATCCTCACCGTCGATCCGGCCGTCGAGGACGCGGCGAAGGACGCGATACGCGCCTGGCGTGCGTCGCGTGACTCGGGCGCCGTCGACGACGCGCTCACCTCGCTGCGAGACGCGGCCAAGACCGAGGCCAACCTGATGCAGGCGTCGCTGGAGTGTGCCCGCGTAGGCGTGACGGTCGGCGAGTGGTCCGGTGTTCTTCGCGAGGTGTTCGGCGAGTATCGGCCGCCGACCGGTGTGGCGGGGGCCAGCGGCGGGGGCCACGACGCCGGGTTGGCCGACGTCCGGAAGCGAGTCCACGCGCTCGGTGCGCAGCTGGGGCGTCCGCTCAAGTTCCTGGTCGGCAAGCCCGGCTTGGACGGGCACTCCAACGGCGCCGAGCAGATCGCGGTCCGTGCGCGTGATGCCGGCTTCGAGGTCGTCTACTCGGGCATCCGGCTGACCCCGGCGCAGATCGTCGCCGCCGCGGTGGAAGAGGACGTCGACGTGGTCGGGCTCTCGGTGCTGTCGGGGTCGCACCTGTCGGTGGTCCCCGATGTGCTTGCGGGGTTGCGTACCGCGGGGCTCGATGACGTTCCTGTGGTGGTCGGCGGCATCATTCCCGAGGCGGACGCGGTCACGCTGCGCGCCGATGGCGTGGCGCGGGTCTTCACCCCCAAGGACTTCGAGATCACCGATGTGCTGGGCAAGATCGTCGACGCCATCGAGGAAGCCCGCGCCTGATCCGACTGCCCCTCCTGTTCCGACCCCACATTCGTTGATCAAGAGCGGATTCCGGCTGCCGGGGCGACCGGAATCCGCTCTTGATCAACGTGGTTGGGCCGGCGGTTGGGTCCGGCGGGTTGGGTCCGGCGGTTGGGTCCGGCGGTTGGGCGGACGAGTATGGCTCAGGGGTTGAACGTGTCGGGGTCGGGACCGGTGCGCTCGTCTCGGTTGAGGGCGCTGACGGCCGCGATGTCCTCACCGGCGAGTTCGAAGTCGAACACGTCGAGGTTCTCGATGATCCGCGAGGGTGTTACGGACTTCGGAATCACGACGTTGCCCAGCTGAAGGTGCCAGCGGATGACGATCTGCGCCGGCGTCTTCGCGTACTTGCCTGCCAGTGCGGTGATCGTCGGGTCGGTGAGCAGCTCGCCGCCCTTGGCGATCGGTGACCATGCTTCGGTGGCGATGCCGCGCTCGCTGTCGAAGGTCCGCACCTTGTCCTGTGTCAGGTAGGGGTGCAGCTCGATCTGGTTCACGGCGGGCACCACGCCGGTCTCGTCGATGATGCGGCGCAGATGCGCGGGCTGGAAGTTGGAGACGCCGATGGCCCGGACCAACCCGTCGCCGCGCAGCTTCTCGAACGCGCGCCACGTCTGCACGTATCGGTCCTTGGCCGGCAGCGGCCAGTGGATCAGGTACAGGTCGACGTAGTCCACGCCGAGCTTGGTACGGCTGGACTCGAACGCTCGCAGCGCTTCGTCGTAGCCGTGGGCGTTGTTGTTGAGCTTGGTGGTGATGAAGACGTCGTCGCGCGCTAGTCCGGAGTCGGCGATTGCCCGGCCCACACCTTCCTCGTTGCCGTACATCGCGGCTGTGTCGATGGAGCGGTAGCCGGCTTCGAGCGCTGCTGTCACCGCCGCCGCCGTCGCGGCGTTGGGTACCTGGAACACGCCGAAGCCCAGCTGCGGGATCGAGATGCCGCTGTTGAGTTCGACGATCGGCTGGTCAGTCATGAAGTACTTCCTCATCTCGTGGCTCGTGGCTCGTGGCTCGTGGCTCGTGGCTCGTGTGCGTCGGTCAATTGCCCCAACCGATTCGCTGCCGCCGGTAATCCCGCATTCGTTGATCAACAGCAGAATCTGGCGTCCAGGGCGACCAGAAGATGCTGTTGATCAACGTGGGTGCGGGGCTGGACGTGTCCGGCGCAACAGCGGGCCGGGTAATCTCCCGGTTCGTGCGCCTCGTCATCGCCCGCTGCAGTGTCGACTACGTCGGCCGTCTCACGGCGCACCTGCCGATCGCCACCCGCCTGCTGCTGATCAAGGCCGATGGATCTGTGCTGGTGCACGCCGACGGCGGCTCGTACAAGCCGCTCAACTGGATGAGCCCACCGTGCTCGCTCGTCGAATCCGAAGCGACATGGACGGTCACGAACAAGGCGGGCGAGCAACTCGTCATCACGATCGAGGCGATCGAGCACGACTCGGCCCACGAGCTCGGCGTCGATCCTGGACTCGTGAAGGACGGCGTCGAGGCGCATCTGCAGAAGTTGCTCGCGGAGCAGATCCACACGCTCGGTGCGGGATACCGGCTCGTGCGACGCGAGTACCCCACCGCTATCGGCCCCGTCGACATCATGGCGCGCGACGCGAACGGCGTGGCGGTGGCGGTCGAGATCAAGCGCAGGGGCGAGATCGACGGGGTCGAGCAGCTCACCCGTTACCTGGAGCTGCTCAACCGCGACCCACTCCTCGCGCCGGTGCGTGGCGTGTTCGCGGCCCAAGAGATCAAACCTCAGGCCAGAACGCTGGCGGAGGATCGAGGGATCGCCTGCCTGGTGCTCGACTACGAGTCGCTACGTGGCGCGGACGACCCGTCGCTTCGGCTGTTCTGACGTTCCGGCAACCGCGTTTAGCCCGTACCGTGACGGGCATGACGACCGTGCCCGCCGACGCGCTGAGCGCTGATACGCAGCAGACGCTCGAGACATTCGACTCGCTGAACCCGGCTACCGGAGAGGTTGTCGCCTCCTTCCCGGTGTCCACGAGCGCCCAGGTGCAGGCCGCGGTGGCCCGGGCCCGTCCGGCCGCGGAGTGGTGGCGCGGGCTGGGTTTCGACGGCCGCAAGAGGCGGTTGCGCGCGTGGCGCTCGATCATCGCCACCCGGATGGACGACTTCGCCGAGCTCATCCACCGTGAGAACGGCAAGCCGGTCTTCGACGCGATCGGTGAGCTGTGCATTGCGATCGAGCACCTCGACTGGGCGGCCGGTTCGGCGGCCAAGGTCCTGGCTCGTCGCCGCGTCGGCTCCGGCTTGCTGGCGATGAACCACTCGGCGAGCATCGAGTACGTCCCGTACGGGGTCGTCGGTGTGTTGGGGCCGTGGAACTACCCGGTGCACACTCCGATGGGGTCGATCTCGTACGCCTTGGCGGCGGGCAACGCCGTCGTGTTCAAGCCCAGTGAGTACACGCCGGCCATCGGCGCGTGGCTCGTCGACAGCTTCGCCGAGGTCGTGCCGGAACATCCCGTCTTCACGCTGATCACCGGATTCGCGGCTACGGGCAACGCGCTGTGCACGTCCGGCGTCGGCAAGCTGGCGTTCACCGGATCCACCGCCACCGGTAAGAAGGTCATGGCCGCCTGCGCGGCCACGCTCACCCCGGTGGTGATCGAATGCGGAGGCAAGGATGCGCTGATCGTCGCGTCCGACGCCGACCTGGACGCCGCCGTCGAGGCGACGGTGTGGGGCGGGCTGTCCAACGCAGGGCAGACGTGTGCCGGTGTCGAGCGGGTCTACGCGGTGGCCTCCGTCTATGACGAGTTCGTCGCCCGGGTCACAGCCGAAGCCAAGACCGTCCGGGGTGGATCGGACGAGGGCGCGGACTACGGCCCGATCACGATGCCGAGCCAGATCGACGTCATCAGCGCGCACATCGCCGATGCGGTCGCCAGCGGCGGCCGGGCCGTCGTCGGCGGGCCGGAGTCGGTGCAGGCCCCGTTCGTGCAGCCGGTCGTGCTCGTCGACGTACCCGAGTCCTCGACCGCCGTGCGCGAGGAGACGTTCGGACCGACGATCACCATCACCAAGGTCCGTGACGAGGACCAAGCGGTGGCCTTTGCCAACGACAGCCGCTACGGCCTCGGCGCCGCGGTCTTCAGCGCGAAGCACGGTCGTGAGATCGCCGAGCGGTTGTCGTGCGGGTGCGTCAGCATCAACTCCGCGATTTCGTACGCCATGGTGCCCGAGCTGCCCTTCGGCGGTGTCCGGGACTCCGGTTTCGGGCGGATCCACGGAGCCGACGGGTTGCGCGAGTTCGGGTGGCCACGCAGCGTCACCTCCGCGCGCTTCCCCGCGCCGCTCAAGGTCACGACTTTCCACCGACCAGCGAACGCGCGTTCCTTGCTCACCAAGATGGTGAAGGCGCGCTGGGGTCGTACGACCGGAGGCCTCCGCCGAAGCGGGTGAGGTAAGCCTCAGACAGGTCCCGGCCGGGGGCTCGGCAGACTAAGTTTGGACGGTTGGGTACGTCCAGGCACTCAGGAGGCACGTTCATGGCACGGGACTTCCAGCAGGTCGGCGTTGTCGGTCTCGGCACGATGGGCGCGGGCATCGCTGAGGTCTTCGCCCGCACCGGGCTGACCGTCGTAGCCGTCGAGGTCGACGAGGCGGCGCTCGAGCGCGGCCGTGGCCACCTCGAGCACTCCACCGAGCGCGCGGTCTCCGGCGGCAAGCTGTCCGTCGACGGTCAGCAGGCGCTTCTGGGGCGTGTTACCTACACCACCAGCCTCGACGCGCTGTCCGATGTCGACCTGGTTGTCGAGGCCGTGCCTGAGCAGCTCGAGCTCAAGTGCCAGATCTTCACGCAGCTCGACAAGATCTGTAAGGCGGAGGCGATCCTCGCCACCAACACCTCGTCGCTGTCGGTCACCGAGATCGCCGTGTCGACGGGACGGCCGGGCAAGGTCGTCGGTATGCACTTCTTCAACCCGGCACCGGTCATGAAGCTCGTCGAGGTCGTGCGCAGCGTCGTCACGGAGCCGGACGTCGTCGAAGACGTCGAGGCGTTCGCGCAGCAGCTCGGCAAGGTCGACGTGACGATCGGCGACCGCGCGGGCTTCATCGCCAACGCGCTGCTGTTCGGATACCTCAATCACGCCGCGGCGCTCTACGAGTCGCGCTACGCCAGCCGTGAAGACATCGACGCGGCCATGAAGCTCGGCTGCGGCTTGCCGATGGGGCCGCTGGCGCTGCTGGACCTGATCGGCCTCGACACCGCGTCCGAGATCCTCGACACGATGTACAGGCAGGGCCGCGATCGGCTGCACGCGCCGCAGCCGATCTTCAAGCAGATGATCACGGCGGGCCTGCTGGGCCGTAAGAGCGGTCGCGGCTTCTACACCTACGACATCCAGGGCTCACCCAAGGTCGTCGCCGACGCGCTGACGCCTGCCGTCGACGGAGCGCTCGCGGGCGCCCGAGAGGTGTCACGGGTCGGCGTCGTGGGGTCGGGCACCATGGCGACGGGCATCGTCGAGGTGTTCGCCAAGGCCGGCTACGACGTCGTGTTCGTCGCTCGCAGCGACGACAAGTGCGCCAACGTGGTCAAGGCGATCACCCGTTCGCTCGATAAGGGCGTTCAGCGCGGCAAGCTCACCGAGGCAGATCGCGACGCGACCTTGAGCCGGATCACGGGCAGCACCAAGCTCGATGACCTCGCGGCCGTCCAACTCGTCGTCGAAGCCGTTGTCGAGGACCTGTCGGTCAAGCAAGCGCTGTTCTCCAACCTCGACGACATCTGCACGCCGGGCACGGTGCTGGCGACGACCACGTCCAGCCTCCCGGTCATCGAATGCGCCGCGGCGACATCACGCCAGTCCGAGGTCATCGGCATGCACTTCTTCAACCCGGCCGCCATCATGCGCCTCGTCGAGGTCGTCACGACGGTGGCCACCTCCGCAGGCGTCGAGGCGACGGTGCTCGAGGTGACGCGCAAGATCGGCAAGCATGCGGTGCGCTGCGGCGATCGCGCGGGCTTCATCGTCAACGCCCTGCTGTTCCCGTACCTCAACGACGCGGTCAAGATGCTCGAGGCCCACTACGCGAGCGCCGACGACATCGACTCGGCGATGAAGGTCGGCTGCGGGTACCCGATGGGGCCCTTCGAGCTGCTCGACGTCGTCGGCCTGGACGTGTCACTGGCGATCGAGCGTGAGCTGTACCTCGAGTTCCGCGAGCCGGGGTTCGCTCCCGCTCCGCTGCTCGAGCACCTGGTCACGGCGGGTCGGCTCGGCCGCAAGACCGGCAAGGGCTTCCGCGACTACGTCTGACCAACTTGGCCCGTAGGCAGGGTTTTCCACGGCGTGTCGCCCTGCTACGAGGCCAAGCTAGCCTGGACGTATGCCCCGGCAGAACCGTCGTGCCGAAGAAGCCCTGCCCGGGCCGCCGCGCGCGTTCACCACGGTCGGCGAACGGCGCGAGGACTGGCGGGGCGAGGAGTACGTGGTCCGGGGCGTGACCGCCAGCGGCGCGTCGAAGGCCTACCGCTGTCCGGGCTGCGATCAGGAGATTCGGGCCCGCCAGCCTCATCTGGTCGTGTGGCCCGCCTACGACCCCGACGCGGCTGACCGGCGTCATTGGCACAGCGCCTGTTGGGACGCGCGCGAGCGGCGAACGCCCAACGTCCAGCGCTCGCGAGCGGCGCCGAGGTACTGAGTCCGGTTACCTGGCGGCCGAGTCGGCGATCGCCGCACCAAGCCGGGCATGCACCGTCACCAGCTGAGAGTGAACGTCGTCTCGCTCACTCTCGAGGCGCGCTACCTCCTCGGCTGCGGCGGCGATCAGCTGCTCAGCCTGTGCGTTCGCCTCGGTGACGGTCTGCTCGGCCTGCGCCTTCGCCTCGCTGACGGTCTGCTCGGCCTGCGCCTTCGCCTCTGTGACCATCTGCTCGGCGGCGGCAGCGGCTGCGGCCCGTTTCGCGGCGGACGCCTCGTTCTCGGCGGTGCGTCGACTGCGCA
>Ga0209014_10001202_pt1 | contig 15334 bp, 18 predicted proteins | sample BarGraNGADG00212_FD_184491 | JGI IMG/M metagenome (GOLD analysis project Ga0209014, IMG submission 184491) | Arctic peat soil microbial communities from Barrow, Alaska - Barrow Graham LP Ref core NGADG0002-212 (SPAdes) (version 2) | ecosystem: Environmental > Terrestrial > Soil > Wetlands >...
GTCAAGGGCATGGCCGCTCCTCCGCGAGCCGAGGGATCACAGTCCGCACCGCGGCCACTGATCAGTTCGGCTGGCGAGCTGCGACGGCAGGAGGAGAGTTCGCGCCTGCTCTATGAGATGGCGAAGCCGACGATCGCGGCAATCAACGGGCCGGCGGCGGGGGCGGGCTTCAGCCTGGCCCTTGCGGCAGACATCAGGATCGCGAGCGAATCGGCACGGTTCGCAACCGCCTTCGCCCGGATTGCCCTGAGCGGGGACTTCGGCGGGACCTGGCTGCTGCAGCGCCTGCTCGGGCCAGCCCGGGCGAAGGAACTGTACCTCCTCGCCGAGGTACTGGACTCGCAGCGAGCGTTCGAGCTCGGGCTGGTCTCGAAGGTCGTGGCGTCGGATCAGCTTATGCCAGAGACGATGGCGCTCGCCCGCCGGCTGGCCGACGGTCCCACGCTGGCCTATGGGCGAATGAAAGACAACTTCGCGTACGGCGCCACCGCGACTTTTGGCGACACGCTGACGCGTGAGGCGGAGAACATCGTGGCCGGCATGCGGACCGAGGATCACCGGTCGGCCGCGCTCGCGTTCGTTGAGAAGCGGGAGCCCGTCTTCAGGGGCCGGTAAGGGCCCGAATCCCGGCAGCGGAACAGTCGCGATTCCACGAGAGTCGGGGCCCGGATAGAGTTATCCGCACGTCCGTTGACAGGGAGAAAACAGAAGCATGGATCGAACCGCCGTGCGGCCAATTGTCGAGCGCGCTCGCGCTGAAGGCCGAACCAACCTCACAGCCGCCGAAGCAGCACTCGTCTGCCGCGCCTACGACCTGCCGGTCGTCCAGGACCGAACCGCCAGCGATGCGGAGGCCGCGGTGGCGGCCGCCAACAGCATCGGGTACCCGGTCGCGCTGAAGATTCTTTCGGCGGACATCAGCCACAAGTCGGATGCGGGCGGGATCAGGCTCGGCCTGGCGAACGATGCGGAAGTGCGGAAGGCCTTTGCCGAGGTACAGGCCAACGCCCTGGCACACGATGCAAAGGCGAAGCTGGACGGCGTCCTCGTCCAGGCCATGGCGACGGGCGGACGCGAGGTCATCGTCGGGGCGATCAGTGACCCGACCTTCGGCAAGGTCGTGATGTTCGGCCTCGGTGGCATCTTCACCGAGGTGCTCCGCGATGTGACCTTCGCCCTAGCACCGGTGACCCCGGAGCGAGCACGCGCGATGATCTCGGAGATTCGTGGCTACCAGATCCTCGCCGGGGCGCGGGGGGAGGCACCCATCGACTTCGACGCACTCGCGAAGGTCGTGTCGGGTGTCTCTCAGCTGGTCACTGACGTGCCGGAAATCGCTGAGCTGGACCTCAACCCTGTCTTCGTGAGCCCAACCGGCGCGATCGCGGTCGATGCGCGCATCGTGGTAGGCGAGGTCGCCCCGGGGCGCATGCGCCCGGAGCGAGACGCCATCGTAAAGTCGATGCAACGGACGATGCATCCGCGTTCGATCGCGGTCATAGGCGCTTCCGCCGAAGAGGGGAAGATCGGTTACTCCGTGGTCCGGAACCTCCTCGATGGCGGCTTCGCGGGACCAATCTACCCGGTGAACCCGCGACTCGCGGAGATCCAGGGGCTCAAGGCCTACCCGTCGATCAAGGACGTCCCGGAGGTGGTCGACGTCGCGGTGTTCGCCATCCCGGCCGCGCTGGTTGCGGGAGCGCTCGAGCAATGCGGGGAGAAGGGCGTCGCAAGCGCGATTCTCATCCCTTCGGGCTTTGCTGAAGTCGGGGAAAAGAAACTCCAGGACGACATGATCGCTGTCGCCCAGAAGTACGGGATCCGGGTGATGGGACCCAACATCTACGGCTACTACTACACACCCGAGAGCATCTGCGCGACATTCTGCACGCCGTACACAGAAAGGGGCAGCGTCGCGCTCTCGTCCCAGAGCGGCGGGGTCGGCATGGCCATCGTCGGATACAGCCGGTCGCACAAGATGGGGGTCTCGGCGATCGTCGGCCTGGGCAACAAGTCGGACCTTGATGAAGACGACCTGCTCGAGTTCTACGCGGACGACCCGAACACCGATGTCATCGCGATGCACGTCGAAGACATCAAGGACGGGCGAGCGTTCGTCGATGCGGCGAAGCGGGTCTCGCTGAAGAAGCCGATCGTTGTCCTAAAGGCGGGCCGCACGGCCCAGGGCGCCAAGGCTGCCGCTTCGCACACCGGCGCGCTCGCCGGGACCGACCAGATCTACGACGCCGCCCTCCGCGAAGCGGGAGTGGTGCGGGCGCGCACGCTCGAGGACCTGCTGGACTGGTCGCGGGCGCTTTCGATGCTGCCGACACCCAGGGGCGAGAACGTGTTGATCGTGACCGGCGCGGGTGGCTCCGGCGTGCTCCTCTCTGACTCCTGCACGGACTTCGGGCTCCAGCTCATGACCGTGCCGCCTGACCTGGATGCGGCTTTCAAGGAGCTGATTCCGCCGTTTGGCGCGTCGGGGAACCCGATCGACATCACGGGCGGCGAACCCCCGGAGACCTATCGCAAAGCGATCCGGCTCGCGCTCAACGACGACCGCGTGCACGCGCTGATCCTCGGATACTGGCACACGATCATCACGCCGCCGATGGTCTTCGCGCAGCTGGTGACCGAAGTGCTCGAAGAGGCGAAGGCCGCCGGCAAGGTGAAGCCCGTGGTGGCCTCGCTGGTCGGTGACGTGGAAGTCGAAGAAGCCTGCCGCTACCTGGAAGAGCGGGGCGTGCCAGCGTACCCGTATGCCGCGGAACGGCCGGTGGCCGCGCTGGCTTCCGTGTACCAGTGGACCCGCCGCACGGGGCGGATGCCGGGCTAACGAGGGATGTGCTGGTCCTCGACGCGGTAAGACTCTTCGAGGACCGCGCGGTAGAGCCGCTCGATGGCGTCGCCGTCGAGCGGGCCCTCGGCTGCCAGTTCACGCCAGCGGGCTATGACCTGGGCTTCGCGGCCAGGGGCGTGGACCGGCAGACCCTGCGCACCCTTGAGCTTGCCAATTTCGACCACGCAACGGGCGCGTTCGTTCAGTAACGCGACCAGGCGGGCGTCGACGGCGTCAATGTCGCGGCGCCAGTCATCGATGTCTTTCAACGGCAGCTCCAGAGCTCAAGCGAGTCGCCACGTCAGTATCTGAAGTCGCATGCTAGCGGACAACAATCTGGCGGATGCCGCTTCGCTCAGCGGCCGGCAACCTCGCCGATCGACTTCAGCTTCGTCCAGTGGTGTTCGGTCTGGATGCGGCGCACGGTTCCGGAGCGAGAGCGCATGACAAGGGAATCGCTTGTCGCGCCGCCGGCGACGTATTCGACGCCACGCAGGAGGTCCCCGGTGGTGACGCCGGTCGCGGCGAAGAAGACATCCTCACCTTTCACAAGGTCGGCGATCGTGAGGACCTTCGTGAGGCTCAGTCCATGCTGGGCCGCCCTGCGCTTGTCGTCTTCGTTTCGGGGCCACAGACGCGCCTGGAAGTCGCCCTCAACGCACTTCAGAGCGCAGGCGGCGATCACGCCCTCCGGCGAACCACCGATGCCGAGCATCATGTCGACGCCAGAGCCGGCAATCGCGGACGAAACGGCGCCCGGTGCGTCTCCATCCATGATGAAGCGAATGCGCGCGCCCGCGGCGCGTACCTGGTCGGCAATGTCCGTGTTGCGGTCGCGGTCCAGGATTACGACAGTCACTTCCGGGACCGGGATCCCCTTGGCTTTGGCCACCTGCTGGATGTTCCAGCTGACGGGAGCGCTGAGGTCGATCATCCCGCGGGCAGCGGGGCCGACCGCGATTTTCTCCATGTAGAAGATGTCGAAAGGATTGAATAGGGTGCCGCGCGGGGCGCAGGCGATCACACTGACGGCGCCAGAGTGACCAAGGGCAGTCAGTCGGGTGCCCTCAAGCGGATCGACGGCGACATCGACCTGGGGGCCACCGCCGTTACCCACGTGCTCGCCGTTGAAGAGCATCGGGGCTTCGTCCTTTTCCCCTTCGCCGATGACGATGACGCCGTCCATGTCGACGGTATCGAGCATCATGCGCATCGCGTTGACCGCAGCCCCGTCGGCGCCCTCCTTGTCACCCCGGCCGACCCAACGGGCGGCCCCCAGAGCGGCGGCCTCCGTGGTGCGGACGAGTTCCATGGCGATATTGCGGTCCGGGACCTGTTCGTTTCTCAAGGGTTCACTCCAAGCTCGGCTGCGACGGGCTTGAGGGCCGAGGCCACGAACCGAATATGTTCATCGAGTTCGACGCCCAGATCGCTGGCGCCGTTGATAAGATCGTCGCGGCTCACGCCGCGGGCGAAGGCTTTGTCCTTCATCTTCTTCCGCACCGAGGCAGGCTCGACTGAAGAGAGGGAGCGATCCGGCCGAACGAGGGCGCAGGCAGTCACAAAACCGGAGAGCTCGTCGCAGGCATAGATCGCTCGGTCCATCTTCTGGTGGTATTCGAGGCCCAGGAAGGGTGCGTGGCAAAGGATGGCATAACGGATGTCTTCAGGCACGCCCCGCACTTCCAGGAGCTTCGAACCCGCCTGCGGATGAAGGTCGGCGGTCGGGTGGATCTCCCAGTCGAAGTCGTGAAGGAGCCCAACGATTCCCCATTTTTCGACGTCCTCGTGGAAGAGCCGCGCGTAAGCCTGCATGGCCGCTTCGACCGCAATACCGTGCTTCCGCGTGCGCTCTTCGCGGGAATATTCGCAGAGGATGTCCCAAGCAGATTCGCGATGCACTTCTGGCCTCCAGCGGCTGATCAGCGAAATGGTAACAGGGAGCCGAGGCCACCGGTAACGCGGCCGCAAGCCAAGATCGAAAGTTAACGATTCGAGTTCAGAGGGGGCGGCCGGTGAGAAACATGAGGCCCTTCGAAAGCACTTCGCCAGCGAAGACGGCGCCCATGCAGATATAGAGCAACCCCGTTGCACTCTGCATCGCTCGAATCCGCGTTGTGCGGAGCGAGAGCACCGCAAGGACGGCGGGGAAGAGGAGCCCCACGCCAACCCGCAGGTAGAAGGCGGGGTTGGCGAACAGTCCGACGGAAATCGGGTTCGCGGGGCGCGGTGTCTCGCGGACGGGAACAAAGGCATTGATGAGAGTCACCAGGGACTGGAACAGGACGGCACCGATGAGCACCCAGGCAAGGTCGCGGAGAGGCCACGCGGGCAGCTTCCCCTCGGTCAGGTACCAGTGGCCCCAGACCATCGAGACGGCGACCGCACCCATGACCAGTGTCCCGGCGAACAATGCCAGGAACGGCGCCGGAAAGCCCCAGGTGGGTGGTGCGAGCATCGCGGAGAGAAGGACGACCACCGCTAGCCCGGCAACCGCACCGACGATACCCGCCAGCCGCCCAAGGGCATCCCAACCCGTGAATGCCGCGAAGCTGTAAACGGCGCTCGCCGCGGTCACGACCGCGAACCCGTCGCGAGCGGGAGCAAACCAGCCAGGCGCCAGCTGAAAACCGTCGACATCGGGGCCAACAACGAGACTCGCAGCGGTCCACCAGGCGAGCGCGGCCGTTAACGAAACGCAGAAGGCCATGGTCATGACAAAGCCCCGGGTGACTCCGCCCCGTAGGTCGCTGGCGAGTGTAAGGAGGAGGCTGCCGATGCTCAGCTCGGCGAGTATGAGGAGCAACGTATAGGGCAGAGCCGCGACGTTCACCGAACGAGTGTAGATGGGCAACGGGTAAGGAGTGGGTAGCGGAAGCACAGACAAACCACGTATCCGGGCACGCCCTGTGACACCGGAGTGGGGCTCCATCGATGTACCTATCCTCATCAAGTCGTGCGTATGCGACGATCGAACCGTATTCAAAAGTGAGGACCGGTGGCGGACGAACATCGGCGAGAGCATTGTGGCGACTATTTGTTTGCAATAACGCGAACGTGATGCTTAGGATGTGCGAAATCGTTCCGAGAGCAGAAAAAGTTCATAGCGGGATGGACGAAAGCACAGAAACCGTTTCCATGGCTGAATCAACTCAGGCTCTTGCCGCAAAACGACTGGCGCTCCTGGCTGGCCATTTCGCCTCGTTCGCACTGGCTTTCTTGTCGCGGCGGTGGTAATCACGAACGGCCCCCACGGTGCCTGGCAGAGCCTGGCGAAGGTTGGGCTCTCCATCGGTCTTGCGGACGCGGTCTTCGAGAGGCTGCTTGACTGGGTAGCGGTGCCGCCAAAGTGGGTCAGCACCACGCTGTTCCTGATCCTGGCGAACGCGGCGCTCTTTGGAATCGCGGACCGCATGGGGATCCAGGACCCGAGCCTGCAGTTCGGCATCGACGGATTCGTCCAGGCACTGGGCGGTAGCATCATCGTCGTTGCACTGAGCATCGTCCTGCGCCGAATCGCTGGACTGCTAGGCCGCCGGGGCACGGCGCAGCCCTGAGGTAGGTGGTCCGGCGGGCATCCCAAGGAGCACTCCGCTGTCAGTGACTATCTGTCCGTTCCTGGGGCTCGCGAAAGACCCTTCGACGCCAAGTGCGGTGCCCTCCGAGCTGAACCGTTGCTACCAGGATCCAGGCAGCCGGTACGTCATTTCGAGCACGCATCAGAGCGGCTTCTGCTTCAGGGCGAGTCACACATCCTGCCCGGCCTACGATATTGGATGGGCAAGCGTTACAACGGGAGTGCGTCGCGCGCACAACGCGCGTCCGCACGAGAGCAGCCTGCCCTGGGTCCCGAAGTGGGCCTCCCCTTACTGGAGTCAGCTGCTGATCCTCTTCGTCCTCGTAGCGGCGATGCTGGCGACACTAATGATGGCTGCCCCGGCGGGGCTTTTCGGGCCACAGAACGACGACAAGAGCAGCACGGCCACGGCAACCGTGGCCGCGGAGCTTCACTGACTCCGGGACCGGACCCCACAAGCTGTCGGAGCTGTCCGTAGTAGACTGGCCCACGTGAACTTTCGCCTCTTACCAGAAACCGAAACGTGGCGCACCGAGCTGCGGCAATTCCTAAAAGCGGAACTTCCCACCGACTTCGAAGGAGACGACGACTTCTTCGACGCCGAGGAGCAGAACGCGTTCGCGCGCCAGTTCACCCGCAAGCTTGGCGAGAGGCGGTGGTTCGCACCGGCCTGGCCGGAGGCCTACGGGGGACTGGGCAAGGGGCAGATCGAACAGTTCGTCCTCAACGAAGAGCTGGCGTATCACCGCGCGCCATCCGGGGGCCGTCTTTTCACGATCGGGATCACCGGGCCAACCATGCTTGTCCACGGGAGCGACGAGCAGAAGGCCCGCCTGCTCCCGGCGATGGCGGCCGGCGAAACCTGGTATTGCCAGGGGTTCAGCGAGCCGGGCACCGGCAGCGACCTGGCGAGTATGGAAACGAAAGCGGTGCGCGACGGGGACGAATACGTCGTCAGCGGACAGAAGATCTGGACTTCGAACGCCCACCTGGCGGACAAGATGTTGCTGCTCGCCCGAACGGACCCCGCTGTCCCAAAGCACAAAGGGATCAGCGCGTTCATCGTCGACATGAAGGCGCCGGGGATTACCGTGCGCAGCATCCCGAACATGGCGTACCGCCGCGATTTCAACCAGGTTTTCTTTGAGGACGTCCGGGTACCGGCAAGCGACCTCCTCGGTGGCGAGAACAACGGATGGTACGTCGCAACCACCACGCTCGACTTCGAGCGATCGAATATCGCGGCAATCAGCGGAGCCCGACGAACCGTGCATGACCTGATCCGATGGGCACAGGAAGACCACCACGGTAGTCGCCCGTGGGACAAACCGGAAACCCGGGTGAAGCTCGCGGACCTGGCCGTGGAGGCGGAGACCGGGCGGCTCCTTGCGTACCGGACCGCGTGGCTGCAGTCGCGGGGAGAGGTGCCCAACTACGAAGCCAGCATGGGAAAGGTCTGGATGGCTCTCTTCGGGATCAAGGTCGCCAACGCGGGCGTGAACCTCCTGGGCACGGGAGGGCAGCTTCAACCAGGCTCACCGTGGGCAGCGTTGCGAGGACGACTGGTCACGTCATACCTGCTCGCCGCCTCCGGCCCCGTCGCGGGGGGAACGACAGAGATCCAGCGGAACATCATCGCCCAGCGCGGACTTGGTATGCCCCGGGGATAGGGGACGAACGCGCGGCCTCCGCGCTCAGTTGGTGGGAGTGCGTCGAAGGCCCGGCCCGAATGGGGCCTGCGGGAACCGGCGGAACGTGTCGCGGATGGTGTTGATCGCCCCGTCGATACTCGTGTTCCAGTCACGATAGACGGTGGCATTCCGTGCCTGCACGCCGTCCCTCGCTCTCGCCTCCGCCGTCACGAAGTCGTGGACGGCTGCATCGAAGGCATCAACAAAGTCGGCGTCGGCTGCGGCAGGTGGGACCTGGCCGAGCATCCCCTGCGCGACGCAGGTGGACTGATCGACGTAGGTGGCGAAATCCGTTCGAAAGGCAGACGCCGCCGAGAACCCGGTCCCGGGCCAACGGGTCTTGAAGTCAGCGGTGAGCTTCGTGAGTTGATCGATGCCGGCGAAAAGGATCTGCCGATACTCGTTCTCTCCCTGGGGGGCGCGACTCGCGGGGCTCGGAACGCGCGCTGGCAGAGGTGTTGGCGAGGGGCAGTGCCCGGGAGTGGGGAAGGTGGAGCCGGCGCCACAGGAAGCAACAAGAGACGCGACGAGGAGGACGGGCGCGAGAATTCGCGGACCGTTCACCCAGCGAGCCTCCGGAGAAACCCCGCGGCGGCGCGAACGGCGCAGCCACGATGGCTGATCGCGTCCTTCTCCGCTTCGAGGAGCTCGGACTGCCTCCGCGTCTCATCGACGAGGAATACCGGGTCGTAGCCGAAGCCGCCATCTCCACGGGGAGCGTCCGCGATTCTCCCCTCCTGAACGCCTTCGAAGAGCGCCACCTCGCCGTCCGGTGACCCAATAGCGACGAGGGCGCGGTAGCGAGCGGTCCGCAGATGCGGCGGGACTCCCTGGAGTTCATCCAGCAGGTGCCGGGTACGACCCTCGTCATCCAGCGATGGGTCACCGTAGCGCGCCGAGAAGACGCCGGGCCTACCATCCAGGGCATCGATTTCGATCCCGGAATCATCGGCGAGCGCCAGGCAGTCAGCAGCGCGGGCGAAGGCCCGGGCCTTCAGGCCAGCGTTCTCGGCATAGGTTGAGCCTGTCTCGGGGACATCGAGGGAGATGCCGAGATCAGCCGGGGTAACCAGCTCAAAAGGCAAACCAGCAAGCAGGCGCCGAAACTCACGGACCTTGCCTGGGTTGTTCGTCGCGAGCAAAAGGCGCCTCACCGCTACTGAGTTTCGCGGTTAGAGGTGCCAGCCGACAAGCATTGAGATCAGTGGTGAGCTCCAGTGTCCGGCGACTCGCCGAACGAACCTTCGTCGGCGAAGTCCTTGCTCGGCATGATGGTGATAGGGGCCACCCAGGCAGGGTTAGCCGGGAAGCCACCGACGCGTCGCTTCAACAGGTAGAGCGTTCCGAAAACAACGCCAGCGCCAAGGATTGTGACGATGCTCCAGACCACCATGGGCATGACATCCGTCCCTGCGGACTCCGCGGGGCTCAGCACGGGAACCACGGATGCGGGATCCCGGGGCAACTCAAGGGCGCCCGCCGGCATGACCGCACTGAAAGCCAGGAAAGCAACCACGAAAAGGAGGGCAAGCCGCAGAGGGAGTGTCTTCATGTCGCTTTGAAGTCTCAGGCGACGGGGAAAGGTGGTCAAGTTAAGGGACGATCGGGGAAGCTCGACCGGACCCAAGAATCCTTGATCAATAAGACAAAGCTTGACACATTATTGAAGGGGCTGCGCCGGATGTCGTGTCCGCTCCACACGTCCGCCGGCCCCCTATCGTTCTCCCTTCCCCTCAGGCCAACCAGCCAGCTTTTGCAGGTCCGTCGGCACAACATGCGGGCGATTATTTGCTGTTGTAGCACCCGAGAGCCCGGGTTCAGGCGGGTCCATGGCAAATTTACCAGAAGCAAAGCTGTATTTGACTGCTGGAAGGATTCACGGTAAAAAGTGAATGGGGCTGCGCCGGATGTCGTGTCCGCTCCACACGTCCGCCGGCCCCTAATTACTTTCCCCTAATTTGAATTGCGTCCATGCATCGTTGGTCACCTTCCAACCATTTGGCCGGACAGCATCCCAGCAGAATCCCATACCATCCAAACCTATCAAACGGATGACATGCTACTAGTTAGTGATAAGATTTGGACAGGCCGTTGGGGGGCCTCTTTCGCGCCGTGGAAAAGGTGACGGGACGCCAAGATTCCCGGCTTACCAGCCCAGCGCGCGCTCGATTCCTTCGACGGTGGCGCCGGCTTTGCGGATGTCCGGAACGTTCTGCGAAAGGGCGGTGTCCGGGTCCTTCAGGCCATTTCCGGTCAACACGGCAACGGCACGTCCGCCGTGACTTCGCCCCGCCGCAGCGAGCTTGAGGAGCCCCGCCACACTGGCTGCGCTTGCGGGCTCAACGAATACGCCTTCACGACTTGCCAGCAGTCGATAGGCCGCCAGGATCTCCTCATCGGTGACCGCCTCGATCAGGCCTTCGCTCTGATCGCGCGCGGTGGTGGCGCCTTTCCAGCTCGCGGGATTGCCGATGCGGATCGCGGTCGCGACCGTGTGGGGTTCAGGGACGGGCACCCCGAGAACGATGGGGGCAGCGCCAGCAGCCTGGAAACCAAACATATGCGGGTGCCGTGTTGAGCGATTCAGCTCGACACACTCGCAGAAGCCCTTCCAGTACGCGGTAATGTTGCCAGCATTGCCAACGGGGATCGCAAGGATGTCGGGTGCATCGCCCAGGCTCTCGCAGATCTCAAAGGCGGCCGTCTTCTGCCCTTCGATGCGGAATGGGTTGACCGAGTTCACGAGCGAAACCGGGTGCCGCGAAGTCAGATCAATTGCGGCTTTGAGGGCATCGTCAAAGTTGCCATCGACCTCGATAATGCGGGCGCCAAAGGCAATGGCCTGCGCCATTTTGCCAGCGGCGACCTTTCCGCCCGGCACCAGCACGAAGCATTCGAGCCCGCAACGAGCCGCATAGGCGGCGGCGCTGGCGCTTGTGTTTCCGGTGCTGGCGCACATGATCCCGCGCGCACCAGTCTCGAGGGCTTTCGCCACGGCCATGACCATTCCACGGTCCTTGAACGAGCCCGTAGGGTTGCAGCTTTCGAGCTTGAACCAGAGTTCGTCGAGCCCGCACAACTTCTCGATGTGCACGGAACGAACAAGGGGGGTATCCCCCTCACCGAGCGAGATGATCGGAGTCGCCGACGTGAGCGGAAGCACGCTCCCCCAGTGGTGCAGAACGCCGCGGACGGCGGGGAGTTGGTCGATCATTTCTCCTCCGGTGGGTGGAATGCGTGGAACTTCATTTCGCGAAGCTCCTGCTCGAGAACCTGGATCTGCTTCCGCCGTTGCTTTTCCATCATCGTGTTGTACTTGGCGAATTCCTCGCGCACATGGTCAACAACCTCGGCGATGTCGCGCCGGATATTCGCCACCCGCTCACCAAGGCCGCTGTGGCGGCCTTCGAGCAGGGTAATCTCTCCCTGGACCCGGTCCACCAGCCCCGTGAGCTTGCCCGTGACCTCTTCCAGGAAATTCAGACGAGTGTCGATGCGCTGATGTTCGGATCGCCAGATCTTGATCTCATCGAGGACTTCATCGCGCATGGTCTTTTCGGCACTGGCGGCGAGAATCATGTCCTCAGCGCGCTTCACCATCTCGCCGACCACCTGGAGGCGCTCGAAAACCACCTCGAAGCGCTCATCCTGCTCGCTCACGAGAACGTTCCGGATGCGCTCTTCGAGGTCCTTGTTTACGTCGATGGAGCGATCAAGGCGGAGACCGAACTGGTCGACACGGGCCTCGATCTCGCGCTGGCGTTCGGCCAGCGACTGTGAGACCTGAGACACCTGGAAAGCCTGGCTCTGGACCTGGGCGATATCGGCAAGCAGCAGGCCGAGCTGGCTGTTCGCGGACTCGATGCGCTTAAAGGCTTCGGAGCGTTCTTGCCGATCGTGTTCGGCTTCGGAATGAAGGATGCGGAGGGCGTTGTCGATTTCGTTGCGATTCGAGACGATCGCCTGGCGCAATTGCTCCGCGCCTTCATCGAGCGAGCGCAGCTTCTCGGGGACGCCTTTGAGCGGTAGCAGTTTCGGGTCAACTTCTCGGACTGAGCGCTCGGCCTCACGAACCTCATCAGCGATTTCGTGGACCTGCCGTCGCAGCTGATCCAGCAACGAGACCGTTCGGACATTCTCTTCGCGGGATTCGCGGACCTGCTGTTCAAGCCATGAGACGATTTCGCCGATTGCCTGGGCCCGTGGGTCAGCGGCCATTGGCTAGTCCCTCCGCGCGGCGGAACGAGTCTGCCCGGGTGACGGGGGAAAGCCGTTCCATAACGAGACGTGCTTCGCGCATGGCCCCCTCCCGCGCCCCGTGCATCGTGATGACCAACTCAGCGGCACGAACGTCGGCATCGCATTCCTTCTGTGTGACCACGGCGATACTCACGCCATGGTCACCGAGTGCACGAGGGATGCTGGCCGAGCACGCCCGGTTCATCGCTAACCGTGACGCCGACATAGTACCGCGCTTCGAGACGATCGAGGTCATGCACCGGGATTTCTGCTCCGAGGTCACATCACGGGGGAGGAGGCAGGGGCCGAGGCGAGCGATGATTCCGCCATCGACCAAATCAGCGACAGCGAGTCCAACGCCTATCTCTTGCGTCACCTGACTACTGAACGTGGGCTTCGGCCCACTTGATATCAGTGGTGCCAAGGCTGCGCACGATCTTCGTTTGCAGCCGACTCTCGTTCAGCGTGTCGTCGAGCTTCTTCTGGCCGAGTTGCTGCTTCATGTCGCTGGTGAGCGTTCCATTCGGGTCACGCTTTTCGATCCGGATGACCCAGTACTGCGTATCGACCGCGATCGGTCCAAGGACGTCGGTGCCAGCCTGCTTGCCCGAGATGGCATCCTGGACCGGCTGCGGCAGCAGTGAAGGTGGCTGTGCCGTCATGAGCCCGTCGCTGCTCTTCGAATCGTCGAGCGAGGTCGTCTGGGCAATCGTCCCCATATCCTCGCCACCAGCAATCCGGGGCAAGAGCGCGTTCGCGGCGTCCTGCGTATCCACGACAACGGCCCGAAGGGTCACCAGCTCGCCTGTGTCGCCGGCCTGGCTGGCAAACAGGTCGACCAGCTTCTGATTGGCGACGAAAGCGGTGCTCAACTTCCGGTAGCTGCTGTCACTCATGTGGTTCGTACTGAGCATCTGGCGATACAGCTTGTCGAATGTCGCCGGCGCCCCGCCCTGGGGAAGACCAACGTCGGTCCCGATCGCGGCGTTTATGTCGTCGTTCGTGATCGTGATTCCATTGGCCTTTGCCAGCTGAACGGTCAGAGCCTCGTCTTCGAGCTTGCTGAGCAACTGCTGCTCGGAGATCCCAATGTTCGAGCCCGACGTCTGTGAGCTTGAGGTGTCCTTGATGAATTTTGAGAGCCGTTCGGTGTAGTAGCGCAGCGAATAGGATTCGCTACCGACGGTGAGGACGGCCGAGTTGGGCAGCTGGATATTGTCGTCGTAGATGCGGTAGGCAAGCCAGCCGACGACGAAAACCAGCAGCGCGAGAGCCCCTCCGAGGATGGCGAGGCGCTGGTGCCGCTCATCCCAGCGGATGCCGAAGAGCGTCCGCCCCGAGACCTCGCGGCCCCGTGGATGCGGACGGGGGAGAGCGGTAGTGCGTTCCCGGCGAGCCATTTTCCCTCGTTTCCGTGGCGCGTCGCCGCGCCGCAGTTGTTATCCCCGCTGAGGGAAGATGCCCGTCCGGCGGATGTGCTCGAGGGTGTAGGGCAGCAGTGCGAGATGCCGCGCACGCTTGATCGCGGTGCAAATCAGGCGCTGGTGCTTCTGGCAGGCCCCGGTCTTGCGACGAGGCTCAATCTTGCCGCGGTCGCTGATGTAGATCCGAAGGCGGCCGATTTCTTTGTAGTCGACGCCAGGGATGTGGTCCGCGCAGAAGCGGCAGACCTTCCGCCGTCCGGTGAAGCGGCGCGGCGGGCGCGAGGGTCGATCGTCACCGCCCGAGGGGCGGTCGTCGCGGGGCCGTTCTTCTGAAGTCATGATTGTCTATCCTCCCGATGGGTTTGTGCGCGTGAGCGCACCGGGGAAGCCGCCAGCAGGCAGCGTCACTATTCGAATGGCAGGTCGTCCGGGTCGATGTCGCCACCAGACGCACGACCGCTTCCACCGCGAGCGCCGGCAGGTCGAGCAGCGCCCCGGGGAGCGGCCGTCTCAGCATCGCCCCATTCGGCGCCGCTACCACCACCCGTTCCCTCGCGGTTGCCAAGGAACAGGATCTGGTTGGCGATGACTTCGGTACGGTAGTGCTTCACGCCCTGGTCATCGTCCCAGGTACGCGTCTGGAGACGTCCCTCGACGTAGAGCTGCTTGCCTTTGGTGATGTACTGGCTCGTTCGCTCGGCCTGATCGCCGAAGACGACGACGTTGAACCACTCAGTGGCATCTTCCCAGTCGCCAGCGGCCGAACGCCGTCGGAAGTTGACGGCCAGGCTGAACTGGGACTGTGCGGTGCCGTTCGCCGTATAGCGGAGTTCGGCTTCGCGCCCCGTGTTGCCAATGAGCATGACCTTATTCAGGCTTGCCAAGACAGTGCCTCCTTGAACTAGGCCTGCGGCTCGACGGCAGGGGCTTCGTCAGCGGGAGCTGCCGGGGCAACTTCGGTCGTGGTCGCAGCGTCCGCAGTGTAATCGCTGGAAGGCGTTTCTGGAGCAGCACTTTCAGCAACTACAGGTGCGGCTTCCTCAACCGGCGCGGCAACGGCTTCCGCAACTGGCGCAGGAGCGGGCACTTCGGCACCGGGCTGACGCCTTGGTTCGCGTGGCGGAGGCGGAACCGGGAGCTCATCGGCGCGCATGATCAGGTGCCGGAACACCCGCTCGTCGATCCCAAGTGCTGCCTCGAGGCCGGTTACCCCTGCAGGATCGATCTCAATCCGACTCACGATGTAATCGGCATCGATTGCGCGGCCGATGGGGTACGCCAGTCGGCGGCGGCCCCAGTGGTCGATGTTCAGCATCTTGCCGCCGCGCGACTCGACCATCTGCGTGAGGTGTTGTGGGCTTGCGTCGGGGCCGCCAGCTTCCTGGACGGCGAGGTCGTAAACGACCGTCAGTTCATATTCCCGCATGGGTCCTCTGACCAGGGCGATGGGTTTGCCCGCAAAGCGAGCCGGACCCCTGGCACGAACAATCAGCGTACAGGCGGGGTGGGGTTGGGTCTAGGAGCGCGAGAAGGAGCGCGAGAAGCTGTCTAGACGGACGCG
>Ga0209014_10001204_pt1 | contig 15328 bp, 18 predicted proteins | sample BarGraNGADG00212_FD_184491 | JGI IMG/M metagenome (GOLD analysis project Ga0209014, IMG submission 184491) | Arctic peat soil microbial communities from Barrow, Alaska - Barrow Graham LP Ref core NGADG0002-212 (SPAdes) (version 2) | ecosystem: Environmental > Terrestrial > Soil > Wetlands >...
GATCCGGGACGCGGGCGGAACGGCTCGCGTTCGCCGCGACCTCGCCCTGCGTGACTGTCGACGGGCAGCCACATTCGAACGTGGACGGACGGCATAGACTGACCGCGGGGGAGTAGCCCAGTTGGTCAGAGGCGCCGAGCTTATACCTCGGAAGTCGGTGGTTCGAGTCCACCCTCCCCTACCACCCCACGGCCCCGGGCGGCGGCCGATGGTGCCCCGGCGGACCCGTGGCCCTTCTCACACGCAATGGACGATGCCACCGGTCGTCGGGCATGCCGTGATCGGCGGGTCGGATCTGGACGTCCTCGACCCGGGATCCTCCGATCTCATTCCGCGTCGGAGGCGTCAGCTTGCGGTCGCGCGGCCCCGTTGTCCGTCTCGCTGCCGTTGTCCGTCTCGCTGCCCTTGTCGGTGCCGCTGCCCTTGAAGAAGGTCCCGATGCCCCGCAACCGGAACGGGCGACCGCGCAACGTCAGCGGTCCCCCGCGCGAGTCAGGCAACTCCTCGGCGGATGCGGCGCCGTCGTACGGACGGGCCACCAGCTCGTCGACCAGCGCCCGCTCCTCCTGGCTCAGCTCGCTGGTCAACGGAAGCTCGTCCGGGTCGAACGGCCGCTCCACGGGTCGGACCGGCGTGACCGGCGGGCGCGCGTACGCGGGGCTGCCATAGAGCTTGGGCAGCGCAACGTGGACGTGATCTTCGTTGTTCCCCATGGAGATCCTCGAGCGCCCTGGGGCATCGGTCGGATGACCGCGACGATCATAGCCGCGCGCCCGCAGCGCGTGCCAGTGGAGTTGCGCTCGGGGACCTTCCGGGATCCCGGCAGGCTACGGCCGGACCAGCAGCGGCTTCACGATCTCGTGGAGGGCAACGAGCACGAGGTAGGCGATCGGCACGGCGGCGAGCATGCCGAGCGCGGCGCTCCACGGCGTCCGCGTGGTGCCGGTGGCGTTGGAGCCCGCGCGCATCGGCACGATCAGCCAGGTCACGATGGACCCGACCGCCACGACGATGACGACGTAGGCCACGAGGAACCCGACCCTCAGGTCGCCGCCCGGCAGGACGGCGCCCCGGTCGAGAGCGATGTCGTAGGCGAGGTACGCGACCCCGAGGACGAGCGCGATGGTCAGGCTGCTGACGACAGCGCGGACGACCGGACGCGGCGCGCGGCGGAGCTGGCGCCGTCGGACCTCGAACCACCCCCGCCGGCGGATCTCCGCGGGTGGGCGCCGGTCAGCCGGGGGGAGCGTCATCGCCACCGAGGACCGCGAGCGTGCGACGCGCCGGGATCGAGTCCGGCGTGTGCCGCGCGAGCAGCTCCACCGTCTCCGCGAACCGGTCGAGCTCCGCCTCGGTGTTCCAGAAGCCGACCGAAATCCGCAGGGCGTCGATCGTCGGCAGGTCGCGGATGATCGCGAAGGCCCGCGAGCCGAGCTCCGGGAGCGCGGCAGCCGCGCTCCAGCCGTCGATCCGGAAGGTGACCAGCGTGCCGAGCGCCGATCGGGGCGAGACCATGCGGACACCCGGGATCGAGCCCAGACGATCGTAGGCGGCCGCGGCGAGGGCGGTCGCCCGCGCCTGGGCCCAGGGCAGGCCGACGTACATGGAGAGCCACCCGAGACTGCGCGCAAAGCCGGTCACCGATGGCCGGTGGAAGCCGGTTGCCTCGAACCGTCTCGCGCCCGGGTGAAGCGTGCCGGTTGCCGGGGCCGCGTAGGCGAGGTACCCGGCGGTCGCCGGGCTGACGGCGTCGGCGAGCCCACGGCGGACCCACAGGGCGCCCATGCCCTCGGGGCCAAGAAGCCACTTCTGGCCGGGGATGGCATAGGCGTCCACGCCCAGGTCCTCGAGCACGACCGGGATGGCCCCGGCCGACTGGGCACCATCGATGATGCTGATGGCGCCGGCATCGCGGGCCAGGGCGCCGAGCCGCGCGACGGGCAGGACGGCGCCGGTGGTCCACAGGACGTGGCTCACGACGAGCGCGCGGGCCGGTCGCTCCAGGGCCCGCGAGAATGCCGTCACGACGGCGTCCGCGTCACCACCGTCCTCGACATCCACCACCTCGATCTCCACGCCGAGACGGTCCCGCAGCGCCCACAGGGGCCCCAACCCGCCCGGGTGCTCGTGGGAGGACGTCACGACCCGGTCCCCACGCTCCCACGGCAGTGCCGAGACCGCCAGGTTCATGCCATCGGTGGTCGAGTGGGTGAGGGCGATGTCCGCCGGGTCCGCGACGAGCGTGGCCGCGACGGCAGCCCGCGCCTCCGCCATGCGCTCAAGGGCCTCCGGCCACTGGTCCGGGTGGGCACGCCCCACAGCCAGCTCCCGCGCCGCCTGCTCGTCCATCGCCCGCTGCGCCTCGGCCGGCATGGGCCCGCAGGTCCCCGCGTTCAGGTAGATCCCGGCCCCGGTCGCTGGCAGGAGCCGGCGGACGGCCGCGATCTTCTCCGGGTCGGGCATGAACGGTGACACCACGCCCGTATCATATCGGCGGCGCGGTTCGCGCCCCGTCACTCCCGCTCGGAGGCACCGTGGCCGGTTTCGCTCGACCCGAGCTGCTCGCGACACCGGACTGGCTGGCCGACAACCTCGACCGCCCGGATCTCCGGATCCTCGACCTGCGCTGGCGTCCGGACGGGACAGCCGCCGCGATCCACGCCACGGGACACATCCCGGGCGCGGTCCATCTCGACTGGCGCGCCGCCGTCACGACGACCATCGAAGGCTCGGATGCGCTGCTCCTCGCTCCGCCCGACCAGCTGGCCGCGGTCATGTCGGGCGCCGGCGTGGGCGACGGGACCTCGGCCGTGCTCTACGACGACACGCTGTCCTACTACGCGTCGCGCGTCTGGTGGAGCCTCCGGGCGTACGGCTACGAGTCCGCCCGGATCCTCGAGGGCGGGTACCCCGCCTGGCAGGATGCCGGCAACCTGGTGGCGAACGGCGTCGTCGACATGGCCCCCGCCGCCTTCTCGCCGCGGGCCCAGGTCCGCCAGCGCCTCACGACCGCGGACGTCCGGGGGCTGCTCGGCGCTCCGGACGTGCTCCTCGTGGACGCGCGCGGGCCGGCCGAGTTCCGCGGGTTCGAGGGGAACGTGCGGCGCCTGGGCCACATCCCGGGCGCGGTGAACGTGCCGGTCGGGGTGATGCACCAACCCGGGACGCAGCGGCTGCGCGATGCGACCGAGCTGCGTGCGCTCCTGGTCAAGGCGAACATCACCCGCGGCCGCCGCCTGGTCTGCTATGACGGGTCGGGCGTGGCGGCGGCGAAGCTCGCCTACGTCCTCACGCTGCTCGGTCACGAGGACGTGGCCGTGTACGACGGCGGCTGGGCCGAGTGGGGCGACCGCGTGGACCTGCCGGTGGACCGCTGATATCGGGCGCGGTGCCGCGGGCGCCGCCCCGTCCCGTCCCCGCGCTACGTCGTCGAGGCTGGCCCCCCGAGCCCTGCCCACGGATCCGGCGCCTCGTACTGCGCCAGGATCTGCGTCCGGCGGTGGTTCACGGCCACCAGCATCGCCTGCTGGCGAGCCTCCCCGAGCGCGTCCGACCAGTAGCTCGCGTCGGTCACGGGAAGGAACCGGTCCGTGAGCTCCGTCAGGGCCTCCCGCAGGTCCTGGGTCGACCGCAGCAGGTGGATCGTGCCCACCACCTTGAACGGCGGCACCGACAGGATCGCCTGCTCCCGCGTCTTGGGCGTGCGCAGCTCCGGGGCATCTCGGGCCGGCTCGTTCGCCACCGCGAACAGGACAGCGTCCAGGTTGACCTGGGCGAACCGGGCCCGGATCGGCAGGCCGCGCACGCCGATCTCCTCGACGGTGACGTCCTCGAGGACCAGGAACGGGTCCTCGGACAGGTTGAGGATGTCGGTCACGCGGTGCTGCCGGGTCCGGACGGTGCCCCGGGTCATGAGCGCATCCGTGTACAGGATGAGCTCGACCCTGGTCGCCTCGGCGAAGCTGTCAGACATGCGGGTCCTCCCTGTGAGCGCCCCCCGGCGCACCACGCACAGGCGCGTGCCCGCAAGCATACGGTCGCGGGCCTACGGTCGCGGGCCGGACGGCGGGCGTGCGACAACCGGACGCCGGTCAGGCGCCGGCCGTGCGCCGGCCGGTGGTCGGCTACATCCTGGCGCTCGCCGTCACCAGGTGCTCGGCTCCGTGCTGGAGCCCCTCGTAGAGCGCGTGGACCGTGGCCAGCGTGTCGGCCTCGGCGGCGGGCTTGTCGGTGCGGATACGGACGATGCGCGGGAACCGCAGCGCGTACCCGGACCTGTGGCGCGCGGACCGCATGATCACATCGAACGCGATCTCGACCACGACGACTGGCTCGACCACGCGGTAGCGGCCGTGGGTGCTGATGGTGTGGGCCTCGAACCAGCGGGTCATCTCCGCGATCTCGGCGTCGGTGAGCCCCGTGTAAGCCTTGCCGATGGTGACCAGGGCGCCGGTCCCGTTGTCGCGCACCGCGAAGGTGTAGTCGGAGAGGACGCCGTGCCGCTTGCCGTGCCCGACCTCCACGCCGACCACCACGCAGTCGAGCGTCGCCAGCGCCTTCTTCATCTTCAGCCAGCCGAGGCCGCGACGGCCGGGCGTGTACGGGCTGGTCGGGTCCTTGACCATCAGACCCTCGTTGCGGCGCCCCCGGGCATCGGCGAACGCGGCCTCCAGCGCCTCCACGGAGTCCGCCGTCACGAGGTGGCTGAGGCCGAACCGCCCTCCGTCCGCGGCGAGCGGCAGGGCGAGCGCCTCCAGCCGGCGACGCCGCTCCTCGAGGGGCACCTCCAGCATCGGCCGGACGGCCCCGTCCCCTGCCATGTCCAGGGCCAGCACGTCCCAGGTCACGTAGATCACCGGGACAGCGGCACGGATCGCCGCGGACGGGGACTTCCGCCCGAGCCGCGCCTGGAGCTGGAGGAACGGCAGCACCAGGCCGGCCTTCCAGGCCAGCAGCTCGCCGTCCAGGATCCCCGCCCAGGGCAGGTCCCTTCCGCCGTCCACGACCTCGGGGAACTGGCCGCTGATGTCGTGCAGGTCCCGCGAGAACAGGCGCACGTCGGTGCCGGAGCGGTGAAGCTGGGCGCGGATCCCGTCGTACTTGTCCTCCACCCAGACCACCGGGCCCAGCCGCCCGATGATCTCCGCGGCGTCCTCGGCGGGTGACGCGAGCATGAACTTGAACGGGTGGAACAACGCCAGCTCGGCGTCGGCGAGCCTGTCGTCGCGCGCGAGCGCCGCCGTTCGGCCCGCATCCCCGGTCAGCATCCCCGCACGCTTGACGTCATCCAGGGGCCGCCCGAACGCCTTCGCGATGGCCGCCTCCAGCAGGCCTTCGCGGAGACCGATCCGGAGCTCGCCGCCGAGCACCTTGCCGATCGCGCCTGCGGTCCGTGGCGCGGCACGGGCGAGCAGCGCCTCGAGGATGGCGGACTTCGCGGCCGCGCCGGACGCCGCCTCGATCGCGTCGAAGGCCGAGCGAACCTCGACCAGGGTGGGCTCTCCGGCCGGGTCCGGGGCGTGCCCGGCCGCCTCGAGCACCTCCACCACCGCGGTCGAGATGTCGGACGAGCGGTCGTAGGCGGCTCGCAGCGCATCGTCGTCCGCTCCGGCCGTCCGCAGGACCGCTCCGGCCAGCCCGGACCAGCCCAGGCCCAGCGAGCGCTGGTCGGCCTCGGGGAACGGGCGACCCGTCAGGAACACCGCCGCCGCGGGCAGCTCGTCCGGGGCAAGCCCGGCGAGATAGGCGGCGAGGATCGCGGTCTTCTCGCCCGTCTTCGTCGTCGCGGCGACGCGCTCGGCCGTCTCGCTCCAGCGGCGCATGCAGGCGATGGTATAGGGTTCCAGCGATGCTCCACAGGCGATGGTTCCCGGACCACATTGACGGCGATCTCGTCGTGCTGCGCCGGCACACGCGTGACAACCTGCGTGACTTCCTGCGCTGGTACCAGGACCCGGAGGTGGCGCGCCTCACGCGCTACCAGGACGGTCCGATGCGCCCGGAGGAGATCGAGCGCTTCTTCACGATGCGGGCCCTCGGGCCGGATGCGCTGGCGATGGGGATCCACGTCCGCGCCGATGACCGGCTGATCGGGTCCTGTGCGTTCTCGCAGCTGGACGGGGACAACGGGTCCACGCTGTTCCACATCACCATCGGCGAGCACGATGCCTGGGGGCACGGGTACGGCAGCGAGACGACGCGGCTGATGGTCGACCACGCCCTCGGGTCACTGGGGCTCCATCGGGTGGCCTTGACCGTCTTCGCTTTCAACGAGCGCGCGATCCGGGCCTACGAGCGCGTCGGGTTCGTGATCGAGGGCCGCGCACGGGAGGCGATCTGGCGAGACGGCCGTTGGTGGGACGAGATCCACATGAGCGTCCTGGAGCCCGAGTGGCGGGCGGCACGATGGCGGGCTCGAGCGGTCGCGGACGGTCGTGTGGCGGTCGGTGACGGGGGAGAGGCGGCGGGCAAGGCCAGCGAGGCCGAGACGGCGGGCGAGACGAGCGAGGCCGAGACGGCGGGCGAGGCGCGGCGATCGGGCCGGTGACGATGGCGAACGACGGTGCGGCGGCGGCGAGCCACGCTGCGGCGGCGGCCGCGGCACGAACAGCCTTCCGGGAGCAGGCCGACGCGAAGGGCCATGTCGTCGAGAACGCACGCATCGCCGTGGCGGGCCTCGAGGCGGCGTTCGCGGCAGGCGTGCTCGTGCGGACCCCCGCCCTGGGCCTGATGCTGGACGACCTGGCCCGCGCGCTGGAGCAGGACGACGGCCAGCGGCTGGGCGGCAAGAGCGCGGAGGCGGCGCGCTTCATCCTCCGCGCGATCTCGCGCGAGCTGAATAGCGCCTGAGGCTCCCGACGCCGCACTCGCGGCCGCGGCCCGTTCCGCATTGCCGTCCCATATGTCGTGATCGTTCCATGTGCACGTACACCGTCCGCCCAGTCCGAAGCCCGCGCTCGGGCGGTCGACCCCCGTCGGAAGGGGTGTTGTTGGCGACCGTTCACATGGAACGCGCATGTGCTGGCCCAAGATCCGTTTCAAGGTCGTGGATGTGGCCCTGCTGGGACCTTACGGCTCGCCGAAGCCCGCGGCTGCACATGAAACGATCACGGCGTGGGCGATGGCCGTGAGGACTGCGCCAGGATGATCGGCGCGCGCCATCGCGGAGGACGGCGCACTCGTCGGGGCGGTGACCGGAAGGTGTGCACATGGGCCCTCCTGGCGGTGGTCACGCCGACGCGTGGACCCGCCCGTGGTCGAGGGCAACCTCGCCGCGCCGCCGTCTGGAAGGGGTCAGCCGACGCCGTACTCGTTGCGCCCGCGGGCCCTGGCCAGCGTCAACCGGGCGTGGAGCGGCAGAGACTCGAGGCGCGGCGTGAGGGCGTCGTCCAGGGCATCGACGATCTGCGGCAGGACCGCTGCCACGGCCGCTTCAAGCGCATCGGCCAGGAGGATCTCCTCGGCGAACGTCAGCTCGTCGCGGTCCACGCGACCGGCCGTGTCTGCGGCGACGACACGGAGCTCAAGCGCAAGCCTGGACCGGGAGCCGGCGGCGGTGCGCGACGTCGTCATCGAGCGGAAGGTCTGGGTGGGCGAGGACTCCAGGTTGATCATCGCGACTCCTCCACGCCCGACCGAGGCCTGCGGCTTTCGGACCGGAAGGGCATGAGGGGTGTCTACGTAGATTCGCGCAGATTCCGGGCATCTCCAAGGGCCATCCGGCCTCAGGGTCTGCGCCCACGCCCAAAACGATGATCGATCGCAAGCGGTCACATTGACCGCCCTCAGCCCAGCTCGAGCCAGCCCAGCAGCGCCTCACCCGCATGCCACGATGCCGGGGCATCGGCAAGCAGGCGCCGACGCTCGCGGTCCACGTACCGGGCGAGGTCGGGGAACGTCTCCCGGAGCGGGCCGCCGGTGTGCAGCCGAACCGACGCGTGCCCCAGGAAGGCGGCGTACAGGACCTCGGGGTCGGCCTCCGCGATCCGCGCCTCGGCCCCCTCCTGGAAGTCGATCGGCACCATCAGCCTTGCGAAGAAGGAGCCGATCTCGTCGGCAAGCGGGTCGACGCCCTGCGAGTGACCGGCCCAGCGGACGATGGGCGCGCGCGAGACGAACGCCAGGAACGTCTCCCGCTCGTCACGTGCATCGGCCAGCAGCGTGCCGCCGAAACCCAGGAACTGGTTGGACACCGGGATCCGGTCGTCGATCTGGATCCGGCCCCACTCGTACGGGCGAGCCACCGGCAGGGGTGTCTCGCGGTCGATGGACGCGGCCCGGCCACGGCCGGCGCGTGCCTCCCAGAACGTCACCACCTCCGGGTCGAAGTGCTCCAGGGTGGGCGTGTCCCGGAGCGCCACGAGCAGCCGAGGGCCGGGCGTCGTCCCGGTGAGGCCACCGTCCCGAAGGACGAACCCGAGGTGCGCAAGCTCGCTCGCCGTCTCGACCAGCCAGTCTCCGCCCCAGCTGAGGTCACCCGGCCACGGACGCGCGATGTGGGTCATCCCGGGTCTCCTTCAGGCAGCGTCTCGGCAGCCTGGGCGACCGGCGAACTCGAGGTGACCGCCGCAGCCGAGGCGGCTGAGACGGTCGAAACCGCCGCAGCCGAGGCGGCCGTGGCGCGCTGGCGGCGGCGGTTCCCCATCGCGAGGGCCACCGCCCCGGCCACCGACGTGAGCAGCAGGGTCGTCACGTGTACCAGGACCGCAAACGCCAGCGCGGGCGCCCGCGCGATCCCCACCGACGCGGCGATCGCCACCGTCGCCAGCTCGAAGGTTCCCACGTAGCCGGGCGCGGCGGGGATCGCCGTCGCGAGGTTCGTCCCGGCCGCCAGGAGCGCCGCCTGGCCGATCGTCGGTTCCACGCCAACCGCCTGCGCGGCGGCCGCGAACGCGAGGACCGTGCACGACCACGACCCGATCGAGAGCAGGATGGCCACCACCATCGTCGGCACGTGGCCGGCGACAGCGAGGCCGGTGCGCAGCCGGACGAGCGTCATGTGGATTCGCGGCTTTCGCTCGATGACCGCTGTCACCCGCTCCGCGCCGGGCAGCCGGTGGGCCACGATCCCCAGCGCGATGGCAATGACCAGCAGCACCGAGACCGCCGCGCCGACCATCACCGCGGAGGCGACGATCCCGCGGACCGACATCACGAGGATCGCGATCGCCGCGATCGTGACCACGACCACCGTGTCCACGACACGTTCGACAACGATGGTCCCCAGGATCGTGGTGCGGCTGATCCCGGTCCGCTCCCCAAGGTCGTGGCTGCGGACCACCTCGCCGAGGCGCGCGGGCAGCACGTTGTTGGCGAGATAGCCCACGAGGAGCGAGCTGAGCGTCGTCCCGAGGGGCACGTTTGCCACGGGTCGGAGCAGCACCTTCCACCGGATCGCCCGCAGGATCACGTCCGCGACGATGAAGGCGACCAGCGCGACGAGCCAGCGGGAATCGGCGCCGCGGAGCGCGTCCCCGGCCGCCGCCAGGTCAACCGACCGGACGACGAGGACCAGCGCGACGACGGAGATCCCGATCCCCAGTGCCGCCCGTCCGAAGCGGCCACGCAGCCGCACGTCAGGCCGTGCCGGACTCACCGGAGGAGGGCCGCGACCGCAGCTTCGCGGATCGCCGCAGTCCCGTCCGGTGCAGCAGGTACCGGCCGACGACCCGCAGCGTGGACAGGCCGTACACGACGCTCCGCCGGAAGCCGACCGAGCTCGCCTCCTCGAAGTACCGGGTGGGCACCCCGATCTCGCCGACAGGGAGACCACCCACGGCCACGACCTGGGCGATCAGCTCCTGGTCGAACACGAAGTCGTCCGAGTTGAGCCGGTACGGGATCGTCTCCAGGAGGCGCCGGCTGTAAGCGCGGAGGCCCGTGTGGTACTCGGACAGGTGGAGCCCGAAGGCGGCGTTCTCAAGGCCTGTCAGGAACCGGTTGGAGAGGAACTTCCACCTGGGCATGCCGCCCGCGAGCGGGTCCCCCAGGAAGCGGCTGCCCAGCATCAGGTCCCGCTCGCCGGCCAGGATCGGGGCGACCAGCTGCGGGATGCGGGTGGCGTCGTACTGGTAATCGGGGTGGAGCATGACCACCACGTCCGCGCCCGACTCGAGCGCCCGGTCGTAGCAGGTCTTCTGGTTGCCACCGTAGCCGAGGTTCTGGCGATGGACGATGACCTCGATGCCGAGCCGCTTCGCGATCCCGACGGTTTCGTCCTTGGACACGTCATCCACGAGGATCACGTGGTGGACGAGATCGTGCGGGATGTCGGCATAGGTGCGCTCGAGCGTCCTGGCCGCGTTGTACGCGGGCATGACGATGACGACGCGGGGGTCCTGGCTGGGCATGTCGGTTACAAGGTACGCGAGGCCCGGCCCGCGTGCAGCCCGAAGCGATACCGGCGATGCTGGCGGTCGCGCCACGTCCCGCGCAGGAGACAGCGATGTTCGAACGCCTCTTCGGTGATCGCCGCGGCGATCCCGCCGTCGCCGGCCGCGTCCCGCCCGGCCAGTACCTCACCGGGAAGTTCCCGGTCCTGCACTACGGCAGCGTGCCGAAGGCGGACCTCGCGACCTGGAGCTTCCGCGTGTGGGGCGAAGTCGACAACCCGTTCACCCTCACCTGGGCCGAGCTCCAGGCCCTGCCGCGAACGGTCCTGACCACGGACATCCACTGCGTCACCCGCTGGTCCAAGCTGGATACGCACTGGGAGGGCGTCGCCATCCGGACGATCCTGGACATGGCGCAGGTCCGGCCCTCGGCCGGGTTCGTGCTCGGCCATGCCGAGCAGGGCTACACGGCCAACCTGCCGCTGTCGGTGCTGGACGACGACGACGTGATCCTCGCGGACACGTACGAGGGCGCCCCGCTGGAGCCCGAGCACGGCTACCCGCTGCGCCTGATCGTCCCGAAGCGGTACTTCTGGAAGGGCCCGAAGTGGCTCCAGGGCCTGGAGTTCCTTGATCACGACTCGAAGGGCTTCTGGGAGCGCTACGGCTACCACAACGACGGCGACCCCTGGAAGGAAGAGCGCTTCAGCGCCGATTGACCCTGTTGCCGGCGTCGTTGCGGTCGTTGCTCAGGTGTCGAACACCGCGAGCGGCACCCCATCCGCCAGGTAGCCCATCAGGCCGGGCACGCGAAGCGGGAGACTCTCGAGGTGACCCCGTGAGGAGGTGCCTGGCGTCGTGCGCCTCCGGCGCTATGCTCGCGGTTGATGACCGGAGCCCGGCTCGGTCGCGACGCCTGGTCATGCGTCCCCGGCGAACACCCGTGAGGAGGATGCAGTGGCGACGAAGAGGCTGGCCACGCTGGCGCTTGGTGCGGTGATGGCGCTCGGCGCGTGCGGTGGCGGGGCGGCGGCAACTGCAGGCGCCCCGGCAACGGCCGGCGCCCCGGCAACGTCCCAACCGGAGCAGACTGCCGCGGCCGCGGTCACGGCGCCGCCGGCCAACGGGGCCACGCTGGATGCCTGCTCCCTGCTCACGCCTGCCGAGGTGAAGCAGGTCACCGGAGCGGACACCACGGCGGAGGTGGAGACCACCAGCGGCTGGGCGGACTAGGTGGCCGGCCAGTGCTGGTGGAATAACACGGACATGTCCGTCCGCTTCAGCATTGACTATGGGACACCAGCCAGCATCGCGAAGTCATCGAGCCCGACCGCGCAGGAGCAGCTCGACCTCGATCGGCTCGCGTTCAAGGGTTTCGCGGACTACGCGGAGGTCCCGGGGCTGGACGAAGTCTATGTCGATCCCGGGCGCACAGGGGGCGGACGCGTCAGCCGGGTGAGCGGGATCCGAAGGGTGCCCGCGGGCAGGCGGCGTCGGGCCGGTAGACTGCCCCTGCCAATCCCACCATTCGAGGGGCATCTTGCGCGTCGCAGCGACTCTCCTGCTGGCCATCCTCGTCGCCGCGTGCGGGACACCTGCGGCGGCCGTCCCATCTTCGGTGGCCCCGTCGGCCGTCGCGGTCGCATCGCCCGCTGCGGCTGCATCGCCGGTCGCGGTCGCGTCGCCGACACCGGCCGCGGAGCCGTCGTCCACCCCGGTCGCCGCGCCCTCCTCGAGCCCCGGGGGCGAACCCGTGACCGTCCAGCTGCCCGTCACGGCGTGCGCCACCTCGATGGGCGCGGACGAAGCTCCCCCGAGCCCGCCGGCCACCACCGACGTGACCGTCGCCGCGAGCCTGGTGGGGAGGATCGGCATCTACGGCGACGGGTATGACCTGGTGATGGGTCCCGCCGGCTGGTCCTGCGAGGCGCAGATCGGGGCCGACGGCTCGACCAGCCTCCGGATCTGGTCGCCGACCGACCCCCACGCGGAGGTCACCACCGAGACGAACGGCGGCTGCTACGGATGCGCGCTGATGATCGCCTGCTCGACCTTCGCCACCGCATCCGCGCAGTACGCCGTTGACTTCGGCCTGTGCGACCCGCAGCGCCCGCCCGAGGAGCAGGTCTGGGCCGAGACGGCGGAGCTGATCGGGTTCACCGATCCGGCCGGAGTCGTCGGGACCGGGACCGGCTCGGGCTGGGCCTACGACGCGCGCGGCCTGGTCTGGTACAGCAACGACGGCAACTCGGCCTTCGCGTCCAGGACGACCTGCACGCTCGCCCCGTTCGACGGTGACCTGTGCGGGCCGGTCTTCGACCTCGTCCGGTCTCTGCTGCCCGCCCCGCCGCCTGGGTCGTCACCCGCCGCGATCGCCGCGCTCGTCCCGCCCGCGCCGTAGGCCGATCCGGGATGGCCGGGGGCGGGGCGGCCGTCGGGTCACACGTGCGCGATGCGCGACCGGGGCCGGCGGTCAGGTGCGTGAGCGCTCAGTCAACCCTCGCGTTCCGCGGTGACGTACCAGCTGTGCGGCATCTCCGTCATCTCGGCGGGCACCACCGGCAACGTCCAGCGGCCGTGGTTCGCCTCGGGCGAGCCGGGCTGCGTCACGGCGGCCCGCCAGCCGCCGGCCGCCAGCTCGGCGGCGGGATCGTCCATGGTCCCGATCCACGGCGCCCCCGCGGCCGCCTGCATGTCCACCCAGGGCTTCGTCCACGGTGACGTCAGGACGTGCCCGTTGGGGATGTCGAACCCGAGCCGGCTGCCCGGTGCGGCGAGGCGGGTGACGACGCCCAGGATCTGCGCGATCACGTCCGACGCCAGGTAGAACAGGAGCCCCTCGAGGAGCTCCTGGCCGCCGGGCGCGCACGGTCCAGCCCGGCCGCCAGGAGCTCCGCGGCCCAGTCCGCGGCAAGGTCGGCGCGTACGACTCGCCGGTCGCAGGCGGGCGCCGCACCCGCGGCATCGAGCGTGCGCTCCTTCTCGGCCAGCACTACCGGCCGGTCCAGCTCGAACACGGTCGTGGCCGCCGCCCAGGGCAGGCGGTATGCACGCGTGTCGAGCCCCGCCGCCAGCAGGACGACCTGGCGGATCCCGCCTTCGATGGCGACGGCGTGCAGCCAGTCGTCGAAGAAACGGGTCCGGGTCGCAATCGGGAGCGTGCTCCCCGGTGGCCGGCCCGCGAACCAGGAGGCGCCGTCGGGCCCAGCCAGGGCCGCCGCCCACGGATCCTCGAAGAGCCGTCTTCGCGGGTGGTCTCGGCCGCCCGGACCGCGGCCGTCCAGCGGGCGGTGGCCTCGATGGATGACGTCATCGGGTCGTCCTCGTGAGTGTGGACCAGCATGGCACGGGTCGGGGTCGGACGCCCGGCCGCAGCCCGCGCGACGCCCGAAAACGCGAACGGGGCCGGCTGGTGAAGCCGACCCCGCACCGCAGAGAGAGGAGGAGTGAGGGAAGAATGCAGCAGCCAACCTTTCGGAAGGGTTACGGGCGACGGATGATCTCCGCGACGATCGACGCGACCGCGAGAGCCGCCATCGTGACCACCCAGCCGGCCGCCACCAGCAGCAGCACCTGGTCCTCGCGCCGCTCCACCTCGCGCAGCGAGCGTCCCGCCATGACGGTACCCCCGTCCCATCGTGCGGTGACGGTGGCGACGCGAACGCCCTCACGCGGCTGCCAGGTGACCATGTTCGGGGCGTCCACGGCGGCGTGCTCGAGAACGCCGGAGGGTGGGACCGGGTCGGCGCCGTCGAGCCGCCCGCTGCTGGCCAGGACACGGCCGGTGGCGTCGTACACGACCACGAACGGCGCCAGGCTGGCGGCGACGTCGACCATCCCCTGACCCACCACGGCGGACGGGTCGCCCCCGGCGTCGAGCGCCCGGGCCGCGTCCTCGGCCAGCCGGAGCTGCGGGTCGTTCGCGCCCGAGCGAAGGCCCTGCTGGGCGACGCCGTAGACGAGCCCGGCCAGCAGCGTCGCGAGCACCGCGAGCGGCAGGAACGTGGCGAACGCGACGCGGACCAGGGAGCGACGAGGCAGGGTGCTCATGCGCCGCTGACGATCGTGGATGGCCCCGGGTGACGCGCGGTGGCCCGCGCCGTGACGACCTGCCCCACGGCACCCACGCGCGTCCAGCGGAACCCACGGCTGGCATCCAGGCTTCCGTACGGGCGCACCCGGCCGACGGACGGAGTGCCGCAGGTCCATGGAGGACGAACACGGTGGCAGTCAAGCGGACGAAGCGCTCGAAGTCGCAGGCGCAGTCGATCGGCGATGCCTTCGCGGAGGTGGGGCGCGCGCCCCGGCACCGTCTGCCCGACAACGAGATGGATCCCGAGGTCGCGTACCAGATCGTCCACGACGAGCTGATGCTGGACGGCAACGCCCGCCTCAACCTCGCCACGTTCGTCGGCACCTGGGTCGAGCCGCAGGCCCTGCGGCTGATGACCGAGACGTTCGACAAGAACATGATCAACAAGGACGAGTACCCGCAGACAGCCGAGATGGAGATGCGCTGCGTCGACATGATCAGCCGCCTCGGGCAGGTGCTCCTCGTCACGCCAGATGATCCAGCCGACGCCCGGAGCCACCAGGCCGTACTTGTGGCCGGACGCGTTGATCGACACCACGCGCTCCAGGCGGAAGTCCCAGTCCAGCTCCGGGTCCAGGAACGGGGCGACGAAGCCGCCCGACGCCGCGTCCACGTGGACCGGGATGTCCAGCCCGGTCTCCTCCTGGAGCTTGTCCAGCGCCCTGCAGATCTTCCCCGCGGCGACGACCTGCCGGTGTTCGCCTTCAAGGTCCGCGACGACATCATGAACTTCAACGTGTTCGACGTGTCGAACGCGGTCCGCGAGCGGGGCTGGCAGGTGCCGGCCTACACGTTCCCGACCAACCGAGAAGACCTGGCGGTGCTGCGAGTGGTGGTGAAGCGCGGGTTCACGCACGACGTCCTTCGTGCGGCTCCATAGCCAAGAGGCGTATCCGGGCACCGG
>Ga0209014_10001206_pt1 | contig 15317 bp, 9 predicted proteins | sample BarGraNGADG00212_FD_184491 | JGI IMG/M metagenome (GOLD analysis project Ga0209014, IMG submission 184491) | Arctic peat soil microbial communities from Barrow, Alaska - Barrow Graham LP Ref core NGADG0002-212 (SPAdes) (version 2) | ecosystem: Environmental > Terrestrial > Soil > Wetlands > Peat...
CGAACTCGGCACCCCGATCACGCCGGGCTTCGAGGCCCTGGTGTTCAAGGCCTCGCGCGGCATCGAGGACATCTACGAGTTGACCTATATCCGCAAGGATGGCAGCCGCTTCCCGGCGCTGGTGTCGGTCACGGCGCTGCACGACGCTCAAGACGCCATCATCGGCTATCTGCTGATCGGCACCGACAACACCGCGCGCAAGCAAGTCGAAGCCGAGCAAAAACTGCTTGATCAACGCCTGCGCGACCAGCAGTTCTACACGCGCTCCCTGATTGAATCCAACATCGACGGGATCATGACGACCGATCCGCAAGGCATCATTTCAGACGTCAACAAACAGATGGAGGCGCTCACGGGTTGCACGCGTGACGAGCTGATTGGCGCGCCGCTCAAGAATTACTTCACGGATCCGCAGGGGGCTGAGGACGGCATCAAACTGGTGCTGCGGGAAAAGAAGATCACCAACTACGAACTCATCGCACGCGCCCGGGACGGCAGGGAAACTGTGGTGTCCTTCAACGCCACCACCTTCTACGACCGCGACCGCCGACTCCAGGGTGTTTTCGCCACGGCCCGCGACGTCACCGAGAGCAAACGCTTGGAGCAGGCGCTCCGGGAAAAGAACGTGGAACTCGAGGGTGCCAAATTTGTAGCGGAAAAAGCCAACCTCGCCAAATCGGATTTCCTCTCCAACATGAGTCACGAGATTCGCACACCGATGAATGCCATCATCGGCATGTCCTATCTGGCGCTCAAGACCGATCTGACGCCGCGCCAGCGCGACTACATCAACAATATCCAGGGCTCCGGCCGGCATTTGCTCGCCATCATCAACGACATTCTCGATTTCTCCAAGATCGAGTCGGGCAAGCTGACGGTCGAACACACCGAGTTTGAACTCGAGAAAGTGCTTGACAATGTGGCCGCCCTGTTCACACAGAAGACGTCCGCCAAGGGGCTGGAGCTGGTTTTCGATGTTGACAAAGGCGTCCCAAACGAGTTGATCGGCGATCCGTTGCGGCTCGGGCAGATTTTGATCAACTACTGCAACAATGCTGTCAAGTTCACCGAACGGGGCGAAATCGACGTCCTCATTCGTCTCAAGGAGCAGACCGACCAGGATGTGCTGCTCTATTGCGCCGTGCGCGATACCGGCATCGGTCTGACTCAAGAGCAGATGGGGCGTTTGTTCCAGAGATTCTCGCAGGCCGACAGCTCAACCACGCGCGAATTTGGTGGTAGCGGCCTGGGGCTGGCGATTGCCAAGAAGCTGACCGAACTGATGGGCGGCGAGGTTGGGGTGGAGAGCGAACCTGGCAAAGGCAGCACCTTCTGGTTCACGGCCCGCCTGGACAAGGGTGTTGGCCAGCGCCGCAAGCTGGCGCTGTCGGGCGATCTACAGGGCAAACGCGTACTGGTCGTGGACGACAACGAGAACGCCCGCCTGGTGCTGGAAGACTTGCTTAGCAATATGAGCTTCAAGGTGGATCAAGCGGCATCGGGCACGACAGCCATCGACGCGGTGGAGCAGGCCGAGGTGCAGGGCACGCCTTACGAGATCGTCTTTCTCGACTGGCAGATGCCCGACCTGGACGGCATCGAGACCGCCCGGCGACTCAAGGCGCTGACGCTCAAGCGCCCGCCGCACTTGATGATGGTGACCGCATACGGCAGTGAAGAACTCATTAAGCGCGCGCAAGCAGCCGGCATTGAGGAGGTGCTGATCAAGCCGGTCAGTGCTTCGGGGCTGTTCGACGGCATGGTGCGCCTGCTCGAAGGAGGCGTTGATGGCTCTCGAACCGTCCGCGACGCGCGGAGCGACGGCTTTGAGCAACTCGCCAGCATCAAAGGTGCCTGCATCCTGTTAGTGGAAGACAACGAACTCAATCAGGAGGTCGCCATCGACCTGTTGACAGACGCCGGATTCACCGTCGATCTGGCTGAGAACGGTCAGATTGCGCTGGTTAAGGTCAGGGCGGCCGATTACGACATCGTGCTGATGGACATGCAAATGCCAGTGATGGACGGCATGATGGCGACCCAGGCGATCCGCCAAGAGGAGCGCTTCAAGGATCTGCCGATCGTGGCGATGACCGCCAATGCCATGCAGGGTGACCGCGACCGCTGTCTGGCTGCGGGCATGAACGATCACGTGGCCAAACCGATCGAACCCGAAGCCTTGTGGCAGGCGCTGCTGAAATGGATCAAGCCGCGTCACGTTGGGCCAGCATTGCCTGGGCCGAAGTCGTTAACGGTGCCAGATGCCGACTTGCCGTCAGGCATCGACGCACTCGACATCGCCGATGGCCTGCACCGCGTGCTCGGCAAAAAGTCTCTTTACCTCTCGATGCTGCGCAAGTTTCACGTCGGGCAGAAGTCCGCGCCGACGGAAATCCTCGCTGCGCTGGAGCGCCAGGACTGGAATACAGCGGAACGCCTCGCCCACACACTCAAAGGCGTCTGCGGGAATGTTGGCGCTACCGGCGTGCAGCAGTTGGCGGCGCTGCTTGAGGCCGCCATCAAGGAACGCCGTCCGCGCGCCGAGGTGGATGCCCGGCTCGACGACTTGAAGACGCCGCTTGCCACGCTCGTTTTCCAACTGGAGCAGAAGCTGCCCATGGAGCCTGGCAAGAGCACCGTCACGGTCGATCGGCAAAAGCTCAAGTCGGTTTGTGACAGCCTGCAGGCCCTGCTGGCCGACGACGACTCGCAGGCCAGTGAAGTTCTGGAGGCGAATGCGGACTTGCTCCAGGCCGCCTTGCCCAACCACTACCGCAAGATTGAGGACGCCATCCTATCATTCGACTTCGAGGTCGCGCTGGCCGCGTTAAAGGCCGCCATTGGAACAGCCACCTGAAAGGGAACACCATGGATGGACTCGATTTCACCGAAAAAGCCACGATACTGGTGGTTGATGACACGCCTGACAACCTGGCCTTGATGAGTCATCTGCTCAGGGATCTGTACAAGGTAAAAATCGCCAACAATGGCGAGAAGGCGTTGAAGATTGCAATGTCTGACGCGCCGCCGGATCTGATCCTGCTCGACATCATGATGCCCGGCATGGATGGCTACGAGGTCTGTCGTCGCCTCAAGAGCGACCCCAGGACGATGAACACTCCCGTTATTTTTCTCACTGCCAAGACGGGTTTGGAGGATGAGAAAAAAGGACTCGAGCTGGGCGCGGTGGACTACATCACCAAGCCGGTCAGCCCGCCGATCGTGATGGCACGCGTGAAGAACCATCTGGCACTCAAGACCATAGATGACTTCTTGCGCGACCAAAACAGCTTTCTCGAACTTGAAGTGGCCAAGCGCACACGCGAAGTGATGGCGATCGAGGACGTGACGATTCTGGCCATGGCCTCACTGGCCGAGACGCGCGATACTGAAACTGGCAACCACATCCGGCGCACGCAGTTTTACGTCAAGGCGCTGGCGGAAAGACTGCATAACCATCCGCGCTTTGCCTGGTTCCTGACCGAAGCCAACATCACCATGCTCTTCAAGTCGGCACCGCTTCATGACCTCGGCAAGATCGGCATTCCGGATCGCATCCTGCTCAAGCCGGGCCGCTTCGAACCGCACGAGTTCGAGATCATGAAGACGCACACCACGCTCGGCTACAACGCCCTCATGCATGCCGAAAAGGCACTCGGCTTCAACGTCGATTTTCTCTCCTTTGCCAAAGTTATTGCCTTGTCGCACCAGGAAAAGTGGGATGGCAGCGGCTATCCGCAGGGTCTCGCTGGCGACGCCATCCCGATTGCGGCGCGCCTGATGGCGGTGGCCGACGTCTATGACGCGCTCATCAGTCGGCGCGTTTACAAGGAAGGCATGTCACACGAAAAAGCGGTGCTGATCATGCGGGAGGGCCGCGGCACGCACTTCGATCCCGACATGCTTGATGCCTTCATCGATATTCAGGAGGAATTCCGTGCAATCGCCCGGCGCTTTGTCGATTCCGATGCCGATATGGACAAGAAGAGAGACTACCTGTCGCAAGCCGGCACAGCGCAGGCCGTGATAAACAAATCTTGATCGATGGGCAGCAGCTCACGATCAGGCTTTTCAGCGTAGCCCCAGCACCATCTCGATGTGATCGATTCCGGCCTCGACAAACGGCTCACCCCGTGGCGCAAAGCCCAAGCGCGCATAAAAACCCACGGCGCTGCGCTGCGCGTGCAGCATCACTTCATGGTCGCCGCGCTCTCGGGCGACCTGCAACAAGCTCTGTAGCACCGCGCGCCCCAGATGGGTGCCGCGCAGCACCCGGCTCACCGCCATGCGACCTATTTGGCTGACGCCGGCTGAGCGCTGTAGCAAGCGTCCCGTGGCCACCGGCAGGCCCAGGCGGTTGCGCGCCAGCGCGTGAATTGCGGTCTCGTCGGCCTGGTCCGATACCAGCTCTTTCGCAATGTGCTGTTCCTGGATAAAAACCTCATCCCGAACCTGGCGCGCCTCGACTCCGAGCGCCTGCCAACTGCCCAACGCAACCAGCGCCATGGCCTCCCCGGCTTCATAGGCCAACAAAATGTCACGAAATGACGCTGGCAGCGGCTTGGAGGTTTGCGCCTGCGGGTCGGCAAACACGTAGATCAGTTCGCCACTGATCAAGTGTTCGTCGTCGCGGAAAATGGCACCGGTGAAAACAAACGACGTTCTGCCAATGCGACTGCACTGAAGCGCCACGTCCAGGGAGTCGTCGATGTGTGCCGAGGCATGAAATTCAATGCTCGCTTTCTTGACGTAGAGATCGCCTTGCAGCGCCTGCATCGTGGTCTCATAGGGTAAGGCCAGGGCGCGCCAGTAATCGGCGATGGCGGTGTCGAAGTACATCAGGTAATGCGCATTGAAAACAATTTTTTGCATGTCCACCTCAGCCCAGCGCACGCGCAGGCGATGGGAAAAGCGAAAATTCTGGCGGGTGGCTTGAGTCATGATGAATGTGACATTGTTGAAAGTGCAGTTTTGATCCTACACCGCAACTTGAGGATGCTCTGCATAACTCAGCGCGAGTGAGTGGAGTGCGGATCGGGATCGGATGAAAAGGTCATTTCAATCAGCAGGAAGATCTTGTAAAGAAAAGTGTCCGGCGTCAACGTAGACCACGGGCAGGCGTTGTGGTTGCAAGCCTGAAAAATATTTGGGCTCGCTCAAGATGGTCGGAGCTGCTGCGACTATCAATTGTTTTGAGTGAGTACGAATCATGTTCAATATCAAATCCCTTATTGCTGCTGCGTTGCTGTCAGGTATGGCGGCTGTCTCGTTTGCGCAGGCTCCTGCGGTTCCAACCGCTGCTGGCGCAACTGCTCCTGCTGCTGCAACGGCGTCAACTGCCAAAGCCACGAAAGCCAAGCACGTAACCAAAAAGAGCAGCGTCAAAAAGCACAAAAAAACCAGCGCGAAGAAGCCTGCTGTAGCTGCCGCCAAATAAGCAAGCTGGCCAATAGATCAGGGGTTCCGAGGAGACTCGGCGCCCCTTTTTCATGTTCGGCATGATTTTGAGCCAGGCAGTATTAAGTTGGACAATCATGGGTGCGCTGGCTGGACGCGATCAACACCTTGTTTGGACCCTATGAAAAATCTGTTTCTCCTCGATCCTGCCCTGGTCTTTTTGAATCACGGCTCGTTCGGTGCTTGCCCGGCGCAAGTGCTGGAGAAATGTCAGTGGTGGCAGCGCGAGATGGAGCGCAACCCGGTGGAGTTTCTGGGACGGCGCTCAGCGAAATTGCTATTGCAGTCACGCGCGGTTCTGGCGCAGCACGTCGGCGCGAAACCCGAGCACCTGGTTTATCTTCCCAATGCCACCAGCGGTGTCAATACCGTGGCGCGCTCCCTGCCGTTGCGCGTGGGCGATGAAATCCTCACCACCGATCACGAATACGGTGCCTGCGACAACACCTGGCACTTTGTTTGTCAGCAGACCGGGGCGAAGTACGTGCCGGTGGAGATTCCGTTGCCATTCCATGCGCACGAGTTTGTTAACCGCGTCTGGGCCGCTGTAACGCCGCGTACGCGCGTCATCTTTCTGAGCCATATCACATCGACCACGGCGCTCGTTTTGCCGTTGGCGCAATTGTGCGAGCGTGCCCGAGCGGCGGGCATTTGGACACTGATTGATGGCGCCCATGCGCCCGGCCAGATTCCATTGAATCTGGACCAGCTTGGGGCCGATTTCTACACCGGCAATTGCCACAAGTGGCTTTGTGCCCCCAAGGGCGCGGCTTTTTTGCACGCGCGCCCGGAGCATCATCACTTGCTGGACGCGAGCGTGGTGAGCTGGGGTTACAGCAGCAATATGACCGGCCACACCGGCTTTGATGCCTATATCGGCACCACCCTGCTGGAGCGCCGTCTGCAATGGCAGGGCACGCGGGATTTGTCTGCCTTCCTGAGCGTACCGGCCGCCATCGAATTCCAGGCTCAGCATGGCTGGGATCAGATCCGTAGCGAGTGCCATGCGCTCGCTGGGCAGACCCTGCGACGCATCTGCAAAATGACGGGGCTGAGCCCGGTTTGCGCGGACGCTGATTTTGGCCAGATGGTGGTGATCCCGCTACCGCCCATGAACGCCGATCTTTTGAAGCAAACCCTGTTTGAGCGCTACCACATTGAGATCCCCGTGACCTCGCATCAGGACCAGCTCTTCGTGCGACTGTCAGTCCAGGGTTACAACACCGTTGAAGATGCTGATGCCCTGGTTGAGGCGCTGCGGGAGATTTACGCGCTGTAGTCCACCAAGGCGGCCCGGCAGCTATGCCGCTGCGTTCAATTGGGCCAAAACTTCTTCGCTGCTGCGACCCAGCCTCGCGCAGGCAGACCGGGTTCAAGAACAAATCAGTAGCGATTGAAGGCAAAGCAGGGATGATTTTCTTCATGAAAAATGGTTAATTGGTTACAGCGACCGATGCGCTTTATGTTATCTTTCAAAATTCATGATTTTCACAGGAGCAAGCTTCATGCAAATTGATCCGACCCTTCACTCAACCCTCGAAAACTACAAGCTGCTGAGCAATCTGGTGGTGCCCCGTCCGATTGCGTGGGTTACCAGCCTGAGCCAGACCGGCGTGGTCAATCTCGCGCCTTTCAGCTTCTTCAATGCGATCGGCGATGACCCCTTGTACCTCATCATCAGCATTGGCCTGAACGCCAATGGGCAGCCCAAGGATACGACCAGAAACATTCAGGACAGCGGCGAGTTTGTTGTGAACATGGTGACCGAAGAATTGTTTGATGCCATGAATGTTTCGGCGGCGGACTTTCCGCCGGACCTGAGCGAACTCGAAGCGGCAGGCTTGCACACGGCGCCCTCGATTCACGTCAAAACGCCGCGCGTGGCACAGGCGCAGGTGAGCCTTGAATGCAAGCTGTTCAGCGCCCAGGCGCTCGGCACGCACACCTTGTTTATCGGTGAAGTGGTCATGTTCCATGTGGCCGATGATTTGATCGGGCCGGGTTTGCGCGTCAATAATTTTGCGCCCATCGGGCGACTCGGCTCGCCTTCCGTTTATTGTCGTACGACCGATCGGCTTGACCGGGCGCGCATCTCTTACGCCCAGTGGCTGAGCCGCAAAAAATAAGACGCCAGGAGCGCCCCTACGACATGATGTAAGCGCCGGAGCCGGTTGACAGCAATTTGCCATCCGCCCCGAGGAACTCCATGCGGGTGGAGGCCACGCGCGAGCCAAGGCGCATCACCTGGGCGCGCAGTTCAAACCATTCGCCGATGCCCGGGCGCAGGTAGTCGATGCGCAAGTCGATGGTGCCGAGCTTGCTGAAGCGCTGCAAACGTTGCATCGGTGTTTCATCCATGTGGCGCGCACCGATGGCGGCCATCACGGCGAGACCCGCCATCGCATCCAGGCCGGCGCTGATGACGCCGCCATGAATCCGGTTGAAGCTGAAGTGGCCAATCAGTTCGCGCTTCATGTCGATGCGGCCTCTGACCTCGGTCGGCTTGAGGGAGGTGATCTTCAGGCCCAGCACCTGGTTGAAAACGATCATTTCCTCAAAGACTTTTTTGAGCCCGGCAACAAATTCTTCTTCGAATTCGATCTCGGCCGGATGGGTGAGGTGTTGCGTCATTCAATTTTCCTTAAAAACAAACCCGTGGCAATGTCGGTCAACTGACCGGTGCACGGTGCGATACTTGCTGGCAGAAGCTTTAACCCAGCAACCCGTTCGGATGCGTCCAACTGAAGAATCCAGCATGATTATCTCCATCATCAACCACTCTCGTACCATCAGCGATGAAGCGGTGCAGGAAGTCATCCGGGCGATCAACCGCCAGATCGCGCAGGACTTCCAGCCTTATTGGAGTTTTGGGGCGACCCTGCGTCTGGAGGGTGAGATCGGTGCGCACCTGAACACGCAAAGCTTAAGCGATATGCGCGGTGACGCGGTGATTTACCTGGTTGACGGAACCAATTCGGTCGGTGCCAGCGGTTGGCACACGGCCAATTACAAAGACATTCCCTACGGCCTGGTCTTCCTGGGTTTGTGCGAGCAAATGAAAGAGCAATGGTCGATTACGCTGTCGCATGAGGCGCTCGAATTGATGGGCGACCCGATGGGCAACCTGCTGGTGGAAGGAACGCACCCTTTTGATCACCGCCACAAGGTTTTTCATCTTTTTGAAATGTGCGACGCGGTGCAATGCGAGAGCTACCTGATCGATGCGGTCGCGGTCTCCAACTTCGTGCTGCCGAGCTACTTCAGCCCGGGCGAACAGTTGGGGCGGCGCAATGATTTTCTGGGCCGGGTGCATGAAGGCAAAGCGCTGCTGTCGTTTGGCATGAATCCGGGCGCTTATCTCAACATCTTCGACCCCAAAACCGGCCACTGGGAGCAGCCCGTTTATGAAAGCGACAAGACGGCCTTGCAGCGCAAAAAAATCAAAAGTCAGGTGACGGCGGGCCGGATTTACCGGCGCCTGCATCCCGACCAGCCCTGACCGATCATTATTCAGCGCTTTTTTATCGCGCACCATGCCACCCGAACACCAACAACTCGAAACCGCCATCAGCGCACTGGAGGCGCAACGTGCAGTGTTGGGGGCGGCTCTGGTGGATGCGGCGTTGGCTCCGCTGCGCGCTCGGCTGGCAACGCTTGGCACCCACCAAGGCACCCGGGCCGACGCTGCCATTGCCACACAGACTCTCAAACAAGTCACCCTTTTGTTTCTCGACGTGGTCGGCTCCACCACACTGAGCGAGCAGCTCGACCCCGAAGACGTTCATGCCAGCATGGACGGCACACTGGCGCGCTGCACCGCCATCGTGCTGGCGCACCAGGGCAAGGTATTGAATTACGCGGGTGACAGCCTGCTGGCTGTCTTTGGTGCGGATGAAGTGCGTGAAGACGACCCCGAACGGGCCGTGCTGACCGGTTTGGCTTTGCTCCAGGAGGGCAAGCGCCAGGGTAAATTGATAGAACAGCGCTATGGGCACTCTGGCTTTGATGTGCGCATTGGCGTGCATACCGGCGGCGTGCTGCTGGGTGGCGGCGTCGATGGCGATGGCAATATTCGCGGCTTTGCCGTCAACGTTGCGGCCCGCATGGAACAAAGCGCCCCGGCCGGTGCGCTGCGCATCAGCCACGATACCTACCGCCATATCCGGGGCGTGTTTGACGTAACGCAGCAAGCACCGATTGCAGTCAAAGGCGTGGCCGCGCCGATGGTGACCTACCTGGTGGAGCGCTGCAAGCCGCGCGCCTTCCGGGTCGTCAGCCGCGGCGTCGAAGGGGTTGAGACGCACATGATCGGGCGTGATGGCGAACTGGAACAACTGCAACATGCCTATCAGCGTCTGCATGAGCAAGGTCGGCTCAACATCATCACGGTCGTCGCTGAGGCGGGTCTGGGCAAAAGCCGATTGCTCTACGAGTTTCAGAACTGGGCCGAGACGCGGCCCGAGCGTTTTATCCTGTTCCGCGGGCGCGCCCACCCGACGACGCAATGCCAGCCGTATGGCCTGTTGCGCGACATGCTGGCCTGGCGGCTGCAGATTGCCGATGGCGACAGCATGGCGGTGGCGAGACAAAAATTTGAACAGGGCATCACACCCATGTTCGGGGTAGAGGGTGGTGCCGACATGGCACAGGAGCACGCCCACTTGCTCGGCCACTTGATTGGCATCGACTTTAGCGACAGCCAGCACATCCGGGGCCTTCAGGGCGACAGCCAACAGCTGTGCAACCGCGGCTTTCATGCGGCCGCGCTGTTGCTGCGTTTGATCGCGGCCCAGAACAACAAACCTATTTTGGTGCTGCTCGATGACTTGCATTGGGCCGACGATGGCTCGCTCGACTTCTTGCACTACTTTCTTCAGGTCAACCACGACGTACCAATTTTGTTGTTGAGCCTGACGCGACCGACGCTGTTCGAGCGGCGTCCCAATTGGCCCGGCACGGCGGCATCCCAGCGCATTGAGCTGCGTTCGCTGGACCCGAGTGCGAGTCGCTTGCTCGCCAATGAGTTGCTGAAAAAGTTTCCCAACCCGCCGGCGGCACTGCGCGAGATCATCACGAGTGGCGCTGACGGCAACCCGTTTTACATGGAAGAGCTGCTCAAGATGCTGGTCGATGTAGGTGCCGTCGTCACGGGCACTGAGTGCTGGCGTGTCAACCGCGCGCAACTGCTTGCCACGCGTGTGCCGCAGAGTCTCACGGGCGTGCTGCAAGCGCGACTTGACGGCCTGCAACCGGCTGAAAAACTGGCGCTGCAACAAGCTGCTGTGATCGGTTTTGTGTTCTGGGACCAGGCTCTGGCCGCCATCGACGCGCACTCATGTGCCGCGCTGCCGGCTGCGACACGGCGTGAACTGGTGATCCAGCACCAGGAGACCGGCCTTGATGGTGTGCGCGAATTCGTCTTCCAGCACCAGCTCCTGCATCAAGTCATTTATGAGACGGTGCTCAAGCCAACGCGACGCGCCTGTCATGCGGCGGTGGCGCTGTGGCTCAGCGGTCTAAGCAGTGCGCGTGCGCACGACTTTCTGGTCGTCATCGCCGAGCATTTTGAGCAAGCGGGCGACAGCGCACAAGCTGCGGAGTATTTCACCCGTGCCGCCGAGTATGCAGCGGCACGCCACGCCCATGAAGCGGCACTGGACTATGTTGCCAAGGCACTCGCACTGACCGAACCGCCAACCAGCCGAAGTACGGGCGAGTCGTCGATTGAGCCGGATCAACGTCTGCTGCGTTGGCGGCTGTTCGATGTGCGCGAGCGCACGCTCGACCTCTTGGGCAAACGCAGCGAGCAGCAGGCTGACCTGGCGGCGCTGCAAGCGTTGGCCGACGCGCTGGACGACGACCGGCGGCGCTGCGAAGTGGCGCAGCGGCGTAGCACCATGGCCATGCGCACGGGCGATTACGACCAGATGAAAAACGCCGCCCGCGACGCCATGGCGCTGGCCGAGCGCGCCGGCGATGCGGTGCTGGCCCTGCGCGGGCAGCATCGCCTGGCACTGGCGTTGACTTATTCGGGTGCCACGTCGCAAGGCCAGACGCTGGCTCACGATGGGCTCATTCGAGCGCGCCAGCTCGGAGTGCGCCCGCTCGAAGCCCTGTTTCTCAATGCCTTGTCGGTGATTGCCGACCTCCAGGTCGATCGCCTGGTGTCGCTCGAGATGGACGAGCAGGATTTGATGATCAACCGCGAGCTTGGCAACCGGCGTGGCGAGGCGATCGCGCTGGTCAATCTGGGCACCGGCTGGCTGCGCCTGGGTGCCGATAGCCAGGCCACGCGTTATCTGGAAGACGGCTTGCGCGTGGCGCGCGCCGTCGGCGACCGTTTGACGCAAGCCAATACGCTGGCCAACCTGTCGGCGCTGGCACTGCGCCGGGGGGATGCTGCGCTCGCGCTGGCTCACGCACAGCTGGCGCTTGACATTGCCGACGCGGTGCAAAGCCCGGAATTCGAAGCCATTGCGCTGGTTGCGCTCGGCAACGCCGAACTGGCGCACGGGCGTCAGGTCGCGGCGATTAGCGCATTTGAACGCTCAAGGGTTGTGGCGCTAGCCATTGGAAGCGCCACCCGGCACGATGCCAGCGCCGGCCTGGCGCGCGCAGCGCTGAGCCAGGGTGATGAAGCCACCGCGATGCAGGCAGTGGCTCGGCTGCTGGAGCAAATCGACGATGATGGCGCTCTTGAAGGCACCGAGGCACCCTACCTGATCCGCCTGACCTGCTATCAAGTGCATGAGCGGTTTGGCGATGCACGCGCCAAAGCATTACTGCAAAGCGCTCATACCGGGCTGCAAGTCCTGGCCGCCAAACTCAGCGAGGCCACGCTGCACAAAAGTTTTCTCAACAACATCCCGGAGCACCGTGCCATCGTGGCGGCGTGGGCGGCGCAGGGCTCATCGCCGACCATGAAACAATAGCGCCACCATGCCCTACCTACCTACTTTCGTTGCCCCGGCGCGTTTCACCGACCCGGCTGCTGCCCTGGCGCTGGTGCGTGAGATATATGACAGCAGCATCCAGCACTTGCGCGGGGCCATGCGGCGCTTCGTGGCGGGCGACGACTTGCCCGGTCATGTGCGCGCTTGCTACCCCTTTGTGCGCGTGCAAACCCATACCGTAGCGCGCCTGAGCCCGGTTGAGAGCGCCCATCTGAGCTACGGTTTTGTGGCCGGCCCGGGCCGCTTTGAGACGACGCTCACGCGTCCCGATTTGTACGGCAATTACTATTTGGAGCAGTTCACCCTGCTGCTGCAAAATCATGAGGTCGAGCTCGAAGTAGGCACCAGCTCGCAGCCGATTCCGGTGCACTTCTCATTTGCTGAGAACGAGCACATCGAGGGTGATTTGAGCCCTTCGCGCCGTCAGCTGATGCGCGACGTGTTTGACTTGCCCGATCTGGCCGCGATGGACGATGGCATTGCCAACGGAACCTATGTGCCGCGCCCCGGCGAGCCGCAGCCGCTCTCGCTTTTTACCGCCCCACGGATGGACTATTCACTGCACCGCCTGCGCCATTACACCGGCACCGCACCGGCGCATTTCCAGAACTTTGTGCTGTTTACCAATTACCAGTTTTACATCGATGAATTTGTGCGCTTGGGCCACGCTGCCATGGCTGACCCGAGCAGTGGCTACAGTGCGTTTGTTGTGCCGGAAAAATCACCGCAAATGCCGGCCTATCACCTGGTGCGCCCTGACCGCAGCGGCATCACCATGGTCAACATCGGTGTCGGCCCGGCCAATGCCAAAACCATCACCGACCACATTGCCGTGTTGCGCCCACACGCCTGGATCATGCTCGGGCACTGCGCCGGCCTGCGCAACACCCAGCAGCTCGGCGACTACGTGCTGGCGCACGGCTACGTGCGCGAAGACCACGTGCTCGACGAAGAGCTGCCGCTGTGGGTGCCGATCCCGGCGCTGGCCGAGATTCAGGTGGCGCTGGAGTCTGCGGTATCGGAGGTCACGCAGCTCAAGGGCCTGGATCTCAAGCGCGTCATGCGCACCGGCACCGTGGCCTCGACCGACAACCGAAACTGGGAACTGATGCCCGACAACGGACCGCAACGGCGCTTCAGCCAAAGCCGCGCGGTAGCACTGGACATGGAAAGCGCCACCATCGCCGCCAACGGTTTCAGGTTCCGCGTGCCCTACGGCACCTTGTTGTGCGTGAGCGACAAACCACTGCATGGCGAGATCAAGTTGCCCGGCATGGCCAACCATTTCTACCGCGAACGCGTCGATCAACACCTGCGTATTGGCATTCGCGCCCTTGAGCTGCTGCGCGAGCAGGGCGTGGACCAGTTGCACAGCCGCAAACTGCGCAGCTTCGCTGAAGTGGCGTTCCAGTAGAAAAAGCTTGGTCCGGCATTTCCAGTCAACAACCCCCAAGCTTGCTTTTGTGAGAGCCAATCTCTTTGCGCTCGCCGCCATCGGCCTGTGGGCATCACTGGCCACGCTGGGCGTCGCGCTCCGCCACGTGCCGCCGTTCCTTTTGACCGGGATTGCGCTGGCGGTGGGCAGCGTGCTGGCCTGGCCTGCGCTGCTGCGGGACCGGCGACAATGGTGCGTGGCGCCGCGCACGCTGGGGCTGGGCGTATTCACGCTGTTTGGCTACCACTTTTTGCTGTTCATCGGTTTTCGGCTGGCACCGGCGGTGGAAGTCAATTTGATCAACTACCTGTGGCCCTTGCTGCTTGTGGTGCTGGCGCCGCTGTACCTGCCGGGTCTGCGCTTGCGCGGTATTCACATCGGCGCTGCGCTCATGGGCTTTGCCGGGGCGGCGATTGCCATTTGGGGCGCAGGTGCAGGCACTGACGCGCCTCGCAGCAACACAAGCTGGGTGCCTGGCCTGGGCTACCTGCTGGCATTGGGCTCGGCTTTTATCTGGGCGAATTACTCGCTGCAAACCAAGCGCCTGGAACTGGCCGGCAAGGGCTTCCCGACGGCCGCGATTGGCTTGTTTGGGCTGCTCTCAGGCCTGCTCTCGCTCGTCTGCCACTGGGCGCTGGAACCGGCTGTGAGTTTGAGCGCACACGACTGGTTGCTGTTGTTGCTGCTGGGTCTTGGACCGTTGGGTGCGGCGTTTTTTCTATGGGACAAGGCTTTGAAACTGGGCGACGTGCGCCAGGTGGGCGTGCTCAGTTACCTGACGCCGCTGCTGTCAACCCTGCTGTTGATGGGGGTCACTGGCCGCGCGCTGAGCTGGAGCATTGCGCTGGCGGCGGCCCTGATCATCGGTGCTGCGCTGCTGGGGACACGCAGGAGCTGAATTTCGCTCTAACTGTCATGGTATCGAATCGCGAGGAGCGCAAGCGACGCGGCAATCGCGATGACGATAGCGGTTTATTTCCGGCCTGTTGGAAATACCCGACACCACGCTGATTTGAGCGGTGCTCACTTCGCCGCTTCTTCATAACTTCGAAGCGCACACCATGCCCAAAACCCTGATTGAACCCTTTCGCATCAAAAGCATTGAGCCCATCCGCATGACCACGCGAGCGGAGCGCGAGCAATTGCTGGCTGTGGCCAAGCTCAACGTTTTCCAACTGCGTGCCGAAGACGTGCTGATCGACTGGCTGACCGATTCCGGCACCGGCGCCATGTCGTCCAAACAATGGGGCGCCATCATGGAGGGCGACGAGAGCTACGCCGGTGCGCGCAGCTTTTACCGCCTGCAGGCGGTGATCCAGGACATCACCGGCATGGCGCATTTTGTGCCGACGCACCAGGGCCGCGCGGCCGAGCGCGTGCTGTTCACTGCCGCTTGCAAAAAAGGCGACCTGGTGCCCAACAACTCGCACTTTGACACCACCCGCGCCAACCTGGAATACCAGGGCGTCGAA
>Ga0209014_10001208_pt1 | contig 15315 bp, 13 predicted proteins | sample BarGraNGADG00212_FD_184491 | JGI IMG/M metagenome (GOLD analysis project Ga0209014, IMG submission 184491) | Arctic peat soil microbial communities from Barrow, Alaska - Barrow Graham LP Ref core NGADG0002-212 (SPAdes) (version 2) | ecosystem: Environmental > Terrestrial > Soil > Wetlands >...
CCCGATTCCTTCGGGAACAGCGAGCTGCTGGCTGCGGCGCTGGCGCTGGCGGCCGAAGGAGCACGGCGGCTGAATGCGGCCGAAGGTGCGTCGCCCTTCAATCTCTGGCTGCACAACTTCCAGGGCGACGGCCATTGGCACCTCGAGCTGGTGCCGCGTCTCAACATCTACGCAGGCATCGAGCTCGGCGGCGGTATCTTCATCAACACTCTGCCGCCCGGCGAAGCCGCGGCGCGCCTGCGCGAAGCCCCGCTTTAGAGCTCCGGTACGTCCTCGTCGCTCTCGGCGACGGGCTCGATGGCGGGCTCGGGCGCCTCTTCGCTGTCTTCCGAGTCGATCTCGGGCGCTTCCGACTCGACCACCGGCGCCAGGCTCGAGACGCGCTCTTCCTCGCCGCGCAGGCGCATCACTATCACGCCCTGCGTCGAGCGGCCCATGCGCCTGACGTCTTCGACCGGGATCTTGATCATCGTGCCTTCGTTCGAGATCAGCATCACCTGATACCCGTCGCGAACGATCTTGGCGCCGACGAGCCGGCCGCGCGCTTCGGTCAGCTGAATCGTCTTCACGCCGAGGCCGCCGCGCCCCTTCACGGGGTAGTCGGCGATGCGGGTGCGCTTTCCGTAACCGTTCTCGGTCACGACCAGCAGCTCCATGTCGTCCTGGGCGATCGCGATCGCGATCACCTCGTCGCCGGCGCGCAGGCGCATGCCCTGGACACCCGAGGTCGGGCGGCCCATCGGGCGAGCGTTGGTCTCGTGGAAGCGGATCGCCTGCCCCTTGCGCGACACGAGCAGGATGTCGTCGTTCCCGGTGGAGTGCCGGACGCCGACCAGCTCGTCGCCTTCGCGGAGCTTGATCGCGATGATTCCGTCGGCCTTGAGCGGGGTGTTGTAGTCGGCGAGGCGTGTCTTCTTGACCAGGCCGTTTCGCGTGGCGAAGACGAGATACTCGGCTTCCTTGAACTCGCGCGTCTGAATCACGGCGCGCACCTTCTCGTCCTGTCGGAAGGGAAGGAGGTTGACGATCGCTCGCCCCTTCGACTGGCGTGAGCCAAGCGGAAGCTCGTGCACCTTCAACCGATAGACCTTGCCCACGTTGGTGAAGAAGAGGATGTAGTCGTGCGTCGAGGCCACGAACAGGTGCTCGATGTAGTCGTCTTCCTTGAGATCCATTCCCATCACGCCGACACCGCCGCGGCGCTGCTCGCGATAGGCGGTAACGGGCAGGCGCTTGATGTAGCCGGAGCGCGTGATCGCGATCACCATGTCTTCTTCCGCGATCATGTCCTCGAGCTCGAGCTCGGTCTCGCCGGCGATTATCTCCGTGCGGCGATCGTCGCGCTTCCCGAAGATCGATCTGATCTCCTGCAACTCGTCGCGGATCAAGCCGTCCACCCTCGTCTGGTCGCCGAGAATCGTCCTTAGCTCAGTGATTAGCTCCTGCAAGTCGGCGTACTCCGCGTCGATCTTCTGGCGCTCGAGTTGAGTCAGGCGCGACAGGCGCAGGTCGAGGATTGCCTGAGCCTGAATCTCGGAAAACTTGAACTCCTCCATCAGCCCGTTGCGCGCCATCTCGGCGTCGTTCGAAGCGCGGATCAGCGCGATCACGGCGTCAAGGTTGTCGAGCGCAATCAGATAACCGGCCAGGATGTGGGCGCGGCGCTCGGCCTGGCGCAGCTCGAATTTCGAGCGCCTGACGATGACCTCGCGCTGGAAGTCGAGGTACTCGCGCACCAGCTCGAGCAGCGAAAGTGTGCGCGGTACGCCCTTGACCAGGGCCACGGCGTTGTAGCCGAAGGTCGTTTGCAGGGACGTGTGCTTGAAGAGCTTGTTCAGCGCGACCTGAGGAATCGCGTCGCGCTTCAGCTCGATCTGGATGCGCATACCCGTCCGGTCGGAGTGATCCTGCAGGTCGGAAATCTCCGACAGCACCTTCTCGTGCACGAGATCGGCGATCTTCTTGATCACACCGCCGTCGCCGCCCTTCTTCACCCCGTAGGGAAGCTCGGTGACCACGATCGCAGTCTTGCCGCCGCGCAGCTCTTCGATGTGGGCGCGAGCTCGCATGACGATGCGCCCGCGGCCCGAACGGTAGGCCTCTCTGATGCCTTGCCTGCCGACGATGATCCCGCCGGTTGGAAAGTCCGGTCCCTTGACGTGCTTGGCCAGCTCCTCGAGCGAGATTTCCGGCTCGTCGATCATCGCCAAGATGGCGTCGGTGACCTCGCTCAGGCGGTGTGGCGGCATGTTCGTGGCCATGCCGACCGCGATGCCCGCCGAGCCGTTGACGAGCAGGTTCGGGAAACGGCTGGGCAGGACCGAGGGCTCACGCCGGGACTCGTCGTAGTTGGGCACGAAGTCGACCGTGTCGGCGTCGATGTCGCGCAGCATCTCGGTGGCGATCTTCGCCAGCCGGCACTCCGTGTAGCGCATCGCTGCGGCCGGGTCGTCGTCAATCGAGCCGAAGTTGCCCTGGCCATCGATCAACGGGTAGCGCAGCGAGAAGGGCTGCGCCATGCGGACGAGCGTGTCGTAGATGGCGGAATCGCCGTGAGGGTGGAAGGAGCCCATCACATCGCCGACCACGCGCGCCGACTTCTTGTACGGCCGGTTCGGCTGCATGCCGGCCTCGTGCATTCCGAACAAAACGCGCCGGTGGACGGGCTTCAGCCCGTCCCGAACGTCCGGTAGCGCCCGGCTCACGATCACGCTCATGGCGTAATCGAGGTAGCTTGAGCGCATCTCGTCTTCGAGCTCGCGCGGCTCGATGCGCCCCGGACCTAGCGCGCCTGTCTCGACCTCAGACATCCAGGAACCGCACGTCCCTCGCGTTTTGCTCGATGAATGCGCGCCTGGGCTCGACCTGGTCGCCCATCAACGTCGAGAAAAGCTGGTCGGCCGCGGAGGCGTCTTCGACGTCTACCCTCACGAGCAGGCGGCGGGCGGGATCCATGGTCGTCTCCCAGAGCTGCTCGGGGTTCATCTCGCCGAGTCCCTTGAAGCGCGACAGCTGAAGGCCTTCCTTGGACAGGTCGAAGGCCTCCTCGCGCAGAGCGTGGAAGGTCTCGGCCGTGCGCTTCTTACGCCCCTGCGCCAACTCGAAGGGCGGTAGCCCCATCTCGGCCAGCTTCGCGAAGGCGCGGCGCGCTTCGCGGAAAGCCTGCGAAAAGAGAAGCTGCGTCGGGATATTGACCCTCTGCGCTGCGCCCGTCTCCTTCTCGATCACTTTGATCCAGCAGCCCTCCGCGTCGGTCGACTCGATCTTCAGCTTGTATCCGTTCTCTCCGACCGCCTCGAGCGCCTTAGTGATGTCGCTCGCCGTCTCGTCATCGAGCCCGACAAGCCTGTGCGCCACGACGAAGTCGGCCGCCGGGGTGCCGAAGTCCGCACGAAGGCGTCCAACCTGCCCGTCGAGCGCGCGTAGGCCGCTGGTCAGCTTCTTCCAGCGCGCCTCGCTCAGCTTCAGCTCCCGGCCGTCGCGATCGCGTACCTCGATGCCGCCGATGCGCTCGCGCACGAGCAGCTCCTCGAGCTGAGCGTCCTTCTCGAAGTAGAACTCCTTCCCCTCGAGCTTCACGCGATAAAGCGGCGGCACCGCGATGTAGATGTGCCCGTACTCGAACAGCTCGGGCATGTGCCGGTAGAGGAAGGTGAGGATCAGCGTCCGGATGTGCGATCCGTCGATGTCGGCGTCGGTCATGATGATCACGCGGTGGTAGCGCAGCTTCGAGATGTCGAACTCCTCGCCGATGCCGGTGCCCACCGCCGTGATGATGGCCTGTATCTCGTTGTTGGAGAGAACCTTGTTGATGCGGTTCTTCTCGGAGTTGATGATCTTCCCGCGCAGCGGCAGGATCGCCTGGTAGGTGCGATCGCGGCCCGCCTTGGCCGAGCCGCCGGCCGAGTCGCCCTCGACGATGTAGACCTCCGCCGACTCGGGGTCGCGAATAGTGCAATCGGCGAGCTTGCCGGGGAGCGACGAGCCCTCGAGCGCGCTCTTGCGCCGCGTCAGCTCGCGCGCCTTGCGCGCCGCCTGGCGGGCCCGCGAGGCGGAGATCGTCTTTAGCACGATGCGTCGCGCGTCGGCCGGGTTCTCTTCAAGGTACTCGGCCAGCTTGGCGTTGACGGCCTGCCTGACCAGGCCCTCGACCCAGGGGTTTCCGAGCTTGGTCTTCGTCTGCCCTTCGAACTGTGGGTCGCGCAGCTTGATCGAGATGACCGCGGCCAAACCTTCGCGCACATCGTCGCCGTCGAGATTCGTTTCCTTCTCCTTGATCAGGCCCTTGTCGCGCGCGTACTTGTTAATGCTCGCGGTCAACGCCGACTTGAAGCCCGTCAGGTGCGAGCCGCCTTCGTGCGTGTTGATGTTGTTGGCGAACGAGAAGACCGACTCGACGTAGGAGGTGTTCCATTGCATCGCCACCTCGACCGCGCCCTTGTCGGTGCCGCCCTCGAAATAGACGACGTGCTTGTGAACCGGCTCCTTCGTCTGGTTCACGTAGCCGACGAAATCCTTGATGCCGCCTTCGTAATGGAACTCGTGCCGCTCTTCGCCGGTGCGCTCGTCGATCAGAACGATCATCAGCCCGCGCGTGAGGAAGGCGGTCTCGCGCAGGCGCTGCACCAAGAGCTGGGTCGAGTACTCGAGCTCGTCGAAGACCTCCGAGTCGGGCAGGAAGGTGATCGTCGTGCCGCTGTCCGAAGCCTTGCCGACGACCTTCACATCGCCACTGGGAACGCCGCGCGCGAACTCCTGCCGGTACAGCTTGCCTCCGCGCCGCACCTCGGCCACGAGCCATTCCGAAAGGGCGTTGACCACCGAGACGCCGACCCCGTGCAGTCCGCCCGAGACCTTGTACCCCTCGCCGCCGAACTTGCCGCCGGCGTGAAGCTTGGTCAGCACGACTGTCAGCGCCGACATGCCCTGCTCGGGCATGAGGTCGATGGGGATACCCGAGCCGAAGTCCTTTACCGTCACCGAGTTGTCTGGATTCAGGGTTACTTCGATGCGGTCGTTTCGGCCCGCGAGCGCCTCGTCGACCGAGTTGTCGACCACCTCGTAGACGAGGTGGTGCAGGCCGCGTGAGCCCGTCGAGCCGATATACATGCCGGGACGAAGCCGGACCGGCTCGAGACCTTCGAGGACAGTGATGTCCTTCGCTGTATAGGATGTCTCAGTCATGAAAAAAGCCCTGCAAATAGCCTGCTTGCGGGCTTCTCGTAGTCTATCAGAAAGAGCGGTCGGAAGTGGGCCTAAGGTGCGCCTTTTCGGCAGTTTTGAGCAAGGCTCGCCGCCGCCGCCCGAGCAACCAGCGCACGTAGCTCTTCGTCGTCGATAACGGCCGCCAGCTTTTCGCCTTGTTCGCGCTCCCGCGCAGTGGTCACAGGCTCCTTTGAAACGTCCTGCGCATCGGTCTCTCGGCCCTTGCCGGGCACCGGCCCCGGTGCGAAGCGAAGCTCGCTCGGACACTCCCCGCCCAGCTCCTGCTCGAGCTTGGCAAGGATCTGAGGCGCGAGGTGCTTCAGCTCGAAGGCCCATGTTGCGGAACTGGTGTTGACCTGCAGCACTCCCTTGCGGTTCAGCCGCGCCGGCCAGGCGTTCGCGGCGATCGTCTCGCCAACCGTCTGTGGCCAGATTCGAACCAGCTCGCTCGCGGCGGGAAGACCGACTCGCTTGGCCACTCTTCTGATCTCTCTCTCGAGCCTCTCCATCACGTCGCCCTCGCGGTTCCCTCGCTTACCAATATGACCTGATCCGCCCTTACGGGCAAAGCGCTGTCGCTGGTGGCGGTAACGATCGTCTGCCCCAGCCCGCGCAGGCGCCCGATCAGGGCCTCGCGCCGGCCCACATCGAGTTCCGAGAGCACGTCGTCGAGCAACAGGAGTGGCGCGCCGGTATCTCGCTCGGTAAGCAGCTCTGCCTCGGCGAGCAGAAGCGCCAGTACCGCCGTCCGCTGCTCTCCTTGCGAGCCGAACGAGCGGAGCTCGCGCCCCTTGGCCAGAACGACGACCTCGTCCAGATGCGGGCCGGCGCTCGTCGTTCCCCGTTCCAGGTCGCGCGCCAGCCGGCGCTCGAGCGACTCCAAAGTGAGCGGTTCGGCCGCGTACTCGAGCTTGCAATCCGGCAGCCCGAGCGCCTCTCCGACGTCCGCGAAACGCGGCGAGAGCAGCTCGATCGAGCGGATGCGGGCCGCCTGAAGCGACGATCCGAGCGTCGCCACCTGCTCGTTCCAAGGCGCGAGCGCCTCCTTACTCGAGAAGCCGAGACCGATTTTCCGCAGGCAGGCGTTCCGTTGGCCCAACGCTTCGCCGTACGTGCGCGGGAGGTTCGCTCGAGTGGGAAGAAGCCGCGTCAGCGTCCGGTCGACGTAGGCCCGGCGCACCGCCGGTCCACCCTTGATCACCACCAGCCGGTCGGGCGTGAAGACCAGCGTCGGAAGCTCGCTCCTCAGTTGATCGGTCGCCGTCAGTGGGGCGCCGTTCAGACGCGTCCGCTTGCCCTCACCGCGAATGATCGTCACCTCCACGGCGGCGCTCCCTCCGCGACGCTCGGCCCGAAGTGCAACGCGAGCCCCGTCGCAACCAAAGCGAATCAGCTGGGCATCGGCTCTCGTTCGCGGCGAGAAGGCTTGAGTGCCGACGTGCACGGCCTCGACCAGGTTCGTCTTCCCGGCTCCGTTCGGTCCCGCGACCAGCACGAGATCGCCCTCCAGCTCCAGCTCGAGGCGCTCGTACGAGCGGAAGTCACGCAGCGTGATCTCGCGAACTGTAAGGCCGTGCCTCAAAACGAAGTACTCCACCGACTGGCAGCGCTTGGAGGCGCGTTGCGTTGTTCTCGGCCTCGCCCGTAGCTTCGGCTATGAACGAGGCGCTGCGTCCTGGCATCGCATCCACCGATCACGCCCAGTCGGTGGGTCGTCATTTTGGACGAGGCCCCTCAGCCCGCGAGGCGAATCGGCATGATCAGGTACCAGAAGCTGTCGCCCTCCGCGCGAAGAAGTCCGGGGCGGATCGGGTTGATCAGGTTCAGCTCGATCTCGTCGCCGATCACAGACTCGATTCCCTCGCGTAAGAACTCCGCGTTGAACCCGATCTCGATCGGAGCGCCGCTGAAGGCGACCGGCAGCGTCTCGCTTGCTTCGCCTACATCCTGCGTTTGCGCCGAGACAGTCATCAAGCCTGCATCGAAGTGGAGCCTGATCGGGCTGGTTCGCTGCGCCATCACCGCGACGCGGCGCACGACATCGAGGAACTCCAGCCGCGCCAGCTTCACTGTGTGCTCGAAGGCCTCGGGAAGAAGCTGGCGATGATTCGGGAATTGTCCGTCTATCCGCCGCGTGCTCAGCGTCGTGTCGCCGAGCGAGAAGATGGCGTGATTGTCGTGGATCGCCAGCTCGAGCTCGCTACCGGTGGCGGGAATGCGTGCCAGCTCAGCTACGGCGCGAGCCGGAACGATCGCCTCCAGTTCCGGGGTGTCGCCGGCGAGCTCCGTCTCTCTCACGGCGAGGCGATAGGAGTCGGTCGCAGCCATGGTCAGCTTGCGCGTCGATTCAGCCGAGCCTTTCTCGAACTGCACGAGAATTCCCGTTAGCACCGGCCGCGACTCGTCGCGCGATGCGGCGCGGGCTACACGCCCGGCGGTTTCGAGGAACGCCTCACGGTTCACCTTGAAGACGCCTTCGGCGGTCATCTCGGGTAGGCGCGGAAAATCCTCCGTCGTCGAGACGTTGAGGCGGTAAGACGCGCCGCCGCAAGAGAGGCTGACCATCCTCGAGCCGCTCATCTGCTCGATTGTGACTTCGCTTTCGCCGCTAGGAAGAGAGCGGCAGGCATCCACGAATACCTTCCCGGGGACGACGCTCGCGCCCTCTCCTTCGATCTCCGCTTTAAACGACGAAATTATCGAAAGCTCCATATCGGTTGCGGCGAGGCGAACTCGTCCGTTTTCAGCCGTAACAAGAACTCCAGCCAAAACTTGGACCGAGCTACGCGACGAGACAGCACGCGCAACCATCGACGCGGTTTCGACAAGACGCTCTCTCGAGCAGCGGAGTTTTATACCGGAAGTGAGGCTCGTATCTGTTTCAATCATTAGAGATATTTCCTCGTAGTCGTAATAGAGCTTGTTAGGAGCGAGGAAACCACCCTCAATCCCGCGTCAAAAGTGAGGTTTCGTTGAGGACGACGGTTGGGGAGAAGTAAAGCAGAACAGGAAGAGTGCGGACACGTCGCGCCAAAGTGACCGAAGTGTCCACATTCGTCCACCGGCGATCCACAGCTAACGCACCTGCTTGATGCGAGCCGTGAGTTCTTGAACGAGGTTGTAGACGGAACGGTCTTCCTTGATCAGACGCGCGATCTTCGACGTCGCGTGAATAACCGTGGTGTGGTCGCGACCGCCGAACTCCTTGCCGATCTTCGGGAGAGAAGAATCAGTTAGCTCACGCGAGAGATACATGGCCACCTGGCGGGGATACACGATGTTCTGCGAGCGCCTGTCGCTACAAAGCTCGGTGAGAGACAGGCCAAAGCGACCCGCTACCTCTTCTTGAATGTGGTGAATGCTCACCTCTGCCGCCTCGGGCGGGAAGACGTCCTTCAAAACCTCCTGGGCCAGCTCGACGGTCATCAGGCGCCCGGTCAGCGAGGAGAAGGCGACGACTCTCGTCAGCGCACCCTCGAGCTCGCGGATGTTCGACGAGATCAGGCTGGCGATGAAGGTCAGAACCTGAGAGTCGGGGACGTGGATGCCTTCGGTGTGGACCTTCTTACGCAGAATTGCGATTCGCGTCTCGAGGTCGGGCGGCTGGATGTCGGTGATCAGCCCCCACTCGAAGCGCGAGCGAAGGCGAGGCTCGAGCGTCGCCAGCTCGCGAGGCGGCCGGTCGGATGAGAGCACGACCTGGCTACCGGCTTCGAAAAGCGCATTGAAGGTGTGGAAGAACTCCTCCTGGATCCGCTCCTTACCCTCGAAGAACTGCAGATCGTCGACGAGCAGCACGTCGTAGTGGCGGTAGCGCTGCTTGAAGCTGTCGATTCGTTTGTCCCGCAGCGAGTCGATGAAGTCGTTCATGAAACTCTCGCTGGTGACGTAGAAGACGCTCGAGTTGCGCGAGTGCTGGGAGACGTAGTGCGCGATCGCGTGCAGAAGATGGGTCTTGCCGAGCCCCGTACCGCCGTAGATGAAAAGCGGGTTGTACGCGCGGGCGGGCCGCTCGGCAACGGCGAGGGCCGCCGCATGCGCGAAGCGGTTCGAGGAGCCGATGATGAACAGGTCGAAGGTGTACTTGGGATTGACGCCCGTCGGTGAAGTGCGAACCTCGCCTCGCTCCACCTCTTCGCGGACAGGCTCCGGCGCCGCCGACTCGGCCACGAGCGCCTCGAGAGGGTCCATCACCGAGAGTAGGACGCCACACTCGTGCCCGACCAGATCCTTCACCGTGGCGCGGAGAAGGTCGAGGAAATGCCCCTCGATCCACTCGCGAGTGAACTCGTTCGGTACCGCGACGACGAAGAAGTCATCGTTCAGGTCGCTTCCTCCGGCGGCTCCAAACCAGGTCTGGAAGGTGGCTTCGCTCAGGGCTTCGCGCAGCCGCTCGGCGACCGCGACCCAGAGACTCTCGGCGTTGTCCAGGAGTGATGGTTCCACGTGTTGACCGTCCATCCGCCGTCGAAGGCGGAAGTGCGAGCATATCAGCGTCGCGGCGGCCTAACAACGGGCGTTTTCCACAGCCAAACGATCGGAAACGTCGGCGTTTTGCAGGTATATTAACGCGTCCACACTGTAATCCACAGGTGTGGAGAACCGGCCCGAAGACCATCCCGTATTAACCCCGATGCGGGTATAAAGGCGATTGCGAGGCAGGTGGAGAGACTGTGGATAACTTCTATCTCGCGGGCCTCGTCTATACTGGCGCTCGCCCGCAGAACGGGCTCTGACCTCTAGGATCTGCAAGACCGTGAAGCGCACCTACCAACCAAACGTTCGCCGCCGAAAGAAGAAGCACGGCTTTCGCGCGCGGATGAAGACGCGGGCCGGTCGCGTGGTCCTGAAGCGCCGGCGGGCTCGTGGTCGCAAGCGGTTATCCGCTTAGTCCGGGCGAGGCGCGCAAGGTGGAACGCCGGCACCGTCTCTCGCGCTCGCGTGATTTCGACAATGTCTACCGCCATGGCCGCTCGACCTCGACTCGCTTCTTCACGCTGCACGCCTTTCCGCGCGACGACGCAAACAGCGAGCCGCGTCTGGGGCTGGCCATACCGAGAAGCGTCGGTTCGGCAGTCAAGCGCAATAGGCTCAAGCGCATGCTGCGAGAGGTGTGGCCGTTGAACGAGCGCAAAGCGGGCTTCGACTATGTGCTGGCCGCGCGACCCGGCCTGGTCGAGGCTGTGGAGTCGCATGGCTTCGACTGGCTCGGCGAGCGCGTCGACGAAGTGATGGGCAAGGCGGGCTCGTGAAGTATCCGGCGATCGTGCTCGTCTATCTGTACCGCTACACGCTCGGGCTGCTCTTTCCGACGAGCTGCAAGTACTACCCGTCCTGCTCGAGCTATGCGATCGGAGTGCTCAAGCGCTACGGGCTCGTTCGAGGGACGCTCTTGACCGCTTGGCGGCTCCTGCGCTGTAACCCATGGAGCGCCGGCGGTGTGGACATGCCGGAAGACGCGCGCCTGTTCGGGCGGCCTTGCGATCGCCTACACAGAGGGCAGCCGGCATGAGCTCATTGATCGCGTTCAACGTCTTCAGCGGGATCCTCAACCCGCTCAAGCATCTCTTCCTCGCCGTTCTCGAATGGCTGCACTACAGCGCCAATCTCCCTTGGGCCTGGGCGATCGTGGTGCTGACGGTGATCGTCCGCATCGTGATCGTCCCGCTCACCGTCAAGCAGATCCACTCGATGCAGAGCCTGCAGGCGCACGCGCCGGAGATGAAGGAGATCCAGCAGCGCTACAAACACGACAAGCAGCGCCAGCAACAGGAGCTGATGCGCTTCTACAAGGAGAACAACATCAACCCGATGGCCTCCTGCCTGCCGATGCTGGCGCAGTTCCCGATCTTCATAGCGCTTTACTTCGTCCTCAAAGACTTCTCGGCCAACGTCCCGTGCCGCGGCCATGCGGCGAATCCCAATTTCTGTGTCACACGCGGCGATTTTTCCTGGCTCGGGCACGACCTGTTCCCCAACATCGCCAAGAACATCACCTGGCACTGGAGCGGCTACGTACTGCTCGTGATCTACGTCGGTAGCCAGGTCGCCTCGACGTATTTCATGTCGGGGACTGCACAGAAGTCCCAGCGCGTGATGATGATGGTGCTGCCCTTCGTGATCTTGCCCTTCATTCTCCGCTTCCCGGTCGGGCTCGTTCTCTACTGGGCGACGACGAACCTCTGGACTGTCGGGCAAGGCCTGATCACCAGGACGCTGATTCCGAAGCCGCCGCCGCCGGTCAAGAGATCGTCGCGCACTCCGGCCGCGCTGGCCAAGCAGACGGTCGAGCAACCACGAGCGCCGCAAGGGCCGAGGCGCGTCAAGCGCAAGAAGAAGAAGGGCGGCGGGCGCAGGTGACGGAGGAGCTCCATGTAGAGGCCGAGGGCGCCGACGCCGAAGAAGCTTCTGCGCGGGCGCTGGCCGAGATAAGGCGCAAGGCGCCGTGGATCGAGTCGGAGTCGGTCTCGGTGCAGGTCGTGGAAGAGGGCGAGCGCGGACTCCTCGGTATCGGCTCGCGCCCGGCCCGGGCGGTGGCCTTTGCGCTGGTTCCCGACCAGCCGGCCCGCGAGGAGAGCGAGCTCGCCGCTTCTCTGCGCGCCTACGCGGAAGCGATCGCGCGCACCATCGCGCCGGATACGAAGGTCGAGTTGAGCGAGGAGGCCGAGACGGTGAGCATCCGCTTCTCGGGCGGAGACCTCGGCGTGCTGATCGGTCGGCGCGGCCAAACGGTAGACGCGATCGAGCAGATCGCAAACGCGATAGTTCACCAGCAGGTCGGACCCGGCAGCAAGCGGGCGTCGGTTGACGCGGGCGGCTATCGCGAGCGGCAGAAAGCGGCTCTCAGCTACGCGGCTCTTCAGGCGGCCAAGCGAGTGATCTCCAGCGGTGAGCCGCAGGCGCTGGAGCCGATGAGCGCCTACGAGCGCCGGCTTGTGCACGAGCGCTTGAAGGGCTACGCGGGAGTGACCACGACGAGCGAGGGAAGCGACCCGAGCCGCCACGTGGTCGTGCTGCCGGCGGATGCCGACTGAGCTCGATCCCCGGCTCGAGCGCTGGCTGGAGGCGCTGCTGCGAACGCCTGGGCTAACCGCGATTCGCGAGCTCGATCGAGCCACGCGCGAGCACCTGCTCGACAGCCTGAAGGCGACCTCGCTCGTCGCGCGCTTTAGCGGCCGGATCGCTGATGTCGGCTCGGGCGGAGGAGCCCCAGGAATTCCACTGGCGGCGGCTTTCCCCGAGCGTACGGTGACGCTGATCGAGTCGCAGCAGCGCAAGTGCCGATTCCTCGAGGGCTTCGAACAGGACTTCCCGAACCTGAGAGTCGTGTGCGGCCGCGCCGAAGAGCAGGAGGTCGACTCCTACGGCGTCGTCGTGGCCAAGGCGCTAGCGCCACCGCCGGTGGCGCTCGAGTGGTGCCTGCCGCTCGTCAGGCCCGGCGGCGCCGCGATTCTCTTCACCGGTTCGCTCGAACAGGATCTTGCTCCAGTAGCGCGTTTGCTCGGCGGCGGCGAGCCCGAGCTGTACCCCGTAGAGGGCTCTCGCGACCGCCGGCTTGTGTTGGTTCCGAAGCTCGAGCCGACACCTCCGGGGTTCCCGCGCAAGCCGGGAATTGCTCGTAAACGACCGCTGATCTGAGTCGCCAGCCCTGTCCGCGCTCATAAGTAGAGTGGTTCTATGAAGCTCGCTTCAAAACGAAGCACTCCGCCGCCTGACTGCGCTCGGCGGCGCGATGCCTCGTCCTCAGTCGCACCCGTAGTCTCCGGCTACGAGCGCTCCCTGCATCCTAGCCTCGCACTCGCCGAATCGCACCCAGTCGACGGGTCTTCATTCTGAAACGAGCTTCTGTGGCTGGCCATATCTACGCGCTTGCAAACCAGAAGGGCGGCGTCGGCAAGACGACGACCGCGATCAACCTCGCCGCCTGCCTTGCGGAGGCAGGCGAGCGCGCGCTGGTGGTCGATCTCGATCCGCAGGCGAACGCCACCTCGGGCCTCGGTGCGCGCGCGAACGGAACCTCTTCCTACGATCTGCTCGACGGCGCGCCGCTCGACGATCTGGTCAAGCGAACCCGTTTTGCGAATCTCGATCTCATTCCAGCCAAGCCCGATCTTGCGGGTGCGGCGGTGGAGCTCGCGCAGCGCGCGGGTGGCGATCGCTATCTGGCCAACTCGTTGATCGAGGCAACCGCCCGCTACCGCTTTGTCTTTCTCGATTGCCCGCCCTCGCTCGGTCCGTTGACGGTGAATGCCCTCGCCGCCGCCGATCGCGTGCTGGTACCGGTGCAGGCCGAGTACTACGCGCTCGAGGGCTTGTCGCAGCTGATGCGCTCGATCGAGTTGATTCGACGCAGCCTCAATCCGCGCCTGGCGATCGGAGGCGTACTGCTGACGATGGTGGACGGGCGGACGCGGCTCTCGGCCGATGTATCCGAAGAGGTGAGGCGGCACTTCGGTGAGCTCGTATTCAAGACCGCCGTACCGCGCTCGGTGCGCTTGGCGGAGGCGCCGAGTTTTGGGCTGCCGGCGATAGTTCACGACCGGCGCTCGTCGGGCGCCGAGGCCTACTGGAAGGTGGCGATGGAGCTTGTCGAGCGCGCCTAGACGCGGATTGGGGCGCGGTCTCGAGGTACTGGTCGGTGGCGCCGGCGAGTCCGAGCTGGTGCACCTGCCGCTGGAGATGATTCATGCCAACCCGCGCCAGCCGCGCAAGACATTCGACAGCGATGCCGCAGTCGGCCTCGCCGCTTCGGTCAGGACGCAAGGCCTGTTGCAGCCATTGCTGGTACGCCCCCGGAAGGACGGCGGCTACGAGCTGATCGCCGGTGAGCGGCGCCTACGCGCCGCGCGCGAAGCCAGGCTGGCCACCGTGCCGGCGGTGATACGTGAAGCTGACGACCGCGAGAGCGTTGTGCTCGGGCTGGTCGAGAACGTCGCCCGCGAGCAGCTATCGCCGCTGGAAGAGTCGCGCGCCTACGCGGTGTTACTGGACGAATTCGGGCTCGCGCTGGGCGAGATCGCCGATCGGGTCGGGCGCTCGAAGCCGTCGGTCTCGAACCGGCTGCGCCTGCTCGAGCTCCCCGACGAGGTGCTGCAGATGCTCTCCTCGGGTGTGCTGAGCGAGGGCCACGCCCGGGCGATCCTCGCTCTTCCCGACCATGATGCCCGCAAGGCGCTGGCAGGGCGCGCGGTCAAGAACGGCCTATCGGTGCGCCAGGTCGAACAGGCCACTCGTGACGCGGGCGCACCACGCCAACGCCGGCCGCGGCCCGTGCCGCTCGACCCCGATCTTGCCTCACGCGCGACCACGGCGGCCGAGCAGCTGACCGGCTTTCGCGCTCGCGTAAGTCCCGGCAAACTCGAGCTTCGCTTTGCAGACGAGACCGAACTGGCCGAGCTGGTCGAGGCGCTCGAGCGAGCGGCTCAAAGCTGATCGAGAATCGCGACTCCAGTGTCCGCGCTCAGCCAGTGATGGTTACTGGCGTACCGGGGCCGATGCGGGCAACGAGCCAACTCATCGCACCGCCGCTGAGGCGTACGCAGCCGTGAGAGACCGCGCTGCCTGGCGTGCCGCCGACGTTCGCCAGCCCGTGCATGGCAATCTGGCCGGGACCGCCCTCGAATTCTTGAAGGACGTTTGAGCGCGCGCTCAGCGCGAGCGCATACGGTGCTCCCACGGCGCCCGGTCGTAGCCTGATGGATTCCTCGACGAAGAATCTGCCGAGCGGGGTAGGCGTGGAGGGTTTACCGACGACGGCGCTGAAGGTGCGCACCAGGCGCGCCCGCTTGTAGACGATTACCCGGCGTTTGGACGTATCGATGACGATATGCCAGCGCGCCGTCGCTGCAACCGTCGCTCGTTTCCTGATCCAGCCCGTACGCCCATTCGGGCGCCCAGGAAGCTTGACGTGCAGCCAGCGGAGCCCGCGGGCACTCGTCTTGTGGCCGACCACGGGGAGCACGGTTCGCTCCGCAGTGATCGGTTGCCGCGCCGGCACGGAGTACACGGGCGCCGAATGCTTTGACGGCTGTGAAAACGCCTCATGCGGTCTGAACAGAACCGCCAGTTCCTGACTCGGCCTGATGATCACGATCGTCAAAGCAGGCGCCG
>Ga0209014_10001209_pt1 | contig 15314 bp, 5 predicted proteins | sample BarGraNGADG00212_FD_184491 | JGI IMG/M metagenome (GOLD analysis project Ga0209014, IMG submission 184491) | Arctic peat soil microbial communities from Barrow, Alaska - Barrow Graham LP Ref core NGADG0002-212 (SPAdes) (version 2) | ecosystem: Environmental > Terrestrial > Soil > Wetlands > Peat...
GAGCGCGGCCGTCTCGGCCGTGTCGTCCGCCGCGGAGCGACCGAGCCGCTGGCCCGCGGCCAGGGTCGTCAGCCCGCCATCGGGGACGACCGAGACCTGGGCCGCCGCTCCGTCGATGACCTTGAGCCGGGCGACGTCGCGGCTCGGCTTGAATCCGGCGCCGTGGGCGTCGATCACGTGGCAGCGGATGGCTGCGGTCGCCAGGGCGGCGACCCCCGTCAGACCGCCGGCGGCCCCGATCGCCGGCATCGACGCGTGCCCGAGCAGCAGGGCCGGATGCCAGCCGATCAGGTCGAGGAAGAGCGCGGCCACGGCCAGCGGGTCGATCGGCAGCCCGCGCGCATCGTGGAACGAGATGGCGTGCGAGCCTGCGAACCCGAGGCTCTCGCCGGCCTGGAACCAGTCGATCGCGTCGGGCCCGGCCGGGGCCGGGACCCCGTGGACCAGCATCGCGATCGGCACGGGCCGGATGAGTGGCGCACCGAGCCTGGTCTCGACCAGCTTGGCGAGCCGTCGCGCGGCTTCCGGGTGGAGGACCAGCGCCGCCACGGGGCCGGTCACCGGTGCGCCGGCGATGTCGCTCCAGAACGTCGGACTCGCCTCGATCCGGAGCGGAGCCTTGAACGGCGCCCGCGGGTTCGCCACGGTCAGGCGGAGGGCAGCGTCGTTGACATCGCCCGCGCCGGGGGTCGCGTCGGCCCAGCCGGAACTGAGGTTCGGTGCCACCAGACCGAGCGCGTCGAGGCCCTTCGATTGCAGCTGGTTGGCGGCATCGGCCGGCGTGAGGACGGTCTGCGGCGGGATGAGCGACGTCATGACGCACGTTCCTCGCGGGTTCGGTTCACGGGGCGGTTCACAACAGGGTCCGGCGGAGGGAGGCGCTCCGGCCATCGGGCGAGCCGAGGCCGACCGTCACCGCGCCGCTCCGGCCCCGGAGCGCGACGCCGATTAGCGTCTGCCCCGACGATCCGGCCGCGCGCCGGACCGGGATGGTGGCCGGATCGGCGAAGACGTCCTCGCCCGGGCGGGCCCGCGCGATGTCGGGGAGTGCCACGACCAGGCTGAGCGGAAGGCTCCTCGGCCCCCGTCCGGGCGGTCGAGGGAACGGCGTCGGCAGGATCAGCCCCGGGACCCAGTTGACGGTCAGGACGTACGGCCCGATCGATGTCGGCGGGACCGGCGCGGAGGTCGCGAACTGGAGGAGGAAGCCCTTGCCGGGCACGGGCGTCACGGTCGGCGCGAGGATGTCCGGTGCGACGATCGGCACGCCCGGCGGCACGTCGATGAGCCGCTCAGTCGACCGTCCGAGCGGGTCGCTGAGGAGGAAGCGGACCTGGAGCGCGTCGTCGGTCGATGCGCGACGCAGGAGCAGGTGCAGCGCGCCCGTCCCGCTGTCCCGCCACAACCCGCTGACGCCGGCGACCGGCGGGACGGTCCTGACCGCATCGAGCCGGTCCCCGTCGGCCGGCGTCGCCGGATACGAGAAGAGGCTGCTGGTCGTCCCCTCGAGATGCTGCGCCAGGGCGCTGACATGGATGCGGTGCGGCCCGAGCGGGGTCTCGTCGATGGGGGCGAGCGTCGTCGCCTCGACCTGGGCGTCGGCGAGCGGGCCACCCGGCCAGTGCCAGCTCAGCGGGGAGAGGTCGGGTGGCGTCGCCGGCGGGACGACGACCTCGCGCAGGGCGCTTGCGGCCGAGCGGCCGCCATAGCGGCCACGCGGCGGATCGTCGCCGGCCCACGCCACGGCTCGATAGAAGACGCGCTTCCAGGAGCCCTCGACCGCGTCCCGGCCGGCGATCGTGCCGATCGCCTGGGCGACCCCAAGCTCGGTCGAGACGGTCGGCGTGACCGTGTAGTCGCCGGTGGAGCCGGCGATCCGGGCGATCGGCGGGCCCATCGTGTCGAGCAGGAGGGCCGCCTCGGGGACACGCACGCGGTGGAGGTCCACCCGGATGACCGCCGCCCCCGGCTTCGAGCGCACGCGCAGTGCCGCTCGATAGGCCGGCGGCATGACGCTCTCGTCGAGGACGCGGGCGACCTCGAGGTCGGGTGGCGACGGGAGCACGACCTGCGGTGCGGCGTAGGCGATCGGTCGCTTGCGAAGGACCGGATCGCCGAGCGCCGGCCACGCCGAGTCGACCTGCCCGGCGCTCACCCCGAGGATGACGTAGAGGTGGATCTCCTTCGAGCCGCGCGGCAGGCTGACCGGCATGCTGTTGGCGGCGATCGGTTGCGGGCTCACGCGGGTGAACGAGCGCCGCGACGGGTCCGCCGCGAACGCGTCCCGCAGGATGCTGAGCCGCTCGGACAGCGTGCTCGACTTGAGCGGCGACGGCAGCCCCCGATCGGCCAGCAGCTTCTCCTCGGTCGTCGTGTAGACGAAGTAGCCAGTCGCGCCCGGGGCGGCCGGCCAGTCGAGGCTGGCGTGATGGACGCCCGCGGCATCGGCCATGCTCGCGAGGAGGACATCCTCGTGCTCGACCAGGATGACCGGCGGCCGCGGGTCCGCGGTCGAGGCGATCGCGGGCTGGCCGCTCCACCCACCGACGCGCCCGGGCCAGCGATGCTCGATGGCCCGCGCCCAGAGCGCCAGGCCGATCCGACCGGCGGCCGCGAAGTCGAGCGACAGGCCGGTCAAGGTGACGCGGTAGCGGCGGGGCCCGGCCGGGGTGACGGGACCGGCCTCGAGAGTCTTGCCGTCGAGCGAGACGTACTGCACGGTCGCGGTCACGGCGGGCGTGCCGGTGTTCGGGACGGCGGCCGGCGCGCCACCGAAGTCGAAGCCCAGGACGAAGCCGGGGCCACCCGCGAGCGACGTCTGCAGCCCGGCCGGGACGGCCAGGTTGGCCGGCGGATCGCCCAGCCTCGTCTGCCCGTAGAGACGGCCGACGAACTCGATCCGCTCGGGGCTGCGCGTCGCCCAGTCCCACGCGAATTCGAGGACGAGCGTCGCGGGGCAGAGCCCACTCGGAACCGGGCTGACCTCGAGGCGCGTCGACACGATCGAGACGTCGCGCACTGCCGGCTCGCCGATCGACAGCGGCGTGCTGCTCCAGACGCTCCACAACCCGAACAGGTCCTGGTGGCTGAGCCCGTACAGCAACGCGTTCGGGTCGGGGGCGGTGGCCAGGCGATAGCGCTCGTCGAGCGCGAGCAGCCGGCCTGTCGGCGCCTCCTCCGGGCTGGTCGTGGCGCTGATCGGCTGAAGGGCCGGCAGGTCGTACGGGCGCGGGTCCATGAGCGCCTCCACCCCACCGGCCGGCGCCTGCTGGGCCCGCGCGAAGGCGTAGCTGCCGACCCGGAACGGCAGCGAATCGGGGAGCCGGTCCCACGCCACATGGATCACGCCACGCCAGTCGTCGTCGGTGCCCAGCGGCGACCGCAGGCCGTCGACGTTGGCCGCCAGGTTCGTCGGGGCCGGTGGACCGGCGTCGACGCCGGGGGCGAAGACGATCGCCGCGTATTCGATCGGGCTCGACGCGCCGTCGAGGCCCTTGTCGTAGTGGGCCGTGACCATGAAGTCCCAGTCCGAGTGGGTCGAATCGCCGAACATCGTCCGATCGCCAAGCTGGATGGCCGGCAGGTCGACGTCCTCGAACGCGGTGCCGAAGCCGCTGATCAGCGAGGCCAGCGGATCGGTCGCGGCGCCGAAGATCAGGGTCGGCAGCGGCTGGAAGATCGCGTGCGCCGGGTCGCCGACGCCGGTTGTGTCGCCGATGAGCGGCAGGATGTGGTCAACGCTGAAGTCGGCCTGATCCGGCGGGGCGGCGGTCGAGATCATCTGGCGCAGCGGGTCGAGCATGCTGTCCTGCATGACCTTGATCATCGCCTTGGGGTCGGCCAGGACCCAGGGCGGGGCGGTGATGGTCGCGGTCAGCTGCTCGTCCCAGCCGTAGAACGGCGCGCCGCGTCGGAACCGGTCGAGGGCGGCATCGACGGGGTCGCCGGGGGTCGGCAGGAGCCCCTGCGGCGCGTCGAGATCGAACAGGCCGCTCCAGCTCGAATCGACCGGCAGGCCGACGATCTCGACCAGCTCCCAGTTCGGGTCGTCGACCGCGACCACGTCGAGACCGGTAGCGTCTTGGAGGTCGGTCCCGGACGGGATCACGACGCTCTGGATCGCCGGCCCGGACAGCCCGACGGTCGAGAACCCGGCGTTGATGGTGGCCGTGGCCACGATCGCCGAGCTGAACGGCCCGCCACCGAACGCGAGCACCGAGCCCCCGCCCGTCGACTGGAACGACAGCCGCACGAAGACCTGCGGCCGGTCGAACACGATGACGTGGAGACCGATCAGGTTGAGCTCGCTCCAGCTCAATTTGGTCTCGCCCTTGACCGGCGTGGCGGGCCGGCGCCAGACCCTGAACGGCTCGGTTGGATAGCCGACCTTCGGTGCCAGCAGCCATCGGAGTTGGACGATCCGGGCGCGCTCGAGCTTGCGCTCGGCCATGATCTCCTTGGGCGAGCGCACCCGCTCGATGTGCCGGCGGTAGACGCCGAGCCAGTCCGTGATGGCACCGACCAGCAGGAGCTTGTTCGGATCGACGAGGCGTTGGACGGCCATCCCGCTCTCCTAGACCTCTTCCCAGGGCGCATGGTCGAACGGCAGCTCGATCAGGGTGGCCCGTCCCTCGGTCTGGTTGAGGAAGGGCATCGTCGGTGGGAACGCCTTGCTTACCATATCGATCTTGAGCGTCTTCCCTCGCGCGTTCGCGGCGAGGACGATGAGCGAGCGCTGCGCACCCGGTGCCCGGATCAGCCCGTCGGTGGCGACGACGCCGGCACCGCTCATGTCCTGGATCGAGAGCCATTCGGTGTCCTTGAGGACCCAGCGCTGCGCGGTGACCGGACCGCTGTCGTCGGTGATCTCCTCGGGGTACGGCCGCGAGCGCCAGATCGGCTCGGTCGCCTCGATGAGGACGGCCTCCGGCTGTGGCAGCGCGGACCCTGCCTGCGACCAGAACACGACGATCCTGGCCCGATCGGGCACCGTCAACGGCTCCAGACCGTGGGCGCGCAGCTGGTCGTCGAGCTCCGAGCCCTGCGGGACGCGTCCGCCGAAGAACGCGCGGATCGCCTCCATCGCGCCCGGTTCGCACGAACGCCCCGCCAGCTTCGGTGCCTGCAGCGAAGCGGCGAAGTCGGCCAGCGTGGCGAACCCGCCCGTCGAGAAGTGCCGCCGGTAGATGCTCGGGCCGCCGGCGTCGGCGGCCGCCCCGACATCCACGATCTCGACGTCGAGGATGTAGTCGGTGAACGGCTCGAGCGGGATCGGGATGTCGACCTGGCTGTGCCGGATGCGATCCTCGTCGATCGGGATGCAGGGCGTGCCATCGGTCGAGGTGAACTCCGGCAGGACCTCGACCGCCGCCGCCTCCCAGGGCGACAGGATCGCGGCCTTGACCGGGACGAGCGTGCCGCCGTTGATCGGGAACGGGTGGACGATGCCGGGGCCCGACTCGGGATGGCGTGACGACGACGCCTGGAAGCGGACGCGGAGCTCCTTGCCGTAGGCCGCGAACACCCGGTCGACATCGTGGGTGTTGAACACCAGGCGGGTCGGCTCGCCGCCGAAGTACTCGGTCTCGCGGTCGGCCGGGAGGGCGATCAGCATCCACGGATCGAGGCGGACGGGCAACGGCGGCGTCGACTGGAAGACCGGGTCGGGCGGCGTGCTCATCGCTCCGTCGATCCGGTCGGTCTTGAACCAGAAGGTCTGGGTCTCGCCACGGGTCGCGCTGTCGGACTTGCGGCTGCCGCTGTAGGTGGCCGTGATCCGGTAGAGCGAGTCCGCGAACAGCAGCGCGTTGTCGCTCGATGACGGACCGACTGCGTTGGTCACGATCGCCTTGTCGTGGTCGATCTGGGTCTGGTCCCAGTCGCTCCGCTCCACCTCGGCAAAGCTCAGCTCGCCGATCGCGCCGACGTAGTAATCGGGCGTGACCGGCGCCTGGCCGAACTGGTTCGGGCGGCCGGCGGCGTTCGGATCGGGGACGACGCCGATCTCGACCCGGTCCGCGTCGGGCGACTTGGACAGGTCCAGGTAGACCGCCGCGTACTTGGTCTGGCGGCCCCAGGCGAGCAGGTCGGCGATGCCCGCCGCCCACGGCCCCGCGGGGTCCGTCCAGTGCGCGGGCAGCGGCTTCGGCGGCGTGATGTCGGCCGGCGTGGCCACGACCGAATCGATCTCCTTGCCGCCGCCATCGAGCGTCCGGACGACCAGCCGCTTGCTGCCCAGCAGCTCGCGCGGCACGAACAGGAGGAGGTCGACTTCGACATACGCTCCCGTCGCGAGGACGACCACGTCGTCGAGCGGGCCGTGGCTGACGCCGAGCGCCTTGAGCCTCGCCTTGACCTCCTTGGTCTTGGCCGGATCGCCGAACACGATGGCCCGGCCGTCGTCGAAGATTGGCGCCTCGAGGACTCGAACCTGGCAGCGGTCCCGCGGGTTCGCGGCGCCCGGCCGGACGTCGCTCCCCGCGGCGGCCGCGTTGGCGGCAAGACCCGGCGAGAAGGTGGCGAGCAGCTCCGCGCGGCTCAATGACTGACCGACCTGGAGCCGCCGCGTCACCTCGGTGAGCGGCAGCGCCGCCTTCGGGGAGCCGGCCAGCAGCAGCGCGTCCGTGCCGTCGTCCGCCGCCGCTCCGACGGCCAGGGCCGCCGAGATCCTGGCATGGAGGGCGGGGCTGATCCGGATCGGCAGCTGCTCGTCGGAGCGGACGAGGACCGCGCGGACCGGGTCGTCGATGGCGGCGGCGGCACCGAGCGGCGACCGAGCACCCGGGTCGATGGCGCCGTGTCCGCCGATGACGAGCTGCGGCAGACCCGGGATCGCCGGGGTCGTGCGGCCGGGCACGTGCCGCGGCGGCGTCGGGCGCTGGCAGTCGACGGCGCCGCCGATGACGAGGGCCGGGAAGATCCCGCGCATCGCGTCGAGGATCGGGTCCCCGGAGCGCCAGCGCTCGTAGACATGGAGCGTGGTGTCCGGTGGCGTCAACCGGCGCGTGCCCGGCGGGTCCGGCCAGGCGATACCTTCGAGGTCCCAGCCGACGGGCGACGGCCCGAACGGCTCCCAGCGGAAGGTCCACAGGACGTCCGCCGCCGGCGCCGCGTCCTCGCAGACGTGACCCCAGCGCTCGTGGATCGTCTCCTTGAGCTGCTCGGTTTTCTCGATCGCCTTGGTCGCCGGCGACGGGTCCCAGGTGTTGAGGGCGAGTTGCGCGATCGGGCTCGGCTCGGTGGCGTCCTTGATCGTCCACCAGACGATCGGTGCGGTCCCGCCCTGGACCGCGGGCGTGATCACCGTGCCGCTCGCGCGGTCGATCCGTTCGAGGGCGATCGCGGTCATGTCGTAGCGATACTTCTCGCCGCCACGCTCCGAGAAGCCGTCCGCGGGCACTCCCGGCGCGCTCGTCACGGGCGCCCCCAGGCCGCCGACCGTGACACCGGCGCCGACGAACGGGGTGACCCGCATCGAGACCACCGGGATGACGTCGATCGGGACCGCGACCAAGGCCGGATCGGTGAAGGCCGGCATGGCCCCCTGCTGCAGGCCGTCACCGAGGCTGGTGTCGATGCCGCGGTCCACCCCGGTCCCGACCAGGAGCGCGGGCGACCGGCTCTTGAGCGAGACCTTGTCGACGAGGACGGGCATCGGCGCGGTCGGCTTCGGCCCGCTGATCGTGATGTCGACGCAGCCCTCGACCGAGAAGAACAGGAAGCTCACATGGCCGCACGCCTGGCCGTGGATGTAGATCGACAGGTCGGTGGGCGACGACTGCTCCGCCACGATGACCGTGAGCTGGGCGTGCGCGCCGACCGACACGATGAACAGGCGCAGCTCACCGGTGACGTAGATGCTGCCGGCCAGCATGAACGGGTCGAGCCCGAGGACCGCATCCATCCCGCCGCCGATCCGCAGGTAGAGCCCGATGTCGGTGTTGCCCCACGTGAACGAGGCCGCGACGCCGAGGCCGATGGCGAAGCCCTGGATCGCCGGCAACGTGTCGTTGTGGATCGGGTAGGCCGGCAGCCCGTCGCCCTTGAACATCAGGTAGCCGGTGCCCTTGACGATGCCGAGGACGTCCACCTCGATCGGCTTGGCGATATCCGGCCGGGCACCGAGGTAGATGTGCCACTTGCTCATGTTCGGCGGGAACGGGAAGACCGCCTCGATCGGGATCACGATCTTGATCAGGTGCTCGATGTCCCACTGGACCAGGATCCCGATGAGGAGGTGCTCGGGGGTGATCTCGATGACGGCCAGGATGCCGCCCGTCATCCCGATGCCGTCCATGCTCGGCGGCGGCACAATGATCCGGGCGTTCATCATGATCAGCAGGCGTGGGCCGGGCAGCTCGAGCAGCAGCGTGCCGTCGAGGTTCATGATCACGCCGCCCTCCATCGTGCCGATCAACATGCCCAGGCCGAAGGCCCAGTGATCGACATGCGGCGTCCAGAGCTTGACCGAGGGATGGGCGGGGTTGACCAGCAGGTGCGGCTTGCCGTCGGCGGCTTCGAGCCAGGCCAGCGCCGGGACGCCGGTCCCGACGCCGATCGCGGGGTTGCGCTCGTAGTGCATCCCGAAGATGCCGCGGAAGCCGAAGATCCCGAGCCCGGTGCTGCCGAGCGGCAGGCCGACGGGGAGGACCACGTTCAGCCCGACGTAGACGCCGGTCGCCGGGCCGCCGGCGTCGGCCGGGATGGTCGCCACCTCGACGGCCGCGGCGACCCGCAGACTGATCGGCCGGAGGGTCAGATCGATCTGGCCGCCGATGGTGGAGATGGTGTGGCCGCCCGCGTCGGTGGCCGAGCCGATCTCCATGTAGCCCGAGCCGACCAGGGCCCCCGGGATGTCGACGCTGGCGGCCAGCGCGGTCAGCTCCGGCGGTCGCGGCGCATCGAGGTAGGCCCGCACGCTGGCCCGGTCCACCGACACGACGCCGAGGTCGACGCCGAGCCCGATGTCGATCTCGAAGGTAAGCGGGTTGGTCCGCGACAACCGCGCACCCATGACCCGGATGATCTGGCCGAGCGGATCGGCGATCTTGAGCGCGCCGCCACTCGCCACGTCGATCGTGTAGCCACGCGAGCTGTCGAAGATCGGCTTCAGCACGAACTGCGGCGAACCGTCGTCGGCGCGGTTCCCGAAGCGCAGCCCGATCGCCTTGTAGCGCACCGACAGCGGGTGCTCCTTCTCGATGATCACGAGGTCGAGCAGGTTGAGCGACCAGTCGATGCCGACGTCGAACAGGAGGTTGCCCTCGAATTCCTCTCCCCGGTCGCGCTGGAGGTATTCGCCGCCGAAGACGATCACCCGCTCGACGCGGAACCACGGCAGCAGGGCGATGACCCCGGGCGTCGCGAGGGCGGCGCCGGTCAGGACCGCGTCACCGACCTCGCCGTGTCCACCTGCGGAGGCGCCCACGAGGAGCGGCCAGAAGCTGAGGTACGAGCCAAGCAGCGTGACCCCGACATCCTTGTTGACCGGCGGTGTCTCGCCGGGCATCCAGCCCCAGTAGCCGAGCCCGTCCTTGTCGGCCGGATCGGCGCCGACGAACAGGAGGGTCGTGGTCCGTCCGGTCGCCGGGTCCGACTGGCACAGCACCCGGATCTTGGTGATGCCGTCGGCCGGGTTGTCCGGGCCGATCGGGGCGCCATTCTGGAGGGTATGGCCCTGCGGCGGTGGGTTGGCCCCGAGCTGACCGGACGCCGCGAGCTTCTGCTCGCTCGCGGTCTGGAAGTCGATCTCGCCGTCGATCTCGGCGGCGATCAGCACGTTCCGGACGATCCGGACCTTGAGCTTGACCGAGCGGAACCAGTCGGGCGCCTTGGGCGAGGGCACCGGCGGATCGACCACCGGGATCTCGGGCGGGACCGGCGGCGCGGTCGGGCGGTGGAGCGTGCCCTGCGCCTCGTCGTCGGTCGTGCTGAGGCCAGTCGGCAGGGCGACCCGGGCCTTCCACCAGTCGCGATCCCCCGGCGTGACGTGGCTGTGCCAGCCCGAACCGGTGACCCACGCGTCGATCTGGGCGGTCGACGGCGTCGCCTGGCCCGGGTCGAGGTCGGTGTAGTCGAAGTTCTTGGCGCCGAACGCCGACTTGATCCGCTCGCGGGCCACGATCGCGCGGCGCCGGGCCAGCAGGTAGTTGTACTGCCGGAAGCTCGCCTCGTCGTGGCCCTCGTAGCTCGCCTCGCCGCGGATCGTCAGCGACGACGACGGCGGGGCGAGCTCGAAGTAGGCGTGGTACGCGACCAGCGGATCCTGGTGGATGCCGTCCCGCAGTCGGTCGATCCGGCTGTTCGCCTTCTGGGTGGAGACGTTGTCCCCGACCCCGCCGTACGCCGCCAGCTCGGCGGTCTCGTTGGCCGATGAGACCGGTGGCGGCTCGTCGAAGTAGAAGAAGAAGTCGAGGCTGCTCGGGACCGCGGTGCCCGGCTTGCGCGCCTTGACCGTCCGGGTCTGGCCAGGCGCCAGGTCGACCGACAGGCTCGTCTGGGCTCCCGATTCCGCTCCGCCATCCACGGTCCAGCGGATGTCCGGATCGACCGGGTCGGTCGACAGCAGGACCGCGCTGTCGGACTGCGAGACGATGACGATCTTCGGCGTGTCGGGTGGCGCGGCCAGGGTCGCGACGAGGGTCGGCGGCGGCGTGTCGGCCGGGATCGGCAGGGCCGGCGTCGCGGTCCGCCGCTCGGCGTGGATCGTCAGCGTCGCGTGGACCGGCGTCGTACTGCTGTCGTCGACGGTGATGACGATGTCCTGCGGCGACGTCCCCGACAGGTCGACGTTGAAGGCCATCCCGGTCGCCTGGGGAGCACTGCCGACCTTGACCTTGCGGGTGTACGGCGTCCGGCCCCCGACGACATCGACGACCATCCGCGTCTGTGCCGGGATCCGGGCGTTGGCATGGGTCGCATCGACCCGTTCGATCCCGTACGCCTTGCCGGCGACGTCGAAGAAGCGCGCCCCGAGCTTGAGCTCGCCAGATCCCTGGTTGATGAGCGCGGCCTCGAAGTCACCCCAGATCCCGCCGCTCGCACCGAACCCGATCAGCAGCTCGTTGGCGCCCGCCTCGAAGGCGAAGTCGCGGGCGCCCTCGGGCGCGATGAAGATGCGGACCTCGGGCAGGTAGAGACCCTTCCAGTCGTCGCCGACGCCGGCCTTCTGCATTACCGCCGGCGGCGTCGAATCGTTCGACAGGTCGAGGGTGGCGCTCCGGAAGCCGATCCCGAAGACGCGATCGTAATCGCCGCCAATGAACGCGTACGGCGGGGTCATCGACAGCAGCTCGGCGACCCCGATGTCACCCGGGTCGTCGAGGCTGGAGACCCCGGCCGAGACCAGGTCGAAGGTCAGCTGGCTCCCGGTGATGTTGCCGTGGGTCAGGCGGAAGCGCAGCTTCGGCAGACTGATCGAGACCTCGCGGACGCTCGCATCTGGCGTCAGCAGCCCCTGGGCGTCGAGCTTCGCCGGGTGCAGGAACGGGGGCCGGACCGAGGGCGCGGCGAGGACCAGGTCGAGCGTGAAGCCGCTCGACGGATAGTCCGACGGGGCGGGATCGAGCGGCAGCGTGTCCCAGGCGTCGAACACGTCGCGGACCGGCGTGAACGAGGTCGCGGTGATCCCGGCCGCGCCGGTCGCGATGATCGCCGAGCCGGCGTGCGGCACGAACAGCTCGAACTCGATGGCCGTCTCGCGGATGTCGAAGATCGGGTCGCGCCGGCTCGGATCGAAGGCCGCCGCGCCCTCGTCGACGCCGGCATCGACGCGCAGCCCGCCGCCAGCGAGGTCGATGCTGGCGTGCCCGTTGAACTCGCAATGGCCGCGGACGACGACGCCGAGGTCGTCGGTGGCGGTCGAGTAGGAGACGACCCGGATCACCGACAGCGCGGCGTGTTGTGCGCCGAGGTTCTCGCCGCGCAGGACGTACGGCGAAATGAGGTCGAGGAGCGCTAGATTGGCCATCGCCCGCCCGCCGCGTCCGCGAACCGGGTCATGGCACGGCAGGACCGACTGGGGCGACCGAGGCCCCCGTCGAGCGATCCGGCAACGTGCGGTCAACTGCCATTGCGCCCCCCGGATGCGCGCCCTCTCCGCCTGCTTCCTCGCCAGCGGTCCGGGCGCCGCAAGGTCGACCGCCGAACCCCGGTCCGCGCTCCCGGTGCTCGTCCCAACCTATGTCCCTATTTGACCTGCGCTGTCAACCCACTTGTCCACAGCGGCCATCTCTCGTGCGAAGGATCAGTCCTCCCGCGACGCGAGAACGGTCAGTCGCTGGGGCCGAACAGGAGCGTCAGCAAGCGCTCGAGCGGGCTGACCGAAGTGGGGGCGCCGACCCCGCAGGGCGGCCGAGCCCGGGTCGTCCGGCGGCAGCGACGGGGCGCCGCGTGCCAGCGAGAACGGGATCTCGTGGGTCCCACCGAGCCCGTAGCCGCGCGCCTGCTGGTTGATGAAGGCGGGCTGCTGGATCACCTGGAGCTCGCGCTCGACCTCTAGTGCCTTCGCTGCCAGGTCGATGGGCCATGCCCCCCTGATGAGGTCGGTTCCGCGGGGTCAACTCCTCTCGCCCCCACGATGAACAAGTCGGGCCAATCAGCCGTACCACATCTCAGCGGCGCCTGAGAGACTCTGCCATGCGGCGCCCCTACCCGTCTCGGGCCGCTCGGCCCTCGACCATCGGCCGTCCGGGGACTGCGCCCCCTGGCGATGGATGGGAACGCGCCAGCCCGGGTCGAGTTGTGTTCGATCGCGGAGGGCGAGGGGGTTTCGCGCTCGCAAGTTGAACATCGGGAGCGGACGGAATGCCGCTGGGCGAGTCAGGTTCGCCGCGAGGGTCGGTGCACTCGGCATGACCTGACATTCAGCTTGGAAAGCTGACGCTCTGCCACCTGAGCTACCCCTCCCCGTCCGAAAAGCGACTTGGTACCGCAACCAGCGCGGCCTCTCGGAGTAGCGGGAACAGATGGAACCATACTTCCCTCCCCCTGCTCCCGGCGCACCTGCTACCTTCGCTTTACGGGATCACTCCGACTTCTCTTGCCATTCGTCGTCAAACGGCCCTTTTGCGGCGCAAGCGCTCGTTCCGCAGGGCGCCTGGGCTCGCTTCCCTCACCCGAGGGCGGCCTCGATCGCGGCCGTCAGATCGACGCCCGAGAGCGTCTGGTCCTCTGAAGCGAGCAGGGCCTCGGCGAGGGACTCGATCGCCCCGCGATGGGGCGCCAGCTCGGCGACGACCTCCCCCAGCAGGCGGGCGGCATCGACCTCGAGCGCCGCGTGGAGCGCAGCCTGCATCCGTTCCGATCCGCGGTCGCTCTCGTGCCCGAACTCGAAAACCTCGCGCTCGTACGGCGCAGCCACCTCACGGGCCTGGATCAGCCAGCGCGTGGCGTCGGCCCGGTCACTGCTCGAGCCGACCGACACGCCGTCCGGACCGAACAGGATCAGCTCGCCCGCGAGGCCGGCGAGGGCGAACCCCGCGAGACTGCGGAACCCGACGGCCGTGACGATCGAGCGGAAGCGCTCCTCGTCGAGGCGGGTCATCCCCGCGTGCTCGCCGCGCAGGGACACCATCGCGACGCCACCGGGCCAGCGGAGGTGCCCGAACAGGGCGTGGCTCGCCTCATGGAGCCCGATCAGGCGTTCATGGACGACCCGCCGCGGGGAGGGATCGGCGATGACGTAGTTCTCGCCGACGACCGCGAGCAGGTTCGCCGCCGTCAGGGCGTCGGTCCGATCGAGCAGCGAGCGGCTCATCGCCTCCTCGACGGCGACCGTGATCTCGGCCCCGGACCAGCCGCCGGTGCGCTCGACCACGAGGTCCCGATCGAGCGACCCGACGATCGGCAGACCGTCGATCGCGCGCTCGAGCAGGATCCGTCGCTCGTCGGGGGTCGGCAGCCCGAGGTCGAGCCGAGGCGAGAGCCGCCCCGGCCGGGTCGCCGTGGCGGACAGCTCGAGCTGGCTGGCGGTCGTGAGCGCGAGCGTGATCGGCGCGCGGTGGGGTCGCTCGAGCCCATCGAGCGCGACGCACAGGGCCCGGACGCAGTCCTCGTCCGCCTGGTAGGCCGCACCGATCACCCGTTCGGCCTCGTCGAGGACGACGACCACCGGGTCCATCCGGGCGAGCTGCGCATAGAGGCGGGCGATCAGCCCGGGGGTCAGCTCGGAGACCGGTGGTGCGATGACGTCGCGTCCGATCGCGCCCGCGATCGCCCGGGCCAGGAGGGTCTTGCCGGTGCCCGCGGCCCCGGCCAGCAAAATACCGCTCCCCAAACGGATCCGCAGGCGCTCGAGATCGGCCTCGGGCCGTCGAAGGGCCTCGACGATCTCCTGGCAGCGGCGGACCTGCGGCGCGTGCCCGACGACCGCGTCCCAGGAGACCGCGGGGCCGCGATACCGCCACGACTCGATCAGCGCGGCAACCTCCACGTCATCCGCATCGGCGGCGATCGCGAACGGGAGCGGCTGGGCCTGCTCGTGGCTCATCGCCGGCGAGACCATCCGGCGTCGGCTTCGGCGAAGCCGTCGGTGCCCTCGGATCCTTCGGCCAGGAGGGCAGCCTCGCGCTCGACCCAGGCCCGGACGGCCAGAGGGTCCCCGGTCAGCCAGGTCGCGACGAAGCCGGGCTCGGCGGAGGGGACCCGGCCGGCCTTCACGAGACGCAGGTAGTCCGGGGTGAACGACACCCGCCCCTCCCCCGTCGCCGCGTCGTGAACGACCGACTCGATGAGACCGGCCGCCTGCAGTCGGGCGATCGAGGCGAGGAAGGAAGCGCCCTCGGGGGGTCGGGAGTCTGGCATCGTCCAAGGAGACGGCATCCGCTCGATCCGCGTCGCGCTGGCGCTCCCGATGTTCCCAACGTTCCTGGCCGCGGTCGGTCGCTGCGGCCTCGCTTGACGCGCTCGCCCGCTGCCCGACCGTTTCGGCCATGCCACGGAATCGCTGGATGACGACGATCGAGATCGCTGACGCGCTGGGCGTCAGCCGGCAGACCATCTCTCGGTGGATCCGGGAGGGGCGACTCCCCGCGACCGCGATCGCCGTGGGCCCGCGCCGGATCTACCGCGTCCGTGAGAGTGACTTCCTGGCCTTCGTACGGCGCTACGTGCAGGAGCTTTGAGCACCGCGCGCAGCCCATCGCCATAGCCCGTTGGTAGGGTGACGGCTTCTCATTCACAGTTACCCGCGGGCCAAGGCCCGATCTCATCGCAGAGGAAAATGCTGTCCTGGCGGTCGGATGAGGTCGGAGATCCTTGGTGTCGTGAACCCGTTTCACAGTTGGACCCTGGCGCCTGCGGGTATCACCATCTGT
>Ga0209014_10001214_pt1 | contig 15268 bp, 15 predicted proteins | sample BarGraNGADG00212_FD_184491 | JGI IMG/M metagenome (GOLD analysis project Ga0209014, IMG submission 184491) | Arctic peat soil microbial communities from Barrow, Alaska - Barrow Graham LP Ref core NGADG0002-212 (SPAdes) (version 2) | ecosystem: Environmental > Terrestrial > Soil > Wetlands >...
GCGCTCACCGGGCCCTCGACGAGGTGGTGCACCGCGTCGGCCTTGGCACGGCCCGTGGCGATCAGCACGATGTGACGTGCCGCCATGATCGTCGCGAGCCCCTGGGTCAGGCAGTGATGCGGAACCGCGTTGATGTCGCCGCCGAAGAAGCGCGCATTGTCGCTCCGGGTCTGTTCGGTGAGCGTCTTGATCCGGGTGCGCGAGGCCAGAGACGAGCCGGGCTCGTTGAAGCCGACGTGCCCGTCCGTCCCGATGCCCAGGATCTGCAGATCGACGCCGCCTGCCGCCATGATCGCGTCTTCGTAGGCCGCGCATGCCGCCGGGATGTCAGCGGCAAGACCGTCGGGCCCATGGACCGCGCCCGGGACAAAGTCCACCCGCTGGGCGATCTCGTGGGTGATCACGTTCAGGTAGCGCTGGGGGTGCTCTGGGGGAAGGCCGACATACTCGTCGAGCGTGAACGCTCTGGCCCGGGCGAACGACAGACCCGCCTCGACGTGGAGTCGGACAAGCTCGTCATAGACCGGGAGCGGGCTGGACCCCGTCGCAAGGCCGATCACCGCGTCGGGTCGAGAACCCAGCAGCTTCTCGATCGCTCCTGCAGCCAGTCGTGCGAGCTCGTCCGGCGCTGCGATCACAGCTTCCATGTGGGGACCATCCTTTGGGGTCGAAGTCGATAATGGCAAACACAACGCTTCCGGTCGGCAGTGGCTCGATGTCGTGGCTGCCCAATTGCTATCGGTCTGCAGCCGAGTGGACGACCGTGCCTGCGCGCAGGACCTGGACGACCCGCAGGCCCGGGCCGGTGATGACGACATCGCCCCGGCAGCCGGCCTGGAGGGCACCGACCTGAGAGTCACCGAGCACCGTTGCAGGTGTGGTGGAAGCGGCCCGGACCGCGTCCACCAGCGGCACTCCGCCTGCGACGGTCGTCCGCACGACGTCGAGCAAGTGGGCTGTGCCGCCTGCGATGGCCCCACCTTCGGTGAGCCGGGCGACACCGCCGGACACCGTGACGTCCAACGACCCGAGCCGATAGGCCCCGTCGGGCATGCCGGCCGCGGCCATGGCGTCGGTCACCAGGGCCACGTTCTCGGAACCGACCAGCTCGAAGATGCTCGCAACCAGTTCCGGCGCTACATGGGTACCGTCCCCGACGATCTCAATGACGAGGTCTCCGCGCCTGGCTGCTGCGAGGAGCTCTGGCAGCGGACCCGGGTCCCGGTGCAGGAGCGGGCGCATGCAGTTGAACAGGTGGGTGACTGTCGCACGCGGCGAGCGACGCCCTGGGGCCCCATCGAGCCGGGTGCGGGCATCCGCAACCGCAGTCCTCATCTGAGCCCAGCTCGCGTCTGTGTGCCCGAACGACGGCAGGGCGCCCGCTGCGATCAAAGCGTCGACCACGCCGCCGTCGCCCGCAACGCCAGCAAGCTCGGGAGCCACGGTCATGGTGACCAAGTGGCCGTGGGCGGTTTCGGCCAGTTCGCGCACCAGGTCGGCGTCCGGCACCTGCATCAGGTCCGGGTCCTGGGCGCCGCACCGGACGGTCGACAGGAACGGGCCTTCGAGGTGGATGCCCGCAAGCTCGCCCTCCTGTGTGAGGGCGGTGAGCAGACCGACGCGCTGGCGGAGCGTGTCCGGCGTTGCTGTGACCAGGGACGCGACAAGGCTCGTCGTCCCATGCCTGAGGTGCTCACGAATGGCCACCCGCGCGTGCTCCATCGTGCGCGCCTCCGGAAAGCCCGCCCCGCCGCCGCCGTGGTTGTGCAGATCGACCAGTCCGGGGAGCAAGGTCGCTGGGACCTCCTGCGCATCCGGGGCATCGGGCCAGCCACTTTTGCTCGCCGCGCCGGCAGGACCGACCCAGGCGATCACATCGGCCTCCACCACGACGACGCCGTCGTCGATCACCGCGCCCGGAGTCACGACGTGACCGCGCAAATAGGTGGGCAGGCGGTGCTCGGTCATGATGTCGTGCTCCTATTCGGCAGTGTCCGCCTCGACGGCGAGAGCTCAAATGTGGCCGACAGGGTGTGACTGGCACCGGGAACGAGATGGACGGCAGCCTCGCGCAGGTTACCCACTTCGACGCACACCATCGACCTCCACTCGTCATCGCCGAAGTCGGACAGATCTGCCGCCCTGTCGACCCACGGGTTCCACACGACGGTAGCCTCCGAGCCGCCCTTGGCGACAAGGATGGATCGATCCGCGATGGGGTCGACAACAGTCGTGGTCGCCGTGGTGTCGAGATAGATGCGATCGGTGGCAGCGCTGAAGCGCACGGGGTCGGGCTCCCCGCTGGCCGGCTCGGGCCCGGCGAGACAGTCATAGAACGGCCTGCCTTCAAGCCCGCTGACCTGCGTGGCGCGGATGTCGCGCACCTTCAGGTAGGTGTGCAGCGCCTCGTCAAAGACCAGGCTGTCGTAGCCGCGGTTGCTGACGGTCAGCTCCAGCGACAGCCGGGACCCGACCACCACCGTGTAGACGGCTTCGAAGGGATGCGGCCAGGCGCTGGCCCCGGTCGCGTCGCTGTCGGTGAGGCGCAGGAGCACCGTGACGTCCTGGCCGTCATCTTCGGCCCCGACCAGAGACCACTCGGACAGCCGTGCGAAGCCGTGCGAGGGCGCCTCTGGGTGGCCGGGCCGCGCCCCGAACCACGGGAAGCAGATTGGAACCCCGCCACGGATCGCCGCATCGCGGGTGAATCGGCTTGCCGAGCTCAACCAGAGCACCGACTCGCGGCCTCGGGGCGTCCAGTCCGTCACCGTGGCCCCATGCAGATAGATCTCGGCCTGAGCGGCCGGGGCGTCGACTCGCAGGACCGGGAGTCCTCCGCGCCCAGCTTCGAGCCGGACGCTCGCGGGAAGCGCGACCATCAGGTCTGCCGTGGTCATGGACTGGCTCCCTCTCCGCGCGCGCGCTCGTGGGGTCATAAGGCTCAGGGCTCCTGGCGGGTTCTGTTCAGCTGGTCGACCACGACTGCGAGCGCGACCAGGTCGGGTGCGGTCGTATGCGCGCCCGCGGCCAGGAGCAAGTCGGGCGAGCCACTGGTCGTCATTCCGATCACATGTCCGATGCCGGCCCCACGCGCCGAGGCGATCCCGGCCGGGGAGTCCTCGGCCGCCACAAGGTCTGCTGGTCTCAGCCCCAGCAGGTCCGCCCCACGGCGGAACGGCGCGGGATCGGGCTTGCCTGGTCCACAGTCTTGCGCAGTGACCATCGGGATCGAGGCGTTGCCGGCCCCGAGCAGATCGAGCACCACCTTCACCCAGTCGGGCCGGGCCGAGGTCACGACTGCGACCGGAAGGCCGACCTGCGCGCAGGCGGCGACCAGCCGCGCCGCTCCTGGCACCGGTTCGTACGGAAACTTGGTTGCTCGCAACGCCTCCAGGACGCCTTCGGTCAGCGCCATGGGGTCCTCCCCGGTCCAGGGGCCTTGCAGGGTCGCGAAGACGTCGGGGGCACGGCGTCCGGTGAACTCCCGGATCACCTGGTCCCCGACGTGCCAGCCGCGGCTGGCGAAGTATTCCCGGTATGCCGCTGCGTGGACAGACTCGCTGTCAACGAGGGTGCCGTCTAGGTCAAGGAGCAGTCCGCCGCCCGGCCCGGCAAGCAGCACCGCCGCACGGTCGACGATCAGGCCCATTTGAACAACGGATCGCCGGCGCGGACGAGCCCGCCGGGGGCGACCAGGCCGGTGACAGTCCCCGGCGCACCTTCTAGCGCGACCACCGGGCAGATCGGAGACCGGCCGCCCGCCTCAACCTCGGCCGGGTTCCAGCTCACGACGATCTCGCCGGCTGCCACTGAGTCCCCTTCGGCGACGTGCAGCGTGAAGCCTGCGCCTCCAAGCTGGACGGTGTCGAGCCCGAGGTGCACCAGCACGCCGCGGGTGCCGTCGGCCACGATGACGTAGGCATGCGGGTGCAGCTTGACGATCTTGCCGGCCACGGGTGCGATCGCTGTGACCACACCATCTCGGCTCGGGTCGAGCGCTAGGCCGGGCCCGACGATCTCGCCCGCGAAGACCGGGTCGGGGACCTCGGCCATCGCCCGGACGGTGCCGGCGACCGGTGCCAGCACTGTGAGTGGCCACGACATCAGCGGAGGTCCTCGATGTCCGAAGCGAGGGTGTCGGCCTCGGTGCCGACCACCACCTGCACGACCCTCCCGGAACGCACGACGCCGAACGCGCCGGTGGCCTTCAACGCCGCCTCGTTCACCAGAGCCGGGTCGATGACCTCGACCCGCAGACGCGTGATGCAGGGCTCCAGGTCGATGATGTTCGCGTCCCCGCCCAGCGCTGTGAGGATCTGCTCTGCCTTAGTCATGGGGTTCTCCTTGGTGACAGACGCCAGCCGGTTTGCTGTACGTCAAGAGTGTTCACATCAGTTCCTCAAGATCGGTCGCGAGGGTGTCCACGCTGGGACCCACGACGACCTGCACGACGTGCCCGTTGATCATCACGCCATGGGCGCCGGCGGCCCGCAGCGCGGGCACGTCAACCAGCGTCGGGTCGTGCACCTCGGAACGCAGCCGCGTCGTGCACGGCTCGATGTCGATGATGTTGGCGACCCCGCCAAGGGCCGCCAGGATGTTCGCCGCCTGATCCATCACTTGTGTCCGCTCCTGTTCATGGCACGGCCCCGCTTACCGGGGGCTTGTTCTCAGTCCGGGGCCCGTCCTCGACCTGCTCGTCGAGCGCCGCACGTGGGGTCAGGGCGCGTCTCGGGGCGCGCAACGGAACCCAGAGCTCATACCGGTCAGCCCGGTAAGACGACCGCGAGTAGGCGCACGCGACCTCACCTGCGAAAGTGCGCCGCGCGAGGCGCAGGACCGCACTGCCCGTCCGTAGGCCTAGCAGGTCCGCGTCCTCCGCATCGATCTCGGCTGCCCCCACGGTGTCTTCGCCCCAGTCCGGGTCGAGGCCGCGCCGCCTTAGCTCGCGGTAGATGCTGTCGGGGGTGCCGCCGTCAAACAGGCCTGGCGCCAGGCGGCTTGGCAGCCATGTCTGCTCGATCGCCATCGGCTTGCCGTCCGCATACCGGACCCGGTGCAGGTAGAAGACGCGCTCCCCCGGCAAGAGCTCCAAGGCGTCCGCGATGTCGGGCGAGGCCGTGACCTCCTCGGCCGCGAGCACCTTCGAGGATGGTGCCATACCTCGCCGGAGCATGTCCTCACCAAAGGATGCGAGGCGGACCTCGAGGTCCACCTTCGTTGGGGCCACGAACGTGCCACGGCCCTGCTCTCGCTCCAGCAGGCCGTCGACCACGAGCGCGTCCACCGCCTGCCGCACCGTCATCCGGGAGACCCCGAAGCGCTCGCACAGCAGCCGTTCGGACGGGATCACGTCGCCCACCGCGAGCTCGTGGGTGACCAGCGAGCGCAGGTAGTCGCGAACCCGCACATACTTCAGCCCCGAACGACGCACTTTGCCCTCCCATCGCCTTGTTTCGTTCCCTGCTTGACACCGGACGTCCTATTCCATCATGGTTATGGCCACTGGTCCAGACAACTAGGACACTTGGGTCGAGAGATCCACGTCACTGGAACCGGTACATGCCGGATTCCCGGGTCGTTCGCTCGCACAGAAACAGGAGTGCACTCGCCATGACCACCGCCACCAAAGCCCCGGAGATTCGCGAGAAGAGGGCGATCCCGGGCATGGCTCAACTCCAGCGAGTCGGGCGTCGTTGATGCTGCCCATCGCCTCCCTGCCCGCCGCGGCGCTGCTGCTGCGGCTCGGTCAGCCCGACATGCTCGGGGCGAAGGGGCTTGCCGGAGCGCTGGGATCCAACGGCCACTGGCTACTACCCGTGGCCGACGTCGTGGGTGCCGCGGGTAACGCCCTGTTCGCGAACCTGCCCCTGCTCTTCGCGCTCGGCGTCGCCGTTGGGTACGCCCGCAAGTCCGACGGTTCGACCGGGCTCGCCGCGCTGATCGGGTACCTGGTCTTCAAGGGCGTCACGGACGCCCTGTCCCCCTACGTGCTCGGCAAGGCGCCCACAGGTGGGACACAACAGCTCATCGACTTCGGCGTGCTCGGGGGCATCGTCATCGGTTTGACCGCCGCGCTGCTCTACCAGAAGTACTACCGGATCAAGCTGCCCGCATATCTGGCGTTCTTCGGTGGCCGACGGTTCGTCCCGATCATCACCGCCGGCATGGCAATCATCATTGGCGTCGTCGCTTCCCTGGTCTACCCGTGGTTCAACGACGGCCTGACCGGGGTCGGTAACTGGGTTACCGGCTCTCCCGTCCTGGGTGCCTTCGTCTATGGCACGGCGAACCGGCTGCTCGTCCCGCTTGGCCTGCACCACTTGCTGAACTCGATGCCATGGTTCCAGCTGGGCACCTACAAGGACGCCACCGGCGCGGTATGGCATGGCGACATCGCACGGTTGCTGCACGGCGACAAGACCGCTGGAACGTTCATGACGGGCTTCTTCCCGATCATGATGTTCGCGCTGCCCGGTGCCGCACTGGCCATCGTGCACACCGCCACACCGTCCAAACGAAAGGTCATCGCCGGCATCATGGGCTCGGCCGCACTGGTCGCCTTCGTCACTGGGGTCACCGAGCCGCTCGAGTTCTCGTTCGTGTACGTCGCCTACCCGCTGTACGTCATCCACGCGCTGCTGACCGGAACCTCAATGGCCCTGGTCAACTGGCTTGGGATCCACGACGGCTTCGGCTTCTCGGCAGGGGCGATCGACTACATGATCAACTTCCGGATCGCCACCCACCCGCTCTGGCTCATCGTCATTGGAGTCATCTACGGGGCGATCTATTACTTCCTGTTCAAGTGGGTGATCACCAAGTGGCAGCTTCGCACCCCAGGGCGCGAGGACGACGACACCATCACCGACATGAACAACGTCCTGGTCGACCAGCCCCCCGACGACGTCGTCGTGGCGCAGACCAGCGGGGCGAACGCCAGCACCACCGACGCGACTGCAGAACGGCCGTCACCCACGCCTGTCGGATGACCTGCGGCCCGGCCGGGACACGTTCCTGGCCGGGCCCAACCGCTTCACCCGTCGCTGACTCCGGGCCGGGAACGACCAGTGAGCCCCTAATACTTCCTCCGGAAGCTGGTGAAGACACTCGGGTCACGTCACGCGCCTGAGCCGTTTCGCCGGGCTCCGTGCAGACGGGTGGGTCTCGGGGAATGCAAAGCACAAACCCTTGATCGGCCAACCGCCCTCAGACACTTGCTGCCCGGCCTCATCGGGATCGTTAGGTGTGGGCGGGCGGGCTGTGCGAACCCAATTCCGCATCCGGCGAGACCCGCCTCAGGTGGGCAAAGCCGAGAAGCGAAAGGATGAGCATCACGGCTGCGCCGATGAAGGCCCCGATCGCGGCGATCCCAGCGATCATGCCCATGGTGCCGAAGGCGTAGGCGTTCAGCAGCAGGCCGCGCAGGGTCTCACCTTTAAACATCGTGTCGACCGTTGCCGTCAGCTTGGTGTCGGTTGGGGCGGCCTTCGCCTTGGCGCTGAGCTGGGCGTAGGTAAGGCCGCCGCCGATCGCCTTGAGGTGCACCGCGATGAAGTGGTCTGCGTAGGCCTCGGCCTGGGCACCGGTGAGAAGCTGCTGGCCCGCGTACTGGTTGAGGAACGGCCCGATCTGGGGGCTGGCCGTGGCCGGCCCCTTCGGCGGGAAGAAGATCTGCTGCTGGCTGAGCTGGGTCTTCACCTGGTCGCCGATGAAGGAGCTCGCCCAGGTGAGCAGGCCGCCTGCAACGAGCAGGATGATCGCCAGGACAAGTCCTACGCTGGTGAGCAGGGCATCGAATGTTTTGCGTCGCATCGTTCTCCTTCCGTAAGAGCCAACCGGCCGCTTTCTAGGGTCGGCCCGGGCAATTGAGGTTGCCCCGCCCGCCCTGACTTTCGGTAGCGGTCCTCACGATCGTCAGACTTTCATCAGGCGCCGATCACAGGTCAATCTTTCCTGAGGGAAGCGGCCGATTCGCGGCGACGCGCTGGCCGAGCGCGAGGAAGATATTTTCGACCGTCACGACCACGGGCCGTGACGACACCCCCACTGGGCGGAGAGTTCCGCCTCTGAGTCCGTCAGGACACACGAGGTCAGGCACCGGGTAGCGGTCCACATCAGAGAAAACTGGGCTCTCACGGAGAGGCCGAGGACATTTCCTGGGACGATCGTGACAAGCCGAATGCCGGCCGCAGTCAGACGGCTGATGTGCCTGTCAGGGGTAGGCACCCCTTGTCGTGCGTGAGGCGGCCGCGATGGCCGAGCGTTCAGCAACGTGGCTCTGCTTGGGCCGGAGCCAGCTGGATCATGCAATCTGGATTCCTGCCCACTGTGATGGGAGACCCAGAGACGGCGTCGAACGTATTGAACCTGGTTCGAAGGCGTGGCTCTCGGCCAAGGGATCTTCATGTCGCACTCAGACCCAGAATGTCCGGGACGCACCGCAGAGGCGCAACGCCGACCGTCCACCCGTCAAGGTCACCAGGGCCTGTTGGCTCGTCAACGAGCAAGGACCTCAACGACTTCTTGCGCTGACGGCTCGAGGCACCGGAAGGGATTGGGCTACTCGTTTTGGTGAGCGTTCGGGGCACCACCACGCCCAAGCTGGGTTGTTTGTCCAGCTCCATGGCGCGCACGGCCGCGGCGTCACGCACGATCTTGTCGAGGTCGGAAGTGATGAGGCCGTGGTCAACCAACAAGACGAGCCTCTGGTGGACGGCAGCCACGTCTGTGCCTGGCCATGTTCGCCCTGGCCACATCGACGTGACCATCCTTGTGGGCCTCAGTGACGCTGCACCATTGCGCAGTGGTACGGCGGTGGTGTCTTCCTGCCGGTAGCGGCCTTGGGCTGCGTGCATGAGGAACCCGAAGTTGAACGTCGCAAGCAGACTGATCCGCTGCGAATCGGGCACTTGTGGGGGCTCGGGCCAGCCCGAACCGCCAGGAGTCGTGAAGCCGGGATGCAGGACCATCTTGACCAGCTTCTGGTTGAGCCAGGCCACTTCGACCTGAGCGCCGGTGAACTGCCCGTTCGGACGCAGGAACGTTGCCCGGATCGCCGTTTGGCCGTGAACGCTCACCAGCGTCTATCACAAGTCGCCGCTCAACGCTGGCTGGGTTTGGGTGGGATCAGGTCGTGTGGAGCCGGGTAGCCCGACGGTGTGGGCCTGGTGGGGTAGTTGGATCCTGGTCGGGACGGCGAGGCGATGGGGATCCGGCTGGCGGATCTTGCGCGCACCCTTGGCAGGGTTGACCTTGTCCTGGTGTCGCGACCGCCCAACCCAGCCCGTGGGGCCGGGCCCCACTCAGTAAGGCGCAGCGGCAGTGGCGGATCCGCGATCAGCCAGGGCGTCACCGATTGACCACGTGAGCCACAGGAGAACCACCAATAGCAGCGCGCCTGCGCCTGCGCAACGCGGCCAGAAATGATCTCTAACTTCCCCCGGGGCTCTCCGGTCCGCGGAGGTCGCCTGTCGCCGGGTGACCGTGGTGCCCAGTCGAATACGGTTCAAAGTGGGTGCCCCGTACCACGTCAGGAGAGATTCGCTGGATGAGTTTCCACCGTCATCATGATTGCCCTAGCCCCACAGGTAGATAGCCAGAACCTCAAATCAAGGTCAAGACGTTTTGTGCGCCCCGTAGCAGGGCTCACGCGCGACCAGACCTCAACGTCAATCCCCGACCAATCCCTTTGAAAGACCTGCCCACCCACTGGCGTGCCGCTCAAACATGGGGCGCGCAGGCACGGGGTACGGCGCGACGGTGCCTCATGCGCGGCCCAGCGGCTCAATTGCGCCACGTGCCTGCAACCCTCCAGGCTCTGCACGACGTGTTGGCCGGGAATACCGTGTGGCCGGCGGCTGTGTCAGGCTACGTCGTGATGGAATTCCGCGCGCATCACCACTGCGACCTGTTCCCGGGAGAAGTGTCCGCTGGTCCATCCTTACCTTGAAGGAGCCGAGCCGTTTGGTTGGCGAGGTCGGGCTTCGACCATCGGACCACTTCACCGCGCCCGTCGAGAGAACTCGCGTCGAGGGCGACTCCCACCGCGGTCCCCTAGAACCGGATAGCACCGGTCCTGGCCGGGCACTCAGGTCTTGAATTGGCGAGCCACTACCTTCAGCGAACGGAGAACGTGATGGAACTAGGAATGGTTGGGCTAGGCCGCATGGGGGCAAACCTGGTCCGGCGTGTCAGCCGCGCGGGTCATCACTGTGTCGTCTACGACGTCAACCCGGAGGCCGTGAGGGCCCTCGAAACCGAGGGCGCCACGGGTGCTTCCTCGATGGAGGGTCTGGTGTCCAGCATGTCGGCGCCGCGGACGGTGTGGGTAATGGTGCCCGCCGGAGAGATCACCACCAAGACTGTTGGCGAGCTGGCCAAGCATCTCGAAGCTGGGGACGTGATCATCGACGGGGGCAACTCCTACTACCGAGACGACATGGCCCGGGCCGAGACCGTCCGTGTCAAGGGCATCCACTACGTCGACGTGGGCACGAGCGGCGGGATATGGGGCCTTGAGCGGGGCTACTGCTTGATGATCGGCGGCGAAGGCGAGGTGGTCGAACGGCTGCAGCCGATCTTCGAGGCCATCGCCCCCGGCGTGGCAGCGGCTGAGCGCACCCCAGGTCGCACCGGCGAGCCGGGCCCGGCCGAGCACGGCTACCTCCACTGTGGGCCGAGTGGGGCCGGCCACTTCGTGAAGATGGTGCACAACGGCATTGAATACGCGGCGATGGCCGCCTACGCCGAGGGCCTTAACATCTTGAAGAACGCCAACGCCGGAGCAGCCCAGCGGGACGCCGACGCCGAGACAGCGCCCATGGAGAACTCCCAGTTCTACCGTTACGACCTTGACCTTGCCTCGGTCACTGAGGTGTGGCGGCGCGGCAGCGTTATCTCCTCATGGCTGTTGGACCTTACCGCGCAGGCCTTCGTCGAGGCCCCCGATCTCTCTGGTTTCTCCGGTCGGGTGTCCGACTCGGGGGAAGGCCGCTGGACGGCAATCGCAGCAATCGAAGAGGGTGTGCCGACCCCGGTGCTCAGCACCGCGCTGTCTTCCCGGTTCGACTCACGAGACCTTGACCACTTCGCCAATCAGGTGCTCTCCGCCATGCGCAAGGGCTTCGGGGGCCATGATGAGAAGCCGGCGGGATGAGCACCTGCTGGCTTCATGTGCTACCCGTCCCCAGCCGTGCCTTTCGGCACCGCGCCGACTTCATCGCTGTGCGGCTCCGGACCTCGAAACCTACGGGCGGTGCTGCCAGTTGGGCGCCGATGTCTGGTCGATCTCGCTCGGACGGGTTGCCCTGATGGGGCCAGGCTCGTGACCTGCGACTCTTGGCTCGCTCTCAAAGGCCCACTCACCACCAGGAGCCCACCCGTGGCCTCGAAGTACCTCGCCATCCTCTTTGATATCGACGGGACGCTGATCATCACCTGCGGGGCCGGGGCGGCGTCGTGGCGGATGGCCTTCGACGAGCTCTGCGGCATCCCAGCGGACATCGGCCAGTTGACCGACACCGGCATGACCGATCCTGACGTGGGGTGCCAGACCTTCGTGGCTGTGACCGCCAACCGAGTCGCGCCGAGTTCGCCAATCTGCTGGAGCGACGACTGTACTACCAGTACCAGACGGCGGCGGACTCAGCGGGCTACCGGGTCCTCGACGGTGTCGAGGAACTGCTGCCTCGCCTCCTCGACGACGGGTACCTGCTCGGGATCGTGACCGGCAACCGTGAAGCGGCCGCACACGTCAAGTCGCATCGAGCCAAGCTCAACCGGTTCTTCTCCTTGGGGGGTTACGGGATGCCACGGACCGCGGTGAGCTCACCGGATCGCCATCTCCCGGGCGGCTCTGGTCTATGGCGAAGAGGTGCGCCCAGCCCAGTGCCTGGTCATCGGGGATATCCCCCTGACGCCGCCGGGGCCCACGCCTCAGGCATCAAATGTGTAGGGGTGGCCAGCCACAAATTCCCACGGGCCAGCTCACAGCAAGCGGGGCCGACTATGTCATCGCCTCGCTCAAAGAAGGACTTCCCATATGAGCGCGCCGACTCCGCGGGCCCACGTGCTGGTGAAGAGCACATGCCAGTACTTGCCCGGGCAGCTTCTGGTGGCCGCTGTCAGAAGCCGGCGCCCGCGCGGGCTAGAGCCGCGGCTGGCAATGCCCACCTGTCCCCCGGCAGGTGGTTGCCGGTCGACCCAATTCCGGCTGTTGGGCTCGGGAGCCGCTGTCTCGTCGGGGGGTCAATGCGCCGTCCGTCGCTGGGATCGAGGCCGGCCCGCGCGCCGCGACGGAGTCCTGGACGCCCCCCGTGCGCTCGCCGCTGCTGCGGCCTGCTCACGGGCCAGGAACGTGCCCAGCTCTCCGATGGTGCTCATCAACGGTGCCGGGAACACGACCGTGGTGTTCTTGTCGACACCGAGCTCCACGAGGGTTTGTAGGTTGCGCAGCTGCAGCGCCAACGGATGGTCAGTCATGATGTCCGATGCTTCGCCCAGGGCGGCTGCGGCCAGGTGCTCTCCTTCGGCGTTAATGATCTTGGCCCGCTTCTCCCGCTCTGCCTCGGCCTGCCGCGCCATGGCCCGTTTCATGCTCTCGGGGAGCTGGATGTCCTTCAGCTCGACCAGGGTGACCTCGACCCCCCAGACGGCCGTGGTGACATCGAGGTTCTCGCGGATATCGATGTTGATCCGGTCGGTATCGGCCAGGATCTCGTCCAGAGTGTGCTGGCCGACCACCTTGCGCAGCGTGGTCTGGGCAATCTGGTCTATGGCAGCGCGTACGTCCTCGATAGCGACAACCGACTTCACCGCGTCGACCACCCGGTAGTAGGCAACGGCGGACACGTCGACGCTCACGTTGTCCCGAGTGATGATGCCCTGCGACTGGATAGGCAGGGTGACGATACGCAAGGAGACGCGATGCAGGATGTCAACTAGGGGGATGATGATCCGCAGACCTGGCTCAAGGGTCCCTCGCAGTCGCCCCAGCCGGAAAAGAACACCTTTCTCGTACTGCTTGACGATCTTGACCGTAAGCGCCAAGCCGACCAGGACCAACAGTACGACGATCACAACGATGGCCGTATCGCTCATCAGGATGCCCGCCTCGGTCTGCGCGGGACGCCTTCACCGGTCAGGAAGGCAATCGACGTCATCACGACCCCCTCTCTCAACCGGTCCATGAGGAGCCCCGGCTGGAGTCCTCTGATCGGTCTGTCACCACGCTACCCCTCGCCTGGGAGCACGGTCCTGAGGCAGAGGTCTCCGACGAGACCCACCCCCTCGACTACCAGAGCCCACGGGACGGAGTTTCTCTCGTGCAGTACCGGCAGCTCCCGAATGAAGTTACGCTTACGTAGGTTACTGATTGGTATTCAACGGGAGGCGCTATGACCAGCACGCGCGAACACACGGCGATCCTGAACGGGCACAAGTTCGCGTACCTGGACAGCGGTGACGGTCCGGGGCTGCTGTTCATTCACGGGCTGACGAGTTCACAGCGCAACTGGGCTCATCTGGTCAACACGCTGAACCATCATCACCGCGTGCTGGCGCCTGACCTGTTCGGCCACGGCGCGTCGGCAAAACCGATGGGTGACTACTCGCTGGGGGCGCATGCGGCAACCATGCGTGATCTGCTTGATCTACTGGGCATCGACCGTGTAACTCTGGTGGGGCATTCCTTCGGCGGCGGCATCGCGATGCAGTTTTGCTACCTGTTTCCGGAGCGGGTCGAGCGCCTTGTCCTGGTCGCCAGCGGCGGTCTCGGACGCGACGTCAGCCCCCTGCTGCGTGCGGCCACTCTGCCCGGTGCCCAATGGGTGCTGCCTTTCATCGCCTCCAGCTGGGTGCGAGGACGAGTCGAAGCGGCAGGACGGATCCTTTCCCGGACAGGTTGGCGGGCCAGCCCGGAAGTAACCGAAGTCTGGCGTGGGTTCACGTCGCTGGCTGATGCTGACACTCGACGAGCCTTTCTCGCCACGACGCGCGGCGTCATCGATCCGGGTGGGCAGACCGTCAGTGCCCACGATTACCTGCCGATGGCCATCGAGATCCCCACCCTGATTGTCTGGGGCACGCGGGACCGGATGATTCCCGCATGGCACGCGACCACCGCACATGAGGCGATCGCGGGCAGCCAGGTGAAACTGTTCCAGGGTGCCGGGCACTTTCCGCACCTCGACGAGCCTGAGCGGTTCGCGCAGGTACTGAGCGACTTCATGGCTGGCTGAGTGTTGCCCGCCTTGCTCGGCCGCCATCTGTGCCACAGCCAACTTCGTACCGACTCAAGACCGAGCGCCCCTTGAACTTCCCCTGGGCGTGTCCCTGGCCATGAGAAAGTCCCCGCAACAAAAGTTGTCCGCCTCCTGTGCCGAAGCCCGAATCTGGACCTGGCGGTCAGGCTCAACACGATCGCTTGCAGGACGGTCATGCCGGAACGACCATGGCGTGCCTGCTGCTGGGTGGATCCCGCAACCGGCACACCCGATTACCACGAAGGCGCGACCGGTGGAGTCCTGTGGAGGGTCGGACACAGGCGGCGGGCCCTGCGCGTAGGATCGGATCCCTCCAGAGCAGTCAGCCGAGCCATACCCCAGCCACGCGTCCGGACCGGAGGCGTGGCTGAGGTCGTCGTCGCACCTGATCGGCCGCCCCGCAGTCCGCGGGCAGCCTCACAGGGTGGGACGGGGGCGTCCCGCAGAAGCCCGAGTTAGACGGGCGCAGCCAGGCCGGGGTTCTTTCCGCGGGACGGGAACGTGGGCTGGCTCGGCGCCGCACGCGAAACCTCGACTCACGACGGTGCCGGACGCAGGGTCTTGAGGGTTCAGACCCCCAGGTTGCAGGCCGTTCTTTCTTGCACGTCCTCATTGTCTGCCAGCCAGTTCGCCGGTCCGGTACCTGGCATCCGGAGCTCCGGGACTCACGTGATGGCGAGACGGTCAAAGGTTGGCATCGCACCGTGATATCCCGGTGCAGACGTCGCGCACACCTGGTAGACACGGGCGTCTATCTTCAGCCGGCAACAAGTAAGGAGCGCGCGTGGACTGCGGACGAGCCGTCCCTCGCCGTCTTTGTGGGACGTGGGGTCAGGTCGCCAGGGAAACTCTCGATGTTTGACTCAGGGGTCGCTCGGCATATGGGCCCCTCGTTGCTCGGCTGGGTCTGGTCGATGGTCAGGGACCACGACCTAGAAGGCTACGTTCAGGCGAACCCCGGCATTTCGAAGTTCAAGACCGTGTATAACGCCGCCACCATGAAC
>Ga0209014_10001216_pt1 | contig 15256 bp, 9 predicted proteins | sample BarGraNGADG00212_FD_184491 | JGI IMG/M metagenome (GOLD analysis project Ga0209014, IMG submission 184491) | Arctic peat soil microbial communities from Barrow, Alaska - Barrow Graham LP Ref core NGADG0002-212 (SPAdes) (version 2) | ecosystem: Environmental > Terrestrial > Soil > Wetlands > Peat...
GCTTCCGCTGCGCACCCGCGGCCGCCCGGCTGCTCCCGGGCAGGACTGAAATCCATTTGCCGCCGTCCAGCACAACCTCCCGCCCCGACATCACACCTAGAACCGCCGCGCACCATAGATTCCGTGTGCCGGCGAACAGCCGCGCCTGCCGCTCCGGTTCGACCGGGCGCGACAGAAACCCCAGCGGTTCGGAGCCCTCCTTTTCGAGCGCGTAGATGAAATACTGGATGACCTCCGGGGCCGCCTGCCCGAGCAGCGCCCGGTGGCTCGCGCGCCAGAACGAAGCGTGTCCCCGGTTCTGCCACAGTCCCCCGTCGAAGCATGGCACCCAATAAATCGGCAACCCCGACCGCATCAGCCCCACAAACGCCTGCGGATCAAGCCCCACGTTGTATTCCTGGAGCTTCGCATCCGACGCCTCGCCAATAAATGCCAGCACCATCGCTACGTTGGTCCGGAACAATCCCGGCTCGCGGTTGAAGGCGGCCACCACGTCCCGCACGCGCACTACGCTACCACTTGGTCTTCTCACCGGCGTCCGCGTCGTCATCGGCCGCCACTTTCGGCGCCTTCTTCTTTGGCGTCACCTCCGGCAGTCCCAGTTTCTTCAGCTCGTTGTTGAACGCTTTCAGGTCGTCGCTGTACACCTTGTCCATCCGCTTCACCTGCGCACCCAGCTTCGCATTGAGTTCCGTGAATACCTGCATCGCCTGCACGGGCGGACGCCCCGGCGACGACCCGGCCATGCCAAGCAGCGCGGCAATCTTGTTGTTCAGCTTGATCGGGTAGTTCAGCGGGTCCTGCGAACTCTGGTTCTTGATCTGGTAGATCTCGCCTTCCACCTCGGTGACCTTGCCGCTCAGCGCCGTTGCCTTGCTTCCCAGCTGCGGTGCCTGCTTCAGGCGGTCGGTCACCTGGGCCTTCACGTCGCGCGCCGTGATCACGGCATCGTTGGCCTCGCTCACCTGGTCGCGCACCTTGATGAGGAAATCGAACTGCGCCACCAGGTCGGCCATCGGCACCTTGAACCGTGGATCGGCTTTCACCACGAAGGTCTGCGCCTGTGTCTCCACCCCCGCCGTCAACCGCACCGTATACGTGCCCGGCAACGCCAGCGGCCCGGTGGTGTTCCCCGCCCAGAAGATCATGCCCTCAAACCGGGTGGCATCGGGGTAGCGCAGGTTCCAGTTGAACTGGTTCAGCCCCGCCTTGTTCGGCGCGCGGGGAACACGCGGCGCCCCTCGCGGTCCCTCGACATCGCCGGCGGCCGCTGCTGCGGGACTCGCCGGCGTCGAATCGCTGTTGTACGACTTGATGAGGTTCCCCTTGGCATCCAGGAACTCGAGCGTCACGCGCGTATTGGGCTCCTTCAGCTGATAGTAGACCACCGCGCCCGATGCCGGGTTCTGCCCCGTCGGCGTGGCGCCGCCGTAGCCGGAACGGCCACCGCCAAACCCGCCGCCCCAGTCGATGCGGTACGCGTCGGACGGCTTGTACAGATGCGCCGGCTTCGCCGTGATTCCCGTGGTCAGCTGACGCAGGGGCGAAACGTCGTCCATGATCCAGAACGAGCGCCCGTGCGTGCCGATCACCAGGTCGTTGTCTTTCACCACCAGGTCGTGCACCGGCACCGATGGCATGTTGCGCCGCAGCGACTGCCAGTGCCCACCGTCGTCGAACGACACCCACACTCCCTTCTCGGTGGTGGCATAGAGCAGTCCCGACTTCTTCGGGTCCTCACGAATGGCACGCGTGAACTCCTCGGCCGGGATGCCCGTGACGATCTTCGTCCACGTCTTGCCGTAGTCCGCGGTCTTGTAGAGGATCGGCGCAAAGTCGTCCTGCTGGAAGCGGTTGGCGGCCACGTATGCCGTACCCGCGTTGAAGTGCCCCGCATCGATCATCGACACCCGCGAAAAGTCGCCGATGTCCCTGGGCGTCACGTTGGTCCAGCTCACGCCGCCGTTGCGCGTCACCCAGACGAGGCCGTCGTCGGTGCCTGCCCAGATGAGCCCGGGGGTGACCGGCGACTCGCTCAGCGCGAAGATCACGCCGTACGTCTCCACGCCGGTCTGGTCCTTGGTGATCGGACCGCCCGAGGCGCCCATCGTTTTCGGGTCGCGGCGCGCTAGCGGCGGCGAGATGATAGTCCAGCTCTCACCCTCGGTGGTCGTCTTGAACAGCTGGCTTCCGGCCGCATACAACACGTTCGGGTTGTGCGGCGAAAACATGATAGGGAAGGTCCACTGGAACCGGTACTGGATATCCTGTGACGAGTAACCCATGGGGTTGTCCGGCCATGGGCTGACGTTGCGCTCGAGGCCGGTCGACAAGTCCTTGCGCGTCAGCAGGCCGCCGTAGCTCCCGGCAAAGACGATGTCCGGCTTCAGCGGGTTGGGCGCGATGTAGCCCGACTCGCCGCCGCCGGCATCCTTGAAGTCGGCAATCTCCATGCCGCCTTCCTTGCGCGACGGGCCGCACAGCGTCGAGTTGTCCTGCTGCGCCCCGCACACCTGGTATGGAAAGTGGTTCGTCGTCGTCACATGGTACATCTGCGCCGTGGCAAAGGCCTGGTTGGTCCAGGCCCGTCCGCCGTTGTACGACACGTTGGCACCGCCGTCGTTGCTCTCGATCATGCGGTTGGGATCGTTGGACGCAATCCACAGATCGTGGTTGTCGCCGTGCGGCACCGACATGTTCTGCGGGAAGGTCTTGCCGCCGTCGCGCGAGCGGAACCACTGCACGTTCAGCGCATACACGACGTTCGTGTCCTTGGGGTCGGCCACGATGCGCGAGTAATACCACGCGCGCTGCCGCAGCTTGCGCTCCTCGTTGATCCTGGCCCACGTCGCGCCGCCGTCATCCGAGCGGTACACGCCGCCTTCCTCGGCCTCGATCAGCGCCCACACCCGGCTTGATCTTGTCGGCGAGATGGTCAGGCCGATCTTGCCCAGCAGCCCCTTGGGAAGTCCGGGGTTGGCCGTCAGTTCCGTCCAGCTCTCGCCACCGTCCGTGCTCTTGAAGATGCCGCCCCCCGGGCCACCTGACTCGAGCGACCACGGCGTGCGATACGCGCGCCAGAAGGCGGCGTACAGCACGTTGGGGTCATTCGGGTCGACGTCGAAGTCCGAGATGCCCGTCGAGCTGTCGCGGAAGAGCACGCGGCGCCAGCTCTTGCCGCCGTCCGTCGTCTTGAAGACGCCCCGCTGGTCGTTGGGGCCAAACGCATGGCCGAGCACGCCGATCCAGATGATGTTCGGGTTTGTCGGGTGAATGCGGATGCGGCGCACATGGTTCTTCACGTCGAAGAACGCGTCGCGCGTCCACGTTTTCCCCGCGTCCTTCGTGAACCACACGCCCTCACCGGGCGCGGTGTTGCCGCGAATGTCGCCCTCGCCTCCAGCCGCCCAAACGATGTCAGGGTTCGACTCTGCCACCGCCACGGCGCCAATCGTGCCACCGAAAAACTTGTCGGTCGCGCTTTGCCAACTCATGCCGCCGTCGGTGGTCTTGAACACACCCCCTCCAGTGGTTCCCATCCAGTACTCGTACGGACGCTTGGCCGATCCGGCCACGGCCACGGAGCGGCCGCCACGATACGGGCCAATCTCGCGCCATCGCAGGCTGGCAAATGCCGTGGTGTCGAACGACTGGGCCGCCGCGACGGCAGACAGCAGGAACAGGGCACAACCGGTCAGGATCCGGCGGGGGAACAACATGGTCACCTCTCGAGATTCAGTGAGGCCGTCACGGGGTGCACTGAATCCAGCGCGTCGTGGTGGCTCATCGTACATTCAGCAAAGTTGGTGTGTCGCGCCCTCCGTGGCGAGACTCCCCATTCCACCTTTTATTTCCGCTTGCACCATGTCCATCCATCGCGTCCAGTTCACCAGCCTCGCCGTCATCGCACTGGCCGCCTGTAGTGCGTCGCCGACTTCCAGGCCCGCATCCGCATCACTGGATGAAGGGCCCCGAAGACTGCCGACGGGACGCACGCTCGATCCTGCCGGGGTCGTCTGGCCGGTGGGCTCCATGCCGCTCGCCATGACGCTCTCGCCAAGTGGCCGTGAAATTGTGGTTCTGCTCAACGGCTGGCGCGAGCAGGGAGTGCAGGTGGTCGACCGCGCCTCCGGTCGCGTGGTGCAGACGCTCCCCCAGGCGGCCGCCTTTCTCGGGCTCGCCTTCTCGCCCGATGGGCGCACGCTCTATGCGAGCGGCGGAAACCAGGACGTGGTTTACCGCTACGCGTGGGCCAACGCTCGGGCACAGCTCACCGACTCCATCATCATCGAACCCAAGGCACCGCAGAAGAACGGCAGGAGATACCCGGCAGGGCTGGCGCTCTCCCCCGATGGTTCGCACCTGTACGTCGCGGAGAACCTCACCGATTCGCTCGCCGTCGTCGATCTCGCCACGGCGGCGGTCGTGCAACGCTTCGGCGTCGAGCGCTATCCGTACGGCGTGGTCGTCGATGGCGAGGGCACCGTGTATGTGTCGTCGTGGGGCGGTAGCACCGTCTCGTCGTTCAGCACAGCCAACGGCCGGCTCACGGCGACGGGTCGCATGAACGCCGGCCGGCATCCGTCGGCCATGCTGCTCAGCCGCGATGGCTTACGACTCTTCGTCGCATCCGGATCGACCGACCGCGTCACCGTGCTTGAAACCCGTCGCCGCCGCGCCGTCACCAGCATCATCGTCACGCCGCCAGGTGGCCCTGGGGAGGGCGCCACACCCAACGCGCTCGCCCTGTCAGAGGATGGCAAGCGGCTCTTCGTCGCCGAAGCCGACAACAATGCCGTCGCCATCGTCGACCTGGCCGCCACGACCGCTGGTGTAAGCGGCGCAACCGGCGCCGACACGGTATCGGGTCGCGTGCCCGTGGAGTGGTACCCAACCGCCGTCATGGTGCGCGGCGACACCCTGCTTACGCTCACCGGAAAGGGGAGCGGCACCGGTCCCAACCTTCAGGGCCCTCAGCCCGATCGCGGACGCGGCGACGCTGGCTTCGATGCCCGGCAGTACACTCTCGGCCAGACCACGGGATCCCTGGTCACCACTACCGTCGCCCGAGCCGGCGCGGCCGAGCTCGCACCGCTGACCGCCCGTGTCGCCAGGGCCAATCGCTGGGGGGAGCCGCGCGAGAAGTTCACCTACCCGCCCATCGAGCACGTCATCTACATCGTGAAGGAGAACCGGACGTACGACCAGGTGCTCGGCGACCTCGCACAGGCCGATGGCGACACCTCGCTGGTCTTCTTCCCTCGCGCGGTGTCGCCCAACCATCACGCGCTCGCGGAACGTTTTGGCATCTTCGACCGCTTCTTCGTGAACGCCGAGGTCAGCCCTGACGGTCACAACTGGTCCATGGCCGCCTATACCACGGATTACCTGCAGAAGACGGTGCCGTCGAACTACTCGGCCCGCGGCCGCACTTACGACTGGGAAGGCACCAACCGCGGCCGCCTTCCCGACAACGATGACGACGTCTCGGAACCGGCGAATGGCTACCTTTGGAACCTCGCACAGCGCGCCGGCCTCTCGTTTCGCAACTTCGGCGAGTTCGTGATACCCGCCAACGTCGATCGCGACGCCCAGATGCCCACGGGCTACCGGGGCAACAAGCCATTCCTGCGCGCGCACACCAACCCCGACTTCCCGTCGTTCAACCTGAAGATCCGCGACCAGATACGTGCCGACGCGTGGATGGCCGAGCTGGCGCAGTGGGTGCAGCGCGGCAGCATGCCGCGGTTGCAGGTCATCCGGCTTCCCAACGATCACACCTCCGGCGGGCGCGCCGACGCGCCGACCCCTCGTGCCCACGTGGCCGACAATGACCTCGCGCTCGGCCGCATGGTCGAGGCGCTTTCCACGTCGCCGTTCTGGAAGAACACCGTCGTCTTCGTCCTCGAGGACGACGCGCAGAACGGCCCTGACCACGTCGATTCGCACCGGTCCCCGTTCTTCGTCATCTCGCCTTACGCCGGCGGCGGCGTCTCTCACCGGTTCGCCAACACCACCGATGTCATCGCGACGATCGAGGAAATCCTCGGACTCGGCACGCTGTCGCAGTTCGATCACTTTGGCCATCCCCTGCACGACATCTGGCGCAAGACTCCGGACCTGCGGCCGTACGCGGCGCTCTCACCGTCGGTTAGCCTCGATGAGGTGAACCCCCCGGCTACCCGCAACGCCCGTGAGTCGGCGCATCTCGACCTCCGCTTTGAGGACATCGCCGACGAGGTGCTCTTCAACCAGATCCTGTGGCGCATGATGAAGGGAGAGACAACGCCGTATCCCGGCGCGCGCCGTATCTCGCAACTCGAACTCGCGCGCGCGCGGTGAACAGGCGCCGCCTTGTGCCGGTCGCGCTCTCGTTCCTGGCCGCCTTTGCGCTGTCGGGCTACATCGTGTGGCGCGGATGGAGGAACACGGGCACCTTCCCGCTGCTGCCGTGGCGCGCGCATGCGCTCGCCCTGCTCGTCTTCGCGCTCGAGGCGGTCGCCCGTGCCACCAAGGTGCAGTGGGGCGCCAAGTCGTTGCACATCCCCCTGCGCTGGACGGTGGCCCTGCGGGTGAGCCTGGGCGGGGATTTCGGCGCCTCCGTCACTCCTGCGCGCGCCGGCGCCGAGCCCGCGCGTTTTCTCGTGCTCGCCGAGGCCGGCGTCGGCACCGCCTCGGCCCTGCTGATTCTGTTCTTCGAACTGGCACTCGAGATGGTGTCGCTGGTGGTGGTCTGTAGCGTGCTCGCGTCCTTCACGGTGGGGGGCGCGTTGGCCGGCGGAATGATCGGCATCATTGGCGGCTACGCGGTATTCGTCATGGGGCTCGCGGGGGGCGCGTTTGTGCTCGCTGGGCGTCGGGCCATCGGGCCACCCCCCGGCTGGCTGCGGGCTCTCGGCATCCACGCCGGACGCTGGCGCGCCATCCAGCGTGCCTTGCGACGCATCCGCTCGAGCATGGACGGACTGCGTCGTGCCAGGCCGGGCGCGATGTTCGTGGCCTTCACGCTGTCCCTGGCGCATGTCGCGCTGCGCCTGGCGGTCCTGCCCGCGCTGATTTATGGAAGCGGCATCCAGGCGCCGCTCACGCCGCTGGTCATCTGGCCGTTGTTGCTGCTGTACGGCGGCGCGATTGCTCCCATGCCGGGCGGAGGGGGCGCCGTGGAGTTCGGATTTGCGTTCGGACTCAGGAATGTGCTCGATCCGTCGGTACTCGCCGGGGCGCTCATCTGGTGGCGTTTCTACTCATTCTACCTCTACCTGCTGGCCGGCGCGGTGGTCGCCGGCACCACCGTGATGCGCGCCATCAACAATTCGGGCAAGACCCCATCCTCCAGCCAGTGACGCTTCCGCTTCCGTTCACGCAGCCCTGGGCTGATGCATTGCGTGCGGCCATCAATGCCGATGCGGCTTATCAGGCGGCAGCCGCAAATTGGACGTGGCCGGTGGCGCTCGTGCTCGAGGCAGCACCCGACCTGGGCTATGCCACGGACACGGCCGTCGAGTTCGGCCTCGACCGCGGCACGTGCACGTCGGTGCGTGTCCTCGCGCCGTCCGAGATTACGGCGCCCTTCGTGCTGCGCGCCCGGTACGCGGTGTGGAAACAAGTCGTGCACGGGCATACCGATCCGGTGATGGCCATCGCGCTCCGGAAGATCGCGTTCGAGGGCTCGCTCACCACCCTGATGACGCATGTAGGGGGCGCCAAGGCGCTCGTGGCCTGCGCGCGCACCGTGCCGACACATTTCCCCGACGAGACGGATTGATCGCGTCGGCCACCGGCGATGACTGAGGCGGCTTACGGCACCGGACAGGACACTGGCTGCGCTGTCACCAGGATCATTCCACGTCCCTCAGGCTCGGTGGTCAGCACGCCACGTGCCGTGCCGTCCCGCAACACCACCCATGCGCGCAGCGGTGATGGCACTTGCACGGATTCCAAGCGCAGCGTGTCACCGTCCATGCGGCCAATACGCATGACGGTGCCCACTTCGACCGATGTGCGACTGTCGTGCAGTCGGTAGCACGCGCCAGGATGCGTGGGAAAAGGGACCCGCACTTCCTTCGCGATTCCCCCGACGACTTTCGGCGCCGGCGCCGGCGTGGCGTCGCGTGCGGCGTCGCGTGCGGCGAAGGCCTTTGCCGCGCCGGTTTCGGCCGCAGTGCGCTGTACCAGCACCTGCGTCACGCCTTGGCGCGCCTCATCCATCCTCTGCTGTCGCGTCGCCTGCTCGGAAGCCACGGCAATCCTCGCCCGCTGATCGGCCACCACGCCGGACTGGACTGCCAAGCTTGGTGCCAGCGCGCCGAGGGCCGGCAGCGATGCCGGTGCAGTGGGCACCGGTGCAGTGGGCACCGCTGCGGTGGGCGCCTCACCGGAACCACCGGCAACAACGGCGCCCGCAGTCGGCCGGCGCGTTGACTGCGCCTTCTTCGTGACTACCGGCGCTGCAGGCGCAATCTCCTGCGCTCTCGCGATCTCGTGCTCTCTCGCGATTTCATGTACTCTCGCGATCTCATGTACTCTCGCGATCTCGGGCTCCGGCGTGCGGCGCAACATTAGCGTGCTCGCGCCGGCCATCAACACCACGGCCGCCGCCGCCTTCGTCCACCACGGCAGCCGTCGCGGGGCCGGTGCCATCGGGCGCGTCGGCAGGACGACACCCGCCGGTGCAAGGTCGAGCGCCGACAGGATACGCGACGACGCGGCAATCAGCCCGCGCGCCTCGGCCGCCGCGGCGGCCCATTCGGCGTCCGTCTCCACCATCTGCTCCACCTGTGCCGCCTCGTCTGGCGGCAGCTGACCATCGAGCCAGGTGTGAATCAGTCCGTCATCAGGACGCGGCATGGTTCCCCCGCTGCGTGCGCTGGGCAACCTGCGCCTCGTACGTCTCGGCCAGGCGCTTTCGCGCACGCGATAGTGTCGTTCCCACGGAGCCGACGGCGATGCCGAGGATCTCCGCAATCTCCGGATAGTCCAGTCCTTCCCCGCGCAGTAACAGTGCCTGCCGATCGCGCTCGGCCAGTGCGTCCAGTGCGTGTCGCGCATCGGCTGCGTCCAGCGCGCGCTCGATCATCACGTCGGGCGCCTCTTCGTGCGCGTCCTGCTGCTCGGCCGCGAGCAGCGCGAGGTGCCGGCGGTGGCGAATGTCCTTGCGCGCCTCATCGCGCACCAGGTTGCTCGCCACCGCAAAGAGCCACGATCGTTCGTTCACCAGGTGCTCCTGTCGCAACGCCCGCACGAACGTCTCCTGGGCGATTTCGTCCGCCCAGTCACGGTCCCCCAACCGGCGCGTGAGGTAACGCACCAGCGCGGCATGATAGGTTCGGAAGAGACGTTCGACGTCGGACATCGTGTCACCAATCTCGCACGATCGCGTCGAGGTCGCCCGCACCCAGCGTCACCCGGCCAGCCGGATCGAGTTCCAGGCGTACCCCGCGTCCCTGCACCGATACGCGCTCCCCGAGGACGAAGACCTCCTTGAGCGCCGGTATCCGCGCGAGCAAGGTGAAATAGGCCTCGGAAAACACTCGCACCTGCACCACGCGCGTCGATGTGCCTTCTCGGCGCGCATCCTGCCACTGGCCGTCACGTTGCGTGAAGATGCGGCCAAGCGCGAACTGCTGATGCACGCTCGTCTGTCCCTGCGCACGGTCCAGTTGCGCCATCGTGGTGACCGACCGCTGCTCGGCCGCCGCCTTGGCTAATGCGAACGAGCGCTCCGCACCACTTGCACCTCCGACGACCGACGGGGAGGGCGATGCCACCAGCGAGGACCGCTGGCGGTTGTCGCGCCGCGCCTGATCCACAGCGAGCCGCATGCCGGGTTCGACCACCAGATACGACGTCAGCTCGGTCGGAATGCCAAATCGCGTGCCCAGCGAGCGCAGTTCGTCATCGATTTCCGATGTCGCTCCGTTGCGCCGGCGTTCCGCGCTCAGCCACCCCACGCGCTGCACCGCCCAGAGCCGGGCGACGAACGAATTCCCGTCGGCGCGCCCGGGGAAGTCCGCGGTCGTCGTCCAGCGCACCGGCCCATCGGCCGATTCGCCCTCTACCACCACGGTCGCGCCACGTCGTCCGTCCCGGTACCGGGCAAGGACGGTCAGTTCCTGGCCGGCAAAGAGGTCCAGGTCACCCGTCGGCTGTACCCGGTCCACGCGTACGCCGTCGACGTGCACGCGAAGGTCGGTGGCCACCGGTCGGGTGAGGCGCTGGGCGACTACATCCACCACACGCTCCACGTCCTCGTCGGGACGCACGAACTGCGCCGTGCCGCGGCCGCTGAGCGCCAGCTGTTCCAGCAATGACACGTTGACGTCGGTGCCCACCCCGAACGTGAACAGCCGCTGCCGCCGGAGCCGGCGAACCGCCAGCGCAGTGATGCGGTCCGGCTGACGCTCACCAACGGTCGGCTCGCCGTCGGTCAGGAACAGCACCAGGGGCAGCCGGCCGGTGGCCGGCGATGTCTGCAATGCCTCCTCCAGCGCGCCGGAGATGTTCGTTGATCCCTCGGCGGTGAGCTCGCGCAGGTATTGCTGCGCCGAGCGCACGTTGGCCGGCGTTGCCGCACTCCATCCGTCGCGGAAGTTGCGGACGTCGGTGGCGAATGCGATGACGCGAAAGCGGTCGGACGCATTGAGCGATGCCAGCAGGGCCCGCCCTGCGGCCGTCGCCTGTTCCAGTTTCGTCCCGCGCATCGATCCCGACACATCGAGCACGAACGTGACGTCGCGCGGGGTGGAGCTGCGCGTCGCCGGCGGCGGCGCGATGGTGATCATCGCAAACCCGTCCTCGCCTTCTGTCGCATGCGTAAGCACGTGCACTGAGGCTGACGAACCGGTGCGTACCGGCACGAGCACGCTCACCACACCGTGCACGCCGTCGGCGCTCACCGCGTGCAGGCTCCCGCTTTCTGCCGTCCGCAGGTCGTGCGTGGGCGAGAAGGCCCGGCCGAACTCGCCGTGCGCCGGGTAGCGAAGTTCGAACGTGCTGCGCACTGCTTCCTCGCCACTCCGCAGGGGCGGGCGATAGTCGATGCGAAGCGCCTCGCCTTCACGCTCGGCAATCGCCCGAAAGCGCACGACGACCGTCTTCTCCTCGCCTGGCGCGATCGGGAAGATCCGCGTGCGCAGCAGTCCCTGCCCTAGCCACTCCACCAGTGCCGGGTCTCGCTGGCGCCGTACGATCTCTTCATAGATGGCGCGGGCCCGGTCGGACCGCAGGGTTTCGCCGGTCACCATTTCCCCGTCGATGGACAGCGCCAGGTCCTCGAATGCTGCGCGCGCCGGCAGCGGCAGCAGGTACTCCGTCTCCCCCACCACCGCGCCGCGGTTGGTGAACTTCTCCGTGATCTCGTAGCGAAGCACACGTCCCTCGAGCGTCAGCACCGCGCGACTCGACGTTCGCACGACCTGCGCGCCACGCGCGCACGGTGAGCGCACCTCGCACGTCGGGCACGGCACGCAGGGCAGTGGACGCTCGAACGGACCTTCGCGGATCTGGGCGGATGCGGCGGCAGGCAAATGGATCGCCAGCATGAACATGACGTAGCGCACGGTCCCCTCCGGATGGTGTCTATCCGGGAGACGCCGGCCGCTCGCTTTCTTGCACACCCCGCCCGCGCTGGCGCCTAATCCACCGTCGGCGTGCCGCGCGTGGGCGTGCGCGCCGTGATGCGAACCCGCAGCAACCGCTGATCGGCGCGGTTCACCGTCTCCTGCAGCGACTCGCCGGGTCGGCGTGCGCTCCACCCCAGCGAGAACGGCACCGGTGCGGTGCGGATGGCCGACAACTGCATGCGCCGGGCAACCATCTCCACCGCGTCTTCGTCCGCCGGATTCAGCAGGATCAGGAACTCGTCCCCACCAAGGCGAATTACCGGCTCTTCCGCGCGCACCTGGCGCATCAGGAACCGGCTCATGCGCACGAGCGTCGTGTCGCCCATCGCATGGCCATGCAGGTCGTTGTACTGCTTGAAGTGATCGATGTCGATGTAGATGCAGCCGAACGGCGATTCAGCCGATTCGAGGCCGCGCTGCAACTCTTCCAGGTACCGGCGGTTGTAGCACCCGGTGAGCGGGTCGCGCACACTCTGCTCGCGCAGCGCATCTTGCTGTCGCTTGCGGTCGGTGATGTCCAGCAGCACGCCATGGTAGAACGTCTCACCGGTGGCGTCGTCATGGCAGGCGTAGGTGCTGTCCAGCACCGTGCGCCGGCCACCGTCGGGCCGCACGATCTCGAGCTCGAAGTCGCGCACCGCCCCCGTCACATCCAGCAAGTCCAGCTCCTCCATGCGGCGGCTGGGATCGGAGATCATGTCCGAGAGCGAAAACGACCGCAGGTCACCGAGCGCACGCACGCCGAGCATTGCCAGGAATGCCGGATTCGTGTCGATGATCTCGCCGCGTGCGTTCGTGATGTAGAACGCCTCCCTCAGGTTCTCCACGAGCGCGCGCAGCGCGTCGGGATCGCGCAGGGAGCGAAAGCGCGCCGGGGTGTACTCGTGCTCCGTCATGGCGTCGCCACCGGCGGCGTGTTCGCCACGGCCGGAGGTGGCGCCCCGGCAACCGGCGTGTCCGCCGCCGCGTCGTTCGCCGCCGCGTCGTTCGCCGCCTTGGTGGCCGCATCCACCGCCGCCGCGTACTGCGGCAGTGGCGTCTGGTCATCCACCACCGCCACCCGTCGCTCCCACTGGCCCATCATCTGGATGAACGCGCGGCCGATTTCCGCGTCGTAGTCCCAGCCAACCCCCTTCTCCAGCAGCTCCAGCACGCGCTCGGCTTCCCACGCTTCGCGATATGGACGGTTGGTCCGCAAGGCGTCGTACACGTCGCAGATGTGCACCAGCTTGCTCGCCTTATGGCAGTCACGCTGGAAGTGCCGGTGCGGGTAGCCGCCGCCATTGATCATGATGTGGTGCTCGTACGCCACGGCGGACGCGAGGTCGAGCTGGCGGTCGCTCTCGTAGATGATCTTTGCGCCGTCCACCGGATGGCGCCGCATGATCGTCCACTCGTCGTCCGTCAGCTTGCCCGGCTTCGTCAGCACTTCCTTGGGAATGCGCACCTTGCCGAGGTCGTGCAGCAACCCCGCCACGCCAAAGCCGCGCACATCCTTGGGGCCCATGCCCATGTACTCCGACAGGGCCATCGCCAGCACGGCGACGTTCAGCGAATGTGTCGTCGTGTACTGGTCGAACTCCTTCAGTTGCAGCAGAGGAATGACGATCTCCTTGTCACCGTGCATCGCCACCGATAGCGATCGCACCACCGACTCCGCCTCCAGCAATGGCAGTTCCCCGCGCGCCTCCACTTCGTCGTGCAGCCAGCGGATGGTGTCGGCCTCCTCCTGCAGCGAATAGGCGATGGTCGCCGTCGGCAGCAGCTCGTCGGGCCGCATCACGCCCTCGGCGCCCTTCACGCCGATCACGCCGAAGCGGATGGCCGTCTTGCGCTCCGGACTTCGCATCGACGAGTCGATGGCCTGCAGCGTCAGGCGCGCCAGGCACTCGTCCAGGAAAGCCTCGAAGTCGTCGCGCGCCACGTCGTAGTCGAACTCCAGGCGCTGGATGCCGGCGTTGGCCAGCCGTACACCCCAGTCCCATTCCTTCAGTTCGCGCATCGCAATGTTGCCGTACACCACGTCGTGGCCGAGAAAGGAGAACAGCGGACGCGAGTCAACGGCCTGCAACGACCGCAGGTGCTCGAAAGACAGGTCAATCGCGCGTGCACGCGCCGGGTGACCGTCAGCGTACAACGCCATCGTCGACAGCGCCTGGGCCAGCGACGTGAGGAAACGTGCCGGTTCGCTCATCGCGAGCCTCCCCGACGCGTCACCGCGTCGCTGATTTCAGTGTCCGACTGCCGGCCTGCCTGCGCCAGGATCTCCTGCGCCGCTGGCTCGGTACTCCAATGCGCAGCCAGCCCGGCCAGCGCCGCCAGCATCTCCGGTGACTTGGACGCCAGCTTGCGGCGTTGAAACAGGGACTTCTTGCCGGCGACCCGGTTGATCAGCCAGTTCAGCGTCTCCGCCGAACGGTGTCCTGCCGCTGCGCGAATCCCCAGTGCGCGAAGGTCGGGAGACAGCGCTTCGTCGTCCGCGCGCGACAGCAGCACGGTGGCCTGTGCCCCGGTGCAGCCCTGCATCACCGCACCAAGCGCCAGGCGCACGATCCGTTCATCCGGATCGGCCAGCGCTGCGGTAATCGACTGGTCGCGATGCTCCGGATGCTTGATCAGCAGCCGTACCGCCTCGCGTCGCACCCCGGCATCCTGGTGCCGCGTGAAATCGCGCGCGTCGAAGCCGTCGGGCCACCGCTCCAGGCGGCCGATCGTCGCCAGCAGCATCCGCAACAGCGGCCATCGCGCCGTCCCCAGGCGCGACAGGAGCACCGGACCGACATCCTGTCCAATTGACCCCAACTGTTCCACCAGCGCGCCCGACGTTCGCTCGTCGCTTAGCGCCAGCGCCACCAGCAGTGGCTCCGCCGCCGCAAGCCGCATGCGGTCGACGAGCCGCCCCACCACACTGTTGTTCACCGGCACCATCGCCAGCTGTTCTTCGAGCCGGCCTGGTGTCGCCACATGGCGCCAGAGTGCCTCCTTCATCCAGCCGTCGTTCGCCGCATCGAGCAGGTCCATCAAGGGCGTCAGGTCGGGCTTCGCCGCCAGCATGTCCACGGCGCGCCACACCGGTTCGCCGAGGATTTCGATCTCCAGTCCCATGGCGAGCAGGCGCTCGGGTTCCGCGGGAAACGTGTCGTCACCACGAAAGGTCGGCGCCGCTCGCGACATCTTCTCCAATGCCAGCCGGTAGTTGTCGGGGTTCGGGTCTTCCAGGTTCCATCCGGTCACCAGCTTGTGCACCTGGTCGCGCAATGCAGAGTCGGCGCTCGGGCGCGCCAGCGGTGAGCCGTCGTCGGCGTGGACCGCCAGCTTCGACAGCATGCGGATGAGCGAGTGCGAGATCGTCTGCCCTGACGTGTCGGCCGCGGCCTGCACGAGGTCCACCACCGCGTCCACCGCCATCCCCTGCGTGGCATCCAGCACGAACTTGCGGCGCTGAATGACATCACCTCCCATGTACATCAGTTCCTGCAGCGTATCGGGCTGCAGCGTCGACACCAGGCGCGAGATGCGCCGCTGCAGCGCCGCCGCTTCCTTGCCGCCCTTTGCCTTCAGTTCTTCCGCAATCTGCAGCAGGTAACCCACCACCACTTGGTCATAGGCCGCATCACGCTTGTGGTCATCGATCG
>Ga0209014_10001217_pt1 | contig 15252 bp, 10 predicted proteins | sample BarGraNGADG00212_FD_184491 | JGI IMG/M metagenome (GOLD analysis project Ga0209014, IMG submission 184491) | Arctic peat soil microbial communities from Barrow, Alaska - Barrow Graham LP Ref core NGADG0002-212 (SPAdes) (version 2) | ecosystem: Environmental > Terrestrial > Soil > Wetlands >...
GATCGGCCGCGGCCGGCCGGGGCCGCTCGCGGCCCTCGTCGGTGTGTACGTCGCGGTGGGCGGCCTCCTTGCCTGGCACGCGATCGGGGTGCTTCAGCACGGCGTGAACCCCGGACCGAGGGTCGTGCGTGCCCTCGCGGTCGGGGTGTTCTCCATGCATTGGCTGGTCGCTGTCCCGGTTGGCCTGGCGCGGATCGCGTTCGGTCCCGAAACGGTGACGTTCCGCCCGACGCGGGACCGGCTCACGCCCTGCTGAGAGTTGCCGCCGGTTGCCCGCGCCGACAGGAACGGCTCTCGATCGGATCGCGGCGCAGGCACATCGGGTTGACCGGCGACCCGTGTCCGACCGGGTCAGCGTGCAGGCTGAGCCTCCGGCGTCAGCGTCGGAGCGTGGCCGAGAAGCCTGCCGCGACCGCCGCCCGACCGGCCACGAGCAGTGAGCCGCCGGGCCCCGCCAAGTGAAGACGGAGCAATGCCAGGGCAAAGACGGGCAGATGCCACGAGTGCTGGACCGCACCGTAGCGCGGCTCCCAGCGCGGGTCGAACTTCCGCTTGAAGAACGCCAGGCCCTCGACGTCGTACCAGCGCCGGACCAGCCGCGCGCCAGTCGCCAGCAGTCGTTCGATGGCATCCGTGCTGTGGGCGTCGAGCCCCGCCAGCGGTGCGAGGCCGAGCGAGAGCGTCATCTCTCCCGCCGCCCGCAGCCCGAGCGCGGCCTCCGCCACGCACGACTCGAGTGCGCCCGGGATGGACCCGGGCGCCCGGCGAATGAGGTCGAGCACCCAGGCGCCGGCCGCGTCCGTTCGGCGGAACGTCGCGAACGCGATCGGCTCACCGGACGGGTCAACGGCCACCGCGACGCCGACCGAGGCGAGGTCCGCGAGCGCGAACTGCCCGATCGTGAAGGTCAGCTTCGGACCGGCATGCGCCTGCCACGCCTCGTCGAGCGCGACAAGACCCGGCCCGAAGCGCTCGAGATCGGCGGATGGCAGCCCGTCCCGGAACCAGCTCACGACGACCCCGCCCCGCTTCGCGCGCGTCACCGTGTGGCGGAGGTTCGCCCGGCGCGAGCCTTCCAGGCCGAACGTCTCGAGATCGATGATCGCCTCCTGGCCGACTCGGAATGGACGAAGCCCGGACGCGACGAGGATGTGCCGGCTCGAGGCGGAGGCCTGGTAGACCGTCGGCACCTCGTCGTTCTGGACGCAGCGCTCGATGAACTCCGCGAACGCAGCCTCCGCCGACCGGGGCGGCCCGATCGCGTCGCCGAGGACCACCGCCGTTCGACCCGCCCGTCCATAAACGACGAGTCCATGGCCGTCGCTGCCCAGGAATGGCTCCGTTCCCTCGCCGAACTGGAACGGCGTGAGCGCGCCGGCCGCGTGCAGCCGGCCGAGCTCCAGCGCATGCGCCCGCTCGACCGGCCCGCTGCGACGGCCGACGACCGCCCGAAGGAGCGCGATCGCGGCAATCGCCAGGAGGATCCGGGCAGCGAGCGCGAGGCCATCGATGAGAACACTTCCACCGACGGCGGCGAGGCCCGTTGGGTCGGTGAACGAGAGCCACGAGGTGACAGTGTCCAGGACGGCCTTCGCCTGCCCTGTCACCTGGTCGACCAGGATCGCCTCGGCGATCACCAGCCCGGCACCCAGGCCCAGGGCGATGCCGACCAGCGGCAGCAGCGAGCTCTGGGTACCGGCTCGATAGCGAACCCGGTTCGCCAGCAGCGACAACAGGCAGATCGCCGCAAGCGTCCCGGCGATCGTGTGACCGAGGACCACCAGCTGGAGGATCAGCGCGGAGCTGAAGATGGCGATCGCGATGTACCAGGCGACCTTCTTCCCTCGCGACAGTCCGATCGCCAGGGCGAGCAGGGCCACAGCGGAAACGAACGCGTCCTGCCCGTCAAAGGTGGTCGGATCGATCGGCAGGATCGCGCCAGCCGGTTCGAGGAGGACGCCGCCGATGCCAAGCGCGGCAAGCAGGGCGATGACTGCGGCGACGGCCGACGCGCCTGCAGGCAGCCGCCGCAGGGTTCCCTGCCCCGTCGACGGTCCGAGACGGGCGAGGCGAGCGCGCGGCCCCTTTCGCGGTCCACGCCCAGGTGCGGGTGCCTCTCCCACCTCACCCTCCGCCGATCGGCACGCCCAGCTTGAGCTGCCTCTGCGCGATCATCGGCAGAACGATCGGGAGAGTGGTCCGGACCACGCTCCACGAGTGCGCGTTCGTGATCGGGAAGGTGGCAGCCGGCACGCCGTTGGTCTCGAGAGCGCTCGCGAAGGAAGCGAGCTGCTTCCCGTATGGGTTCGCGTTCGGATCCGCGGTCATGACCATGAACAGCTTCGACCGGACGGCCTCCGGGATCGTCGACACCACGTCGAGTGGCGAGAATGCCTTGATCAGCGTCGGGTCACGGTTGAAGGGCTTCCACGCGTTTGGCGTCGAGGGAGACTCCAGGCCGGCCTCGTAGTAGCCGGTCAGCGAGACGGCCTGACCGAAGACATCCGGGTGGCGGAACAGCAGCGCGGCCGCGCAGTAGCCGCCCTGCGAGTAGCCGAGGAGCGAGCGGGCGGCCGCCTCGGGGATCGTGGGGTAGTTGGCATCGATGTAGGGCACCACCGTCGTCGCCATGTAGCGGTCGAACCACTCGCTTCCATCAAACGAGTCGGCGCACTCGCTGTCGGGATACGGCCCGCCATTCGAGCCCGCGAACACGAAGATCTGGGGAGGGATCGTGCCCGAGGTGATGAGCGAATCGAGCACGGACGGCAGCTGCATCGACGATGTCCAGTGCTGGAGCGTCATGGGCGCCTGGTAGACGACCGGATAGCGAACCCCGGGCTCCGGATACCCCGGCGGCAGGTAGATGTCGACCTGCGCGGTGCTGGACCCGCCCGTCCATGGCGCGGGCAGCGAGACGGACACGATCTTGCTCGCGCCCGTCGGGGGATGAGCAGCCCACGGTGTCGCCGTTGACAACGCTCCTTCCGTCACGAGGGATTCCGGCAGCGGCCCGGGGACCATGCGGTACCCGGCCGGGGGCGTCGCCGATGAGCCCGGTCCGGCGCTGTCCGTTGCGCGGCTGGTCGCGGAGGGAGTCGGCGGGGCCGTCGATGGACCGCTGACCAGTCCTCCCTGGGGAGGCGCCCCAGCCAGCATGTGGACGTCCGGGCTGAAGTTCACGAGGTCGCCGAACACCGATACCACCACGACGGCCACGAGGATCGCCGCGCCGGTGGCGAGGACTCGCAGGGTCGCCCGGCCGGTCGGGCGCCTCCCGGCCGAAACGTCGCGGATCGTCCGACCAGCCGGCCGGAGGCCTTCCCGGACCGCCAGGGCCAAGTGGCTCGCGGCCCAGCAGAAGGCGAGCGCGGACAGAACCAGCGTGGCGACCGTCACTGCCCAGCCGACGGGATCGAACCGGCCGGCCGGACCGCTGACGGCCAGCGCCGTCGTCGTCTCCGACCAGAACGTCGTTGCGTCGAGCACGCCGAACACGACGACCCCGGCGATCACGGGCCCGACCGCCTCCCCGGTCAGCAGGCTGCCTGCCGCGGCCACGAGCGATCCGAGGGTCAGGGCCGCGATCAGAGCCGCCCGGTCCGCGTCGAACCCCATCTCGACGAGCGTGGCGTCGAAGCCGTCGAGGACGTGGAAGAGCTGGACGACGACCAGCACGACGACGGCAATGGCGGCGGCGCCGAGTGCCGGGATCCGCTGCGTGCGAGGACGCTCTGCTGGCTGGGCAGGACCTGTGAGCTCGTCCATTGCACTCCGGGGGACCATGGCCGCGTCGGACCTGCCTGGCGCAGCCACGTGAGGCCCCGCTCGAGGAGGATCGCCTGTTGGGCGCAATCATAGCGAGCCCACCAGGCTGATTCCAGCCGCAAGGGGAGGCCCGCCGCCGGGTCCCCGCCCCAGGTGCAGCCTTGTCGCAGGAGCGCTATCGTCCGGTGATCGTGAGCACCCAGTCCAGGACCGTGAGCCTGCCCACCTCGAGGCACCACCTCCGCCATCCCCGCCGTCGCACGTGAGTCCGGCATCGCGCCTTCGGCGTCAGCTGGTCGCCGGCCTCTCGCTCGTCCTGCTGGCAGGGTGCGCCCAGCTGCCGACGCCCGCTCCTGCGAGCCAACAGCTTCCGATCCCGACCGTGGCCACGCCGGCGAGTGGGCCGTCGGCGGCCGCGACCGCCGCTCCCACGCCCGGGACAACAGCTCGTCCAACCGCGTCTCCGGGGCTCGCTCGCATGCCGCGACGGAGCGTGAGCCCGACGTCGGAGGTCAAGACGACCCTGCGGGTCCCGTATACCCCCGCGATCGCCTGCGCAAAGCCGGCGGGGACGACATGTCGCCTGACGATGGACATCGTCCGCCCGTCGGACGCCGGATCCTGGCCGGTCTTCGTCCTGCTGCCGGGCGGCCCCGCGAGCCCCGACCGGGACGACTACCTCCTTCCAGTCGCGACGGCGCTCGCCCAGCGGGGGGCCGTGGTGATGGTGGCCGAGTGGCGCCAGGCCGCGGACTTCGCCGGCGGCTATCCGACATCGTTCCAGGACGCCGCCTGTGCGGTCGGTGTCGCGCGGGCCGTGGCACGGCGATATGGCGGCGACCCGGAGGACGTCACGCTGGTCGGCCACTCGCTCGGTGGCTGGGCGGCCGCCGTCATCAGCCTCACCCCGGCGCCAATGCGGCCGGCGCCCGGCACGTGCAACCCCACCGCGGGATCGCTCCGGCCGGATGCGTTCGTCGACCTCGACGGCGCGACCGACGAGCCGGCCACGATGGAGGACGGGGCGGCGTACGTCGCGGCGTTCTTCGGCGGAACTCGGGCCCAGCAGCCGGCCGCGTATGCGGCCGCCGACGCGCTCGACATCCTCGCGTCTCACCCCGCGGGCGACGACCCGATTCCGATCCTGCTCGCCCACGGCGGGGCCGACACCGTCGTCTCGCCGTCGGTCTCGAAGGGCCTGCATGCGGCCCTCCTGGCGGCGGGCTACGCCAACCGGCTGCTGGTCATCCCCGGCGGCCACAACGCGGCACTGGTCTCCCCGGCCGTGGTGACGGCCATCATGTCCCTGATCCACTGACCCTCCGCGCAGCTGCGCCGTTCAGCCCCTCGAATCCGCCGGTGCTGGCGGACACAGCCGCATGAACGGCACGCACCCAGCCTCCGCTGGGAGGCTCCGCTTGGGGAGACTCCGCCTGGGGAGACTCCGCCTGTGAGTTGATCGACGCCCGGCCGTCGCGCGAAGCATGGCGTGTCGTGCATGCATCATGGTCCGTGGCAACGCTTGGGTGCCTCGGCAACATCTGGGCGTGCGCCCTGACGGGACGATGGAGTCGACGTCTCTGGGCGAGTGTTGTCTTCCTGTCGGTCGAGGGAGCGGCGCTCGTGGTCGGTCGCGGGGATTGCCCGGTCGGGCGACTTCAGGCCGAATGGGGCGATCCAATGCCGTTCTTCGAGCTCGTGCATCCACCGCGTGCGGCGAAGGCCGCCAGTGGTGCGCGTCGTCGGGGCGGCCCAGGACGGCCCACAGGGCGCTGCCGAGGCCTTCGGCGTCAATCAGACCGGGCCTCGTGGCCGTCGAGCGCACGCACGCGCTCGTCACGGTGGCGAGGTTGAACGGCACAGGCGCTCGGCGCCGGTAACAGGCAGCGCATCTCCCGGGCCGTGTTCTGGCCCGTTCCACGCTCAGAGGAGACTGGTGGGCCGGGGCAGAATCGAACTGCCACAGCCGAAGGCGAGGGTTTTACAGACCCTTGGGCTCACCACCTGCCCGACCGACCCACGGATGGTGGAGATGAGGGGACTCGAACCCCTGGCCTCCGCGATGCGAACGCGGCGCTCTTCCAGCTGAGCTACATCCCCACGAGAGCCGCACCCGACACGCCGGGTGGACCGGCCGAGGAGTGTAGCACGCGACTCTGGTCCTCCCGGCAAGCCTCTCTCGCAAGCTCTCTCCCCGGGCAAGCCCGGCGGATAGACTCCGCCGATGTCCCTTGGGCTGCTCGCCGGTCTGCTCACGTCCATCGCGTGGGGCGTGGTGGACATCACCGCGTCGCTCTCCGGCCACCGGGTGGGGAGCCTCCGGGCGCTGGCGGCGACGCAGGTGATCAGCGTCGCGGTGCTGCTGGGGTTCATCGCGCTCGATCCGGCACGCCTCGGGCCGGACCCGACCGCGGGCATCATGGCCGGCCTGCCGATCGGGGTCCTCGCGGGCGTCGCGTACCTCGGGTACTTCACGGCGCTGAAGTTGGGCCCGCTCGCCGTCGTCAGCCCGATCATCATCGCGTACGGCGGCCTGACGGTGATCCTGGCCGTGCTGTTCCGGGGTGAGACCCTGCTGCCGCTCCAGGCGGCGGGCGCCGTGCTGGCGACGGCCGGGGTGATCCTGACCGGCGTGGTGTTCAGCCGGCGCTCGCTCCGGAGCGCGCGGCTCGTGGGCCCCGGGGTCCTCATCGCGTTCATCACGATCGGGCTGTTCGCGCTGGTGACGGTCCTCATGAGCGGCCCGATCCGGGAGCACGGCTGGCTGCCCGTGGCGGTCGGCTCGCGGATGGCGAATGCGACCTTCGTCCTGGCGCTGCTCGCGATCGGCTCGAGGGGCTCGACGTTCCTGCGCCCGCTGATGCTCCCGGGCAACCCGTGGAACCGCGCGGCGGTGCTGCTGGTGCTGGCAACGGGCGTCGCCGACGTCGTCGGGTTCATCCTCTTCGCGATCGGGCTGGGGATCGCGCCGGTCTGGCTGATCGGGCTGGCGAGCTCGTTCGGACCGGTGCTGGCGATCGGCTATGCGGTCTGGCGCCTGGGCGAGCGCCTCCGGCCCACGCAGTGGGCGGGCCTGGCCCTGCTGGGCGTCGGGGTGCTGGTGCTGGCGGTGTCTGGGTAGGGTCTGGCCGCAGGACAAACGGACGCGGGACCCTTGACGACTAGAACATTCGTTCTATTATTGAACGTCCGATGGCCCGCACATCCGACGTCTCCGAGGCTCTCGCCGCGCTCCAGGCACGCTGGGGTGCGGCCGCTCCGCGCCGCGGGAGCGAGCTCGCCGGGGCGGTCGAAGGTGCGCTCGCCCGCGCGCCGATGCCGCTCGAGGCGCCGGCCGATGACGAAGCGGCAACCCCGGCCATCACGGCCCCGGCGCCGTTCTCCCCGGCCACGCGAACCCGTCCCGGCGTCCCCGCCACGGACCTGGACGGGCGCGTCGTCTCCACGGGGTTCGCCGCGCTGGACGCGATCCTGGGCACCGGCGGGCTGCCGCGCTCCGCCACGGTCGCGCTGCGCGGGGACGCGTCCTCGGGCAAGACCACGGTGGCCCTCCGGGTGGCCGCGGAGGCGCAGGCGGGCGGGGCGATCGTCGCGTGGCTGGACCTCGCGCGGGCGTTCGACCCCGTGGAGGCCGTCGCGCGCGGGATCAGCCTGGAGTGGCTCGTGGTCCTGACGCCCGTGGATCTCGAGGAGGCGCTCGCGCTGGCCGGGTCGCTGCTCGCGGCCCGGACCGTGGACCTGCTGGCCCTGGACCTGCCGGACGGTCGGGACCCCGCGGTTGCCGGGAAACGGGTGGGGGACCGGCTGGGCCGGCTCGCGGCGCTGGCCAGGCGTGCCGGGGCGCTGCTCGTGGTGCTGGAGCCGGCCGCGCTGGATCGGACGCTCGCCGCGGCCGTGGAGGAGGCGAGCGGCCTGCGGCTGGAGCTGCGGCGATCGGGCTGGATCCGCCTCGGGCGGGACGTGGTAGGGCAGCACAGCGAGGCCACCGTCGCGCGCAACCGCTACGGGCCACCTGGCCGTGGCGCAGCTCTCGAGATCCTGTATGCGGAGGGCGGCCCCAGGGATGCCTGCCTGCGCCGGCCGGAGCTCCTGGCCGGGCTCACGGCGCCGATGGCGCAGGCCGGGCTCTCGGCGCCCGCCGCGCCACCGGGGACCGCCGTCGCGGGCGGATCGACGGATGCCCCGGCACCATCGTCCGTCCCAACGCTCCCCGCCGATCGGAAAGGCCCCCACCTAGCGACCGATCCACATGCGCCTGCTGTACCTGCTCTGGCCACACCTGCCCCTCCGCCTGGCGAGGAGCCGGATGGAGGCGTCCCCGAACGTGGAGGCGTCCCCGGATGGCACCATCTCCGGCTCCTGGCCCCACGGGCCGATCGTCCTCGGCGGACAGCCCTGGACGGACGGGACGGTGGTGGACGTGGATCCGCTCGCACGGGCGCTCGGCGTCCGACGGGGGATCCCGCTCGGGAGCGCCCACCGGCTGGCACCCGAGGCGACCTTCCTCGACCTCGCGCCTGACGCGGACCGGGATGCGCTCGAGGCTGCCTGCGAGCGCCTCGCCGCGTTCAGCCCGGGGCTCGCCGCCTCCAGCGACGTCAGGGACCTGTCGTTCGGGCGGATCGTCGTCCACGCCGACGGGCTGACGCGCCTGTGGGGCGTTGAGGAGCAGCTGGTCGCCCGTATGACCGAGGCCCTGGCGCCCATCCTCCCGGGACCACCCCGGGCGGGGATCGCCGGCACGGGCTTCGCCGCGGGCGTCGCCGCTGCATACGCGCAGGAGGGTGCACCGCTACTCCTCGTCCCGCCCGGTGACGACGAGCGGTTCCTCGCCCCGTACCCCGTCCGCCTCCTCACGCGGGACGCGGACATCCGGGCGCGCCTCGCCCGGTTCGGGCTGTGGACGATCGGGTCCGTGGCGGAGCTCCCGCGCTCGGCGGTGACCGCACGGTTCGGGGACGAGGGGGCCAGGCTTCACGCGCGTGCCCAGGGCGAGGAGACGGAACGCTTTCGCCCGCGCCGCGCGCCGGAGCGGATGGCCCTGGGGTTGCCGCTGGACCCGCCGGCGGAGGGCCTGGAGGCGCTGCGCTTCGTGCTCCACCGGCTGGCGGCCGCGCTGGGCGACCAACTGGCGGCGCGAGGCCAGGCCGCGGGGCTCGCCCGCCTCGTGGTGACGCACGACCTCGCATTCGCCCGGCGCGGGACCCCGGCCGGGCTTCGTCTCGAGCAGCGCTTCCCGGAGCCCACCGCTGACCCCCAGGCGATCGAGCGGCTGCTCTTCGCCCGTCTCGAGCAGGCCCCGCCGCCGGCCGCCGTCGCGCGGCTGGAGTTGGAGCTGGGCCTGGTGGACGCGGCGCAGGGCCAGCAGCTGCCGCTGTTCACGCCCCAGGCGGCCCACGATGCGCGGCTCGCGTGGCAGCTGGCACGGCTCGCGATCTCGTTCGGGGCGGACCGCGTGCACCGGGTGGAGATCGCCGATCCGGAGGCGCCGCTGGCCGAGGCGCGCTGGCGCTGGCAACAGGCGGCGGGTGCGCCGGTGGCAGGAGGGGCGGTGGCCGACGGGGGCGGCCGGGCGGGAGCGAGGATGCCGGCCGGAAGGGGTCATCGATGACGCGCCTGTTGCGGGAGCACCCGGCGATCGACGCGGACCTGGACGCCGAGGGGCGGCTGGTCACGATCCGCTGGAACGGCCGCGAGGAGGCGGTCGAGGTCTGTAACCACTGGCGGGTGGAGGAGTCGTGGTGGCGGGATCCGATCGCCCGGGACTACTTCAAGGTGGTGGGGCAGAGCTGGCTCGCCCTCGTGTACCGGGACCGGATCGCCGGCACATGGCACCTGGAGCGGCTCTACGACTGAAGGGCGCTCACGAGGTGGTGGCGGCGACCGGACGGAATAGCTGGCCCCTGGCCGTCAGTGGACGGCGGGGGACCCGATGGCGATCGAGACGACGAGCAGCACGACGAACACGCCTAGCACCAGGACGAGCGCGCCCAGGTCACGCGGTCGAGTCGTCTGCACCGAAGGTCCCCCATCCATGACCGGGATCTTCCACCCGGTCGCCGGTCTCAATGACGCCGCAGACCAGCCAGATGTTGCGCTGTTGCCGAAGACGAGGGCCGCGAACAGCGGTCAGGCCGGCAGGGCGGCGACCACGAGCAGCAGGACGAATACCAGCAGGACGATGACGAGCACCCCTGCTCCGACCATGTCGCTCGTTTTCGGCTCCATCCGGGTTCGATCTCCTTCGCTCTGGCTCAGCCCCCGCCGCCGGCGCAGCCGGCAGCGACGAGCACGGTGATCATCGTCGATCCGCCTTCCGGCCGGAAGGTCAGGCGGACTCGGCACTCCGGCAGGTCGCCCTGCATGTCCAGCACCCGCGACCCGTCCTCGAGCGGCGAACTGAGGTCGAGCGTGCTCTTGCCGGTGGCCTCGAGGGCGTCCCGATACCAGGTTGCCACCTCGTCCACACCGGCCGAGGCGATGAAGGCGCCCGAGGCGGGCTCCGCCGGCGACTCCGCGACGGCAGCATCCGGGAAGACCGGGAAGCCGTCGGGGAGAGCGTCCAGGATCTCCCCCCAGTCGGTCTGGGTCGTGGGGATCATCGTGACGGGCGGCTCGACCGATCCGCCCGGTTCGGCTGCACCGGGGGTCTGGCCGCCCGGGACCTCGGTGGGTTCGGGCGGTGTGGCCGGCGCTGACGTCAGCCCGGCCGTTGCAGCCGGCGCGGGTGAGGCCGACGGTGTAGACGCGCCACACGAGGCGAGCACGAGTGCAAGGCCGACGGCGAGGGCGGACAGGAGTGGCCGAGTGCCGGGGAGGGATCGCATGCCGCCATCGTAACGGGCGATCGGTCCCGGGCGGTAGCACGACTCGCGGCGATCGGTCCGGACCGGAGGGAAGCCGCGGTGATCGGTCCCGGACGGAAGAGGACCCCCCGCCGCCCCAGCGACGAGGGTCCTCGCTCTTGGCCCCCGGACTGCCCAGGTCCCGGGTGGCAGGTCGGCGGTCGCCTCCCGGCAATCCGCCGCCGGTGTTCGTTCCGCGGGTCCCCCGGGCCGCCGGAACGGGGTGAGCCGGCCTACGCGGCCGCCTCGGTGATCACGGGCAGGAGCCCCAGGATCAGCACCGCAGCGAGCACGGCCGCCGCGCCCCGAAGGAGGAGCTCGAGGAGCAGGCGACGATCCGTGTGGAGCAACCGCTTGGCGATCACGGCCTTGAGACGCATGGCCACGGCGTTTGGTTGCGCTCCACCCGGAGATCTCCGGACATTCGCAGGCGGCGGAGCGGCCGCCTCCGGCGTTCCCCGTACAATCCCGCACCGTGACCAATGCCGCCCGTCCCCTCGTCCTGCCCGGCCCGTTCCGGGCGGCCATCTTCGACATGGACGGGCTCCTGCTCGACACGGAACCGCTCTGGGCGCAGGCGGAGGCCGAGCTGCTCGAGCGCCACGGCGATCAACTCACGGAAGCGGACCGCGCGGCGACGCACGGCCGGGGCATGGCGGAGTCGGTGGCGATCTACGCGGAGCGGCTGGGCGGGCTGGACCCCGCCGTGCTGTTGGCGGAGCTGAAGGCCCTGATGCGTGTCCACTACGAGAGCGGGCCGGCGTTGCAGCCGGGTGCAGAGGCGCTGGTCCGTCGCCTGGAAGGCCGGATGCGCCTCGGTGTGGCGTCAAGCACGACGGCGTCGCTCGTGAACCTTGCGCTGGAGGGGGCCGGGCTGCTGGATGCGTTCGAGGTCGTCACCTCCGGGGCGGACCTCGGGCGGTCGAAACCGTTCCCGGACGCGTATCTCGAGGCCTGCCGCGCGCTGGGAGTCCCGCCTTCCGAGGCCATCGCGTTCGAGGACTCGCCGGTCGGCGTGAGGGCCGCCGTGGCGGCGGGGATGGTGGTCGTCGCGGTGCCGGACCGTCCGGGCGTGGAGCCATCGCTGCGGGCGGTTGGCGCGCACCACGTGGTGGCGTCGCTGGCGGACGTGATGGTCACGCCGGCCTGACTCGACCGGGGTGGCGAGGGGTCCTTTCGGACTGGTCAATAGCGAACGAATGTTCTAGTATTCCGGGCCCGCCCCCGGAGATCCCCGCGTGGCCAACCCCACCTACGCCGAGCTGCACTGCCACAGCCACTTCTCGTTCCTGGATGGGGCGTCGGCCCCGGACGACCTCGTCGCACGCGCCGTGAAGCTGGGCCTTTCCGCCCTCGCGATCACCGATCACCAGGGGTTGTACGGTGCGGTCCGGTTCGCCGCTGCGGCGGAAGCTGCTGGCCTGCACCTGGTGATCGGGATCGAGATCGAGCTGCTCGATGCGGCGATGCCGGACCCGGACGGGATCGCGGTGCCGGCCAGGAGGGCGTGGCGGCCCGGCCGCCGGCCGCCGGTCCATCTAGATGGTCCGCGCGCCGAGGAAGGTCGTCCGTCGCGGCCCCGTCCCGACCGGGCCCGGCTGCCGGGCCATCGGCAGGTCGTGAAGGAGGACCACCGGGGGGTCGGGGAGGCGGAGCGTGGGCCGCACCTCGTGCTCCTCGCCAGGGACGAAACGGGCTGGCGGAACCTGTGCCGGCTGGTGTCGCGGGCGAACCTGGCGGGTACGAAGGCGGTGCCCGCGTTCACACACGCGCTGCTGGAGGCGCACACGGAGGGGCTGGTGGCGCTGTCGGGGTGCCGGCATGGGGAGCTGGCGCGGCGCCTGCGGGCCGGCGATCGCAACGGGGCGCGGGCGGCGGCCGAGCGATATGCGCGGATGTTCGGGGGCCCGGGTTCCGGCGGCGGTGCGGGCGATTCGGCCGCGGCCAGCGGGTTCGTCCTGGAGCTCTCGCACCACCTGCTCCCGGACGACGACTGGCTGGCCTCGGAGACGGCGCGTCTGGCCGACGAGCTGGGGCTGCCCATCGTCGTGACGAACGACGTCCATTACGCGCTGCCGGAAGATCGCGAGCTGCAGGACGTGATCACGGCGATCCGGCACGGGCGGACCCTGGCGGACCTTGCGGACCTGCGCCGGCCGGACGGTGAGTCGTACCTCAAGGGCGCGGGGGAGCTCCTGGCGATGCCGCCGGGGGATGACGTCGTGGCCGCCGCCGACCCAGTGCTGGCGCGGGCGTGGCGGGAGGGGATCGCCGCCTCGGCGGAGATCGCGGCAGCGTGCCGGGTCGAGCTCGGCTTCGAGCGCTATCGCTTCCCGGGGTTCACGGTGCCGCGCGGCGAGACGCCGTTCAGCCACCTCTCCGGGCTGTGTTGGGAGGGAGCCCGGCGCCGGTACCACCCGTTCACGCCCGCGGTGATGCGACAGCTGGCGCACGAGCTGGACGTGATCGAGAAGACGGGTCTCGCGGAGTTCTTCCTCATCTGCTGGGACCTGATGCGGTTCGCGAAGTCGCGCGGGATCCCGGCGCAGGGACGGGGGAGCGCGGCGGGCTCGATCGTGGCGTACGTGCTGGGGATCGCCCGGGTTGACCCGATCCGCCACGAGCTGCTGTTCGAGCGGTTCATCAACGAGGGCCGGACGGCGTACCCGGATGTGGACATCGACTTCTCCTCGGAGCGGCGGGAGGAGGTGATCCAGTACATGTACGGGAAGTACGGGCCGGAGCACACGGGGATGGTCTGCAACCTCGTCACGTACCGGGCACGGTCGGCGGTGCGCGAGGTGGGGAACGCGCTCGGGTTCCCGCGCCCGCTGGTGGACCGGGTGGCGAAGGCACTCGAGACGTACGACTCCGTGATGGTCCGGCGGGACCTGGAGGCGGAGGGCGGGTTCGCGCAGTTCTTCGCGCGGCCGGGAGACGGGGAGGGGCCGGGAGACGCGGCGGTCCTCGATCCCGCGGCGGCGGCCCTCGTGGGCGCGACCCCCGCCGGCCCCGCGACCCCCGCCGGCTGCGCGACCCTCGCGGGCTCGCGGGGCCTGACCGACGCGATGGGGCAGTTGAACCACGAGCGTGGCGGACGGTTGCGTGACCCCGCTCCCGCAGTTCTGCCAGCCACCAATCAGGCTGGTGCTATCGGCCCGATCGGCCCGAAGTCCTGCCAGGCACCAGCCACGCTGGTGGTAGGCACTGGATCCGCCGCGGTCAGCCCGCTGGCCGGCGTCGGGGATGCCCGATCGAGCGTGACCGGGATGGCGTTCGGCCGCGATGTGAACCCCGCGAGTGGCACAACCTCGCCGAGCACCAGCGACGCTGGTAGATGGCAGGACCGGACGGACCGGACGGCCCTGGATTGGCGCCTCGGCGAAGACGAGGGCGGCCCCGGCGACTCCCCGGTGAGCGAGCGATGGATCCGCGAGGGGCCGCCGAGCCGGACCCTGGCGCGGGACCGGGACGAGGCGGTCGTCCGCCGCCTGCACCCCGAGAGCGGTGTGCTGATGCCGGAGTCACGCCGCTTCGATCCCGGGACGATCCCCGATCTCCCGCCAGCGCCCGGCCGCCACCGGGGCTCCGTCACCCCTCTCTCGGACTGGGAGCGCTGGCTGGAGCTGTGCGCCCGCATCGACGGCTTTCCCCGCCACCTCTCGATCCACAGCGGCGGCATGCTCGTCACGGCTGCCCCGCTCATCGACATCGTGCCGCTGGAACGGGCGACCATGCCCGGCCGCGTCGTCGTCCAGTACGACAAGCGCGATGTCGAGACGATGAAGCTGATCAAGCTCGACCTGCTCGGCCTCGGGATGCTCGCGGCCATCGACGAGACCGTCGGGCTGATCGAGCACGACTGCGCCGTCTGCCTGGACCTGGACCACCTCCCGGAGGAGATCCCCGAGGTCTTCGCCATGCTCCAGGCCGCGGACACCGTGGGCGTGTTCCAGGTGGAGAGCCGGGCGCAGATGCAGACGCTGCCGAAGTCGCGGCCCGCCAGCCTGGACGACCTGGTCGTCGAGGTGGCGATCATCCGCCCCGGTCCCATCCAGGGGAACGCGGTGCATCCATACCTCAGGCGCAAGCAGGGCCTGGAGCCCGTGACCTACCTCCACCCCAGCCTGGAGCCGATCCTCCACGACACGCTCGGCGTGATCCTCTACCAGGAGCAGGTGATGAAGATCGCGATCAGCGTCGCCGGGTTCACGCCGGCGGGGTCGGACGCGTTCCGCAGGGCGATGGGGACGTACCGCTCCGCCCGCGAGATGGAGCGGCTCCACGTGGAGTTCGTGGAGGGCTGTGTCCGCGTGCAGTCGATGCCTCCCGACGACGCCGAGGAGCTCTTCCGCCGCTGCGCCGCCTTCGCCAGCTTCGGCTTTGCCAAGAGCCACGCCGCCGCCTTCGCCCGGACGGCCTACGAGTCGAGCTTTCTCAAGCTGTTCTACCCGGCGCAGTTCCTGGTCGGGCTCATCAACGCCCAGCCCATGGGCTTCTATCCGGTGGAGGTGCTGGTCAACGACGCCAAGCGCCACGGCGTGGCGGTGCTGCCGGTGGACGTCAACCGGAGCACGTACCGCACGACGACCGAGTGGGTGGGCCGGCCCGGCTGGGCGCTGGCGGGGGTTGCGGGTGA
>Ga0209014_10001218_pt1 | contig 15249 bp, 11 predicted proteins | sample BarGraNGADG00212_FD_184491 | JGI IMG/M metagenome (GOLD analysis project Ga0209014, IMG submission 184491) | Arctic peat soil microbial communities from Barrow, Alaska - Barrow Graham LP Ref core NGADG0002-212 (SPAdes) (version 2) | ecosystem: Environmental > Terrestrial > Soil > Wetlands >...
GCCGGGCCTGTTGCCGGGCCTGTTGCCGGGCCTGTTGCCGGGCCTGTTGCCGGGAACGGTATGCCGCGCGGATCAGATGGCGGGGTATCGCCTGAGCTCGCGACGGGCCAGTGCCATCGTGTGGACCTCGTCCGGGCCGTCGGCCAGGTGGAGCATCCGGGCCTGGGCATAGAGCTCGGGCAACAGGGTGTCCTGGCTGACGCCCATACCGCCGTGCGCCTGCATGGAACGGTCGATGACCCACGTGGCCATCTCGGGCACCGCAACCTTGATGGCCGAGATCTCCACGGCCGCGCCGCGGTTGCCGACCGTGTCCATCAACCACGCGGTCTTGAGGACCAGGAGGCGCGCCTGCTCGATCCGGATCCGGCTCTGCGCAATCCATTCCTGCACCACACCCTGAGCGGCCAGGGGCTTGCCGAACGCCACGCGTTTCTGGACCCGCGTGCACATCAGGTCGTAGGCGCGCTCAGCCATACCGATCAGACGCATGCAGTGGTGGATCCGGCCGGGGCCCAGGCGCGCCTGACCGATGGCGAACCCGCCGTTCCACTCGCCCAGGAGGTGGTCGCGCGGCAGTCGCACCGCGTCATACAGGATCTCGCCGTGACCACCATGCGGGCCATCGGGGTAACCAAGGACATGGGTGGATCGCTGAACGCGAACGCCCGGCGTGTCCATCGGGACGACCACCATCGAGTGACGCCGGTGCTTCTCGCCGTCCGGGGATGACAGGCCCATCACCACAGCCACCTTGCACTCCGGCGCCATGGCTCCGCTGGACCACCACTTCCGCCCTGTCACGACCAGCTCGCCGGAGCTCTCGTCGAGCTCGATGCGGGTGGCGATGTTGTTGGCATCCGAGGAGGCGACGTCGGGCTCGGTCATGGAGTATGCCGAGCGAATAGTGCCTTCCAGCAGGGGTTTCAGCCACCGCTCCTGAAGTGCCGGGCTGGCGAAGTGCGCGAAGACCTCCATGTTGCCGGTGTCCGGCGCCGCGCAGTTCATCGCCTCTGGCGCGAGCATCGGCGAGCGGCCGGAGAGCTCCGCGAGCGGGGCATACTCCAGGTTGGTCAGACCGGCCCCGTGCTCGGTGCCCGGCAGGAAGAGGTTCCACAGACCGCGTTGACGCGCCTCTGCCTTCAGCTCCTCCATGATCGGCGGGCGACCCCACGGGTTGGTCGAGGCCTGCGCCAGGACCTGGTCACGGAAGGTCGACTCCGCGGGGTAGATCACCTCGTCGAGGAAGTCCTGCACACGCTTGCGCCACTGCTCGACCGCCGGGGTGTAGCCAAAGTCCATGACCGACAACCTAGACCGCCCTACTCACACACCGTGTTGGGCCCCCAACCGTGAGGTCGGGGGCCCAACAGGTGTCGGCGGAGGCGGCGAGATTTGAACTCGCGATGGGGATTAACCCAAACCCGCTTAGCAGGCGGGCGCCATAAACCGGGCTAGGCGACGCCTCCGTGCCACCTTGTCGGTCACCGCCTGCGACGACCGGTTCGGGAGCCTGCACAGGCTACCGGCGAGGGACGGGGTTTCACAAAACCGCACACCGGGTGGCGTTGTCCGGGCCATCATGACCCAGCTCAGAATGACCGCGCCGGCCGCCGCAACTACTTCGTCGAGCAGATGTCGGTGTTGGCCGTCCGTGTCTTGATGGTCACGCTGGGAGAGGGTGTGGCGGTGGCGATGGCCGTCAACGTGTGCTTGGGAATCGGCGTGGTCCCCAGACGGTTGGGCACCGCGACCACGTTCGGACTGCCAGGACCGAGGCTGACCCGGATGACGCTGCCAACAGTGCCGTCCTGCACCAGAACGGCTCCGGGAAAGGCTGCGGCCACGGTTCGGGCGTCTTCGAGGTGGACGCCCGAGTAGGCAACGGTGACACCCTGCTTGCGGTTGGTGCTGCTCGAGATGCCGCTGACTCTGAATCCCTGGAGGCGCAGGTCGTCTGCAGCCTGCTGCGCCAGACCGGTGACACCCGAGTCGTTGCTGACGTGCACCGTGATCTTGTCCGGCGTGACCGTCAGCACCGGTGGCGGCGTCGTCGGCGCGCTCGTGGGCGTGGGACCCGGCGCCGGCTTGGTGCCCGGCAGGGGCGCGTCGTCTCGGATCGACTTCCACAAGGCGTCGGCAGCCGACGTCCACTGCACGCGGTTGTGGTCCGGAGGGTAGGCCTCGATCGGCACGGTCACGAACCGGACCTGGGAGGACTTCAGGCCGACCACGCTCTGGGCAACTTCACGCAGGGCGTTGAGGTTTGCCAGCGCCGGGTCGGTGGTCAGGGACTTGGTGGCCGCGTCAAGGAATCGGAAGAGCTTGTCCGGTCGCAGGAGCAGGTTGCTGCTGGTCGCTTCCTGAACCATCGACGACAGGAACATCTGCTGCCGGGCGATCCGGCCGAGGTCCGACGCGTCGTTGCCGACGTTGTGACGAGCCCGCACGAATGCCAGCGCCTGGTCGCCGGTGACCCGGCTGCGGCCGGCCGGCAGGCGCAGACCGCTGAAGGAGTCGTTCACCGGGGCGGTCACACAGACCTGGACCGAGCCGAGCGCATCGACCATCGACTTGAAACCCAGGAAGTTCACCACCATGTAGTGGTCGATGAAGATGCCGGTGGTGCCCTCTACCGTGCGGATGAGGCAGGCGGGGCCGCCGAGCGAGTAGTTGGCGTTCCACTGCCGGATCGGGCCGTCGGCGACCGAGCTGTTCGGGTTCTTGCAGTCGCGTGGTGCGTGCGTCATCGAGTCACGAGGGACGCTGACGACAACCGCGGACCGTCGGTCGCCCGACAGGTGCAGGATCAGCGTCGTGTCCGAGCGGGCGCCCGACACCTGCCCCGTTGTTCCGAACTGGCTGGTGCCCAGGGCTCGGGTGTCCGAGCCGATCACGAGAATGTTGACCGGTTTGAGGTTGGTGAGCTTGTTGACGGAGTTGCTCTGCGGGCGCTTGCCCAGAAGCTTTGAGACGTCGAACTGCGTGATGTTGCCGTTGAGCTTCAGGTAGGTCATGACACCCAGCACGAGCAGCAGCACGAGACCCGCAGCCACGGCGATCGCGCCGCGTCGCAGCAGGGGATGGCGATGATCGTGTCGCCGAGCCCGTTGCACATCGTGCCTCGAGGGGTCGATCTGCGGGGAGGATGCGGAGTCGGGGCTTTCCTGGTGGTCGCCTGATCCCGGCTCCGTCACCTATGCACCTCTCGTCGTGTCATCCTGCGCCTGTCATCTCGCCGCCTGTGTATCTCGCTCCGAGACCTGGGCGGGAAATCTCAGATCATGGATTGTAGCCAGCCGCGCTGTGGACAGCCGCCATCGCCGCGCGTGGATGCGCCCTGCGGGCACGAAGGGACCACTCTGCACCGTCCCGGGATGCGACCGGTAAGCAGCGCTCAGACGAGGGTCTCGACGTCAAGCTCGCCCTCGGCATACCGCTTGCGCAGCACCTTCTTGTCGAACTTGCCCACACTGGTCTTGGGAACCTCGTCGATGAACGCCCAGCGCTCGGGCACCTGCCACCCGGCGACCCTGCTGCCGAGGAACTCCCTGAGCCCCGCGGCGTCGATGGTCGAGTCGGCAGCACGGACCACGGTGGCCAGCGGCCGCTCGCCCCACTTCTCGTCGGGTACGCCGACCACGGAGGCCTCGAGCACGTCGGGGTGGGCCATCAACGCGTTCTCGAGATCGACGGAGGAGATCCACTCGCCACCGGACTTGATCACGTCCTTGGCACGGTCGGTGAGCTGCAGGAAGCCGTTGGGGGTGAGCGAACCGACGTCGCCGGTGCGCAGCCATCCGTCGTCGAACTTCGAGGCTGCCTCGGCCTGCTCAGCCTCGGTGTTGCTCCCGTTGTCGTAGTAGCTGCCGGTGATCCAGGGACCTCGGATCTCGAGCTCCCCCACGCTCTCGCCGTCCCAGGGCATCACGGTGCCGTCCGGACCGACGAGTCGCGCATCGAGGGCGGAGGCGATGCGCCCCTGGGTCTGGCGGTAGAACCAGTGCTCGTCCCCGGTCGTACCGACCGGTGCCACGGCGGTGGACCCCAGCGGCGACATCTCCGTCATACCCCAGGCGTGGATCACCTGGATGCCGTGCCGCTCGTCGTAGGCCTTCATCAGCGAAGGCGGGCAGGCCGACCCACCGACGATCACGGTCCGCAGGCTGGAGGTGTCGGTCGGGTTCGCGTCGAGGTAGCGCAGCAGATCGGTCCAGATGGTGGGGACGGCGCCACCACCGGTGACCTTCTCGGCCTCGATCATCTTCGCCAGAGGCTCCGCCTGGAGGAACCGGTCAGGCATGATCAGCGATGCGCCCACCATCAGGGCCGCGTACGGCAGTCCCCAGGCGTTGGCGTGGAACATGGGGACCACCGCCAGCAGCCGGTCGCCCTGGGCGAAACCCATGCCCATGACCACCTGCATCGTGTGCAGGTAGTTGGACCGGTGGGAGTACACGACTCCCTTGGGGTTGCCGGTCGTGCCCGACGTGTAACACATCGAGGAGGCGTCGCGTTCGTCGAACACCGGCCAGTCGAACGTCTCCGGCTGGGCGCCGAGCAGGGTGTCCCAGTCATGGACGCCTTCGATGTGCGGGACTGCCTCGAGTGCCGCACGGACCTCGTCCGGGATGGGGCCGTTGACAATAACGTGACGAAGCGTCCTGAGCCCCGGCAGCAGCTTGCTGAACGGCGCGGCCAGGCTGTTGTCCAGAACGACGACCTGGCTCGCGGCGTGGTTGGTGACATACATGATCTGTTCGGGGAAGAGCCGGATGTTCAGCGCTTGCAGGACCGCTCCCATCGACGGCACAGCCAGGTAGGCGACGAGGTGCTCGGCGTTGTTCCACATGAAGGTACTGACGCGCTGGTCCCCGTCGATACCGAGGCCCCGCAGCGCATTGGCGAGCTGAGCCGCCTTGGTTCCCACCTCGGCATACGACATTCGTCGGGCCCCGTCAGCGGTCCAGGTGACGACCTCCTGGTCGGCATGCAACCGCGTCCCGGACAGGAGGATGCGCGAGATCAGCAACGGCGAATCTTGCATGGTGCTCTTCATGGATGTGACTCTGCCATGCAAGTTCCGCGAAGGGGAGGGATCGGGGCAGATGCGTTTGTCAACTGGGCCTGAGGTTGGATGGTGGCCATGAGCAGACGCATCGTTATCGCCTCAGTGGTTGCCGGCATCCTCGCGGTTGGCGGCGCCACTGGGGGATTCGCATACGTCCACAACCGTGCCGAGGCCCGTCTCGACCGGGAAGCCCGCGCCTCTGCCGACCGTTTCGCCGCCGCCTGGTCCCACCGCAACATCAAGGACATGACGTATTCCGGCCTGTCCACCGACCAGGTAGTGGCCAGCTTCAAGAGCACGACCGCGGGGCTCGGGACCGCGCCCGTGAAGGTCACCGTCACCTCGCTCACCCGTCAGGGCGACAAGGCCACCGGCCGGTTGTCAGTCGGCTGGACGGTGGCCGAAGGCGCAACCTGGGCCTACACGATGCCAATCTCCTTGCAACGCAACGACAAAGCGACGTGGGGTGTCGTCGCCAAGGCGGGGGGGTCGATGTGGGCCCCGGGTCTGAGCGCCACCGCAAAGCTGGTGGCAGCGCGCACATGGGGCACACGCGGGGACGTCCTGGACCGAAACGGGTCACCGATCTTGTCCGTCAACAAGGTCTACGACGTCGCCATCGACCCCGCGCGAGCCTCCGCCGAGACGGTCGCGGCCCTGGAGAAGGTCGTCGCGGAGCCGGCCGGCTCACTGGTCGCCAAGTACACCGCCGCCAAAGCGTCCGGCTCGAAGGCGTCGATCCCGGTGATCACCTATCGCGAGGCCGACTTCCAGGCCCGCCAGGTGCAGCTGGACGCCCTCATCGGCGTGGTCTATCCCCCGAGGGAACAGCCTCTGGCGCCCTCGCCCACGTTCGCCCGACCGCTCCTGGGCTCCTACGGTCCCGTGACCGCCGAGGTCATCAAGAACGGAAAGGGCCGCTACGTCGCCGGCGACTACGCCGGACTGAGCGGACTGCAGGGGCAGTATGACGCGGCGCTGGGCGGTATCCCCGGGGTGAAGGTGACCGCGAGTGACAAGCCGGGAGCGTCACTGTTCGAGAAGCCCGCGGTCAATGGCGCCCCGATGACTTTGACACTGGATCCCAAGACGCAGTCTGCTGCCGAAGCGGCCCTCGCCGGCAGCGGCGCGGTGCCCTCGGCCCTGGTGGCCGTGGACGTCGCCACCGGAGACCTGCTCGCCGTTGCCAACTCGCCCGCATTCGGCATGAACCGGGCGCTGCAGGGTCGTTACCAGCCCGGATCGACCCTCAAGGTCGCCACGACGTACTCACTGCTGGGCAAAGGACTTTCGCCGTCGACGCCGGTGACCTGTCCTCCGTTTGTGATGGTGGACGGCCGCAAGATGAAGAACTACGAGAACGAGACCTTCTCGTCAGCGCCGTTCTCCAAGGACTTCGCGCTCTCCTGCAACACCGCCTTCGTTCAGCTGGCAGCCACGATGGGCGACTCCGACGTGCACGATGCCGCTGCCGCGCTCGGCGTCGGCGCCGGATGGGGCCAGCACCTGGGCATCACCGGGACGTTCGGAGGATCGGTGCCGGTGGCCACGAGCAAGACCGAGAGGGCCGCCACGGCGTTCGGTCAGGCCAGGACCCTGGTCTCTCCGGCTTCGCTGGCGGTCATGGTGGCCTCGGTGGCTCGTGGAAGCTACATCGAGCCTGCGCTCATCCGCACTCCGGCAGTCGCCGGCGCGGACAGGGCGCCAAAAGCCTTGGATCCCAAGGTGGTCGGTGAGCTCCGTCCGCTGATGCGGCTCGTGGTCACCGACGGCACCGGGGTTGCCCTGAAGTCGGTCGCGGGGGGTGAGGTGTTCGGAAAGACGGGCACCGCCGAGTACGGGTCGAGCACCCCTCCGGCGACCCGTGCCTGGTTCGTCGGATGGCAGGGCAACGTGGCGTTTGCGGTCCTTGTGGAGGAGGGCAAGAGTGGTGCCACCGTGGCGGCCCCCATCGCCAAGACGTTTCTGGAGAACCTCCAGCACTGAGAACCTCAAGCACTGAGAACCACCGCACTGTGACTGTCCAGGTCGGGTCTGCTCGATGGAACACGACTCTGCTCGATGGAAGACGACAAGGCCCCCCGGCCGAAGCCGGGGGGCCTTGTGCGAAGTCGACTGGTTGGTCGAAGTTGCTCCCGTCAGACGAGAGAGACTCTCAGGTCAGATGGCCTGAACCTTCTCAGCCTGGGGGCCTTTCGGACCCTGGGTAACCTCGAACTCCACGCGCTGTGCCTCTTCGAGTGAACGGTAGCCGCTCGTCTCGATCGCGGAGTAGTGAACGAACACGTCCGGGCCGCCGCCGTCCTGGGCAATGAAGCCGAAGCCCTTTTCAGCGTTGAACCACTTAACAGTGCCTTGTGCCATGGAGATAACTCTTTCTCTGTTAGCCAATGGAGTCCGCACTTCGCGGACTCCAGGCTGCCGCATTACCCCCACAACTAGCGGGACATGCCCGGTGTTATGAAAAAAGCCCGCCGGAGCGGGCACTTCTTCGACCTGCGAGGAACTGCAACTGCAACCATTGATCAGGCTAGCACGCAAACGGTGCCGCATGTCTGGGGCAGGGCGATCTGGCATACGACCACCTCGCCGGCGGCAACCGGGACGTCTTCGGACACGTGCCGGCATACGACCCAGCCCGCCGGCCACAACCGGGACGTCTTCGGACACGTGCCGGCATACGACCCAGCCCGCCGGCGGCAACCGGGACGTCTTCGGACACGTGCCGGCATACGACCCAGCCCGCCGGCGGCAACCGGGACGTCTTCGGACACATGTCGGCATACGACCACCTCGCCGGCGGCAACCGGGACGTCTTCGGACACATGTCGGCATACGACCACCTCGCCGACGGCAACCGGGACGTCTTCGGACACATGTCGGCATACGACCACCTCGCCGACGGCAACCGGGACGTCTTCCCACACATGCCGGCATACGACCCGGCGTTGGGGGTGGTCGGCTACGGGGCGATGCCGACGTACTTGATCTCGAGGTACTCCTCGATCCCCTCGAAGCCACCCTCACGACCGAAGCCGGAGTGCTTGACCCCGCCGAAGGGCGCCGCCGGGTTGGACACTATGCCCTGGTTGATGCCCACCATGCCGAACTCGAGCGCCTCGCTGACGCGCAGGGTGCGCGCGAGGTCGCGGGTGAAGACATAGGCGACCAGCCCGTATTCCGTGTCGTTGGCCCGCGCGATCGCCTCCGCCTCCGTGGCAAACGTCGCGATCGGCGCCACGGGGCCGAAGATCTCCTCGCACATCATCCGCGCGTCCGGCGACACTCCGGTCAGGACCGTGGGTGAGTAGAAGTAGCCCTGGTCGCCGACGGTCCCCCCGCCACAGACGACCTTGGCACCCTTGGCCTTGGCATCCTCGACCAGGCCAGCCACCCCCGCCTGCGCCTTGGCGTCGATCAGCGGACCGATGGTGACGCCATCCTGCGTGCCCGGACCGACCGTCATACCGGCCATCTTCGCCGCGAACTTGGTCGCGAACTCGTCGGCAACGCTCTCGTGGACCAGGAACCGGTTGGCCGCGGTGCACGCCTCACCCATGTTGCGCAGCTTGGCCACCATCGCCCCAGCCACCGCCGCGTCCACGTCAGCGTCCTCGAAGACGAGGAACGGTGCGTTGCCGCCGAGCTCCATCGAGACCCGCAGCAGCTGCTCCGCTGACTGCTCGACGAGCTTGCGGCCCACGGGGGTGGAGCCGGTGAAGGTGAGCTTGCGCAGCCGCGGATCGCGGATGATCGGCTCGATCACCTCACCCGTGCGGGTCGTGGTGATGACGTTGACGACCCCCGCGGGCACCCCGCAGTCGGTCAAGAGCTCGACCAGGGCCAGCATCGACAGCGGTGTCTGCTGGGCGGGCTTGACCACCATGGTGCAACCGGCTGCGAGCGCCGGGCCGATCTTGCGGGTGCCCATGGCCAGGGGGAAGTTCCATGGCGTGATCATCAGCGTGGGGCCGACGGGCTGCTTCATCGTCAACAGCCGGGTCGCGCCGTTCGGGGCGGTTGACCATCGCCCGCTGATGCGGACCGCCTCCTCGGAGAACCACCGGAAGAACTCAGCGCCGTAGGTCACCTCACCGCGTGCCTCGGCCAGTGGCTTGCCCATCTCCAGGGTCATCAAGAGCGCGAACTCCTCGGCCCGGGCGCTGATCTGCATGAACGCCTTCCGCAGGATCTCGCCTCGTTCGCGAGGCGGCGTGGCTGCCCAGTCCCCTTGTGCCGCAACGGCGGCATCCATTGCGGCGGCACCGTCGGCAACAGTCGCATCCGCCACCGTGGCCAGGATCTCCCCTGTCGACGGGTCCTCCACGTCGATGGTCCTGCCGTCGCTGCCGGCCCGCCACCTGCCATCGATGAACAGGCCCGTGGGAACGCTTGCGAGCAAGGACTTGGCAGAGCTGGTCAACGCCACGGGTATCGGGGCCTTTCGGTTGGCAGTGCTGGGGGAGCCGGTGAGCTGAGCTGGAGCGAAGAACGGTCAGGCCTTGGCCACGAAGGCCTGTTCCACGATGTCGAGGCCCTCGTGCAACAGGTCGTCCCCGGCCGAGAGGGGCGGAAGGAACCGCATCACGTTGCCAAACGTACCGGCGGTCAACGTGACCACACCCTGGCTGTGGCAGTAGGCGTTCACCGCACTGGCCAGCGCCGAGTTCGGAGTCTTGTCACCACTGCCCGTCACGAGCTCGATGGCCAGCATCGCACCCCGGCCACGGATGTCACCGATGACATCGAACTTCTCGGCCAGCTCCTGCAGGCGGGGCATGAACAGCGCCTCGATCTGGCGAGCGCGGCCAGGCAGGTCCTCGACCTGCATCGTCTCTATGGCACCCAGAGCTGCAGCGCACGCGACGGGATTTCCGCCATACGTCCCACCCAGACCACCACCGTGGACCGAGTCCATGACTTCCGCGCGACCGGTCACTGCAGAGAGCGGGAGTCCACCGGCGATGCCCTTGGCTGTCGTGATGAGGTCGGGCACGACGTCCTCATGCTCACAGGCGAACCAGTCGCCGGTGCGACAGAAACCGGTCTGGATCTCGTCGGCGATGAAGAGGATGCCGTTCTGCGTGCACCAGTCTGCGATCCGCCTGAGGTAGCCGGCGGGCGGCACGATGAAACCACCCTCACCCTGGATCGGCTCGATGATCACCGCAGCGGTGTTCTGCTCACCGACCTGCGTGTGCACGGCGGAGACGAAGGCGTCGAACGCCTCATCGGCGCAGCGGTCCACACCGGTGGGCCAGCGGTAGGGGTAGGCCATGGGCACCCGGTAGATGTCCCCCGCGAACGGTCCGAAGCCCTGCTTGTAGGGCATGTTCTTGGCGGTCAGGGCCATCGTGAGGTTGGTTCGGCCGTGGTAGGCGTGGTCGAACGTCACGACCGCGGACCGCCCGGTGAACGTCCGTGCGATCTTGACCGCGTTCTCCACCGCTTCGGAGCCGGAGTTGAACAGCGCTGAGCGCTTCTCCCCATCCCCCGGGGTCAGGGCGTTGAGGCGCTCGCAGACGCCGACGTACTCCTCGTAGGGCGTGACCATGAAGCAGGTGTGGGTGAAGTCCTCGACCTGGGACTTCACCGCCGCGACCACGCGCGGCGCCGCGTTTCCGACGGTCGTGACCGCGATCCCCGAGCCGAAGTCGATCAGCTGGTTGCCGTCGACATCAACCAGGATGCCGCCGCCCGCCCGCTCGACGTAGACCGGCAGACCCGTTCCGACACCGGCCGAGACGGCCGAGCGCTTGCGCTGCTGGAGCACCTGCGATCGCGGACCGGGAATGGCCGTCGCCAGGATCCGCCGTTGTTCGATGGGCACAGGCTCGATGGGCGCGGTGTTCACGTGGTGCTCCTTGTATGGAGGGTCTGTCGGCGCGGGCGATGCACCCATTCGCCCCAAGGCTCCGGCAGCCATACCATGTTGTCCAATACTTGTTCGGCACATACCTGATGCCTTGGAGGCATATCCGTGGAGCTGCGGCACGTCCGGTACTTCCTGGCCGTGGTCGACGCCGGATCCGTGACGGCCGCCTCCCCCCTTGTCCATGTCACCCAGCCATCGCTGTCACGCCAGCTGCGCCTCTTCGAGAGCGACCTGGGGATCACGCTGTTCACCCGATCCGGCGGACGGCTGGTCCTGTCGGCCGCGGGTCGCCAGTTCGTGCCCGTTGCGCGAGATCTGTCGCGACGTGCCGACGCGGCAGCCGAGGCGGCGGCGACCTTGGCCGCCGGACGGCTGCAGCACATCAACATCGCCGCCCCGGGAACAACGTTCACCGATGTGCTGGCCCCGTTCCTGGCGACCTTGCGCCCTGATGACCCGCTTCCCGCGGTCTCCGAACAGCGTCCCCAGCGGATATACGCAGCCCTGCAGTCAGGTGCGGACCTGGCCATCGCGACCGAGCTTCCCCCGGCGGGTCTGGCCTTCCAACCGTTGGCCGTGCTCCCCATCTGGGCGTACGTCCCGCCCGGGCATGACTGGGCCGCCCGGGGCTCGATCACCGTCGCCGAGCTGGTCAACCAGACACTGCTCCTGCTCACCGGCGACTACAGCCCGCGCCGGGTGCTGGACCAGGCGGTGGACCAGGCGCGGCTCACCTACTCGTCGATGCTCGAGTTCGGCACCCCTCAGGTCGCCCAGGCCGTTGCCGCCGCCGGCCGCGGCATAGCGGTCGTCTCCGATGACCCCCGATTTGGCCTGCAACGGTTGGACATCATCGGCGCCAGGGGTGCCCTGAGCATCAGGCTGTATGCCGCGTGGGACCGCGAGCACCATGCTGCTGCGGCGATCGCTGCCCTGGCCGGGCGGTTGAGCGACTACTGCGTCGCTCGCTATGGACCACAGGTTGCGCCCCTCCCGGCGCGGACCAGAGCGCAGTCAGGCAGATAGACCCGGATGAGCGACTCCCCTTGGCCAGCATGCCGCTGGGCCGTACGTTCCGGCGGTCCCGCGCGGGGAAACGTGGGACACAGCTCTGGGTGGGAGAATCAGGCCCATGCCACCGCCGGATGGGGACAACCCTCAACCTGTCCGAGGCAGACATCGACCACCTCGACATGATCCAGGCAGACACCCGGCCCGACGCCGTTGGTCACTGCTGCGCAGGGGGTCCGGCGTCCTGGTCATCACCATCCTGGGGTCGATGCTCATCAAGGCCGTCCTCCTCCAGGCGTTCTTCATCCCGTCCGGATCCATGGAACCAACCCTTCATGGTTGCCCGGGGTGATACGGCGACAGGGTGCTCGTGAACAAGGTGACCAACCACATCGGAGGCGTACATCGCGGCGACATCGTGGTGTTCCGGGACCCCGGGAGTTGGCTCGGACACGGTTTCTCCACGCCCGAGCCCCAGAGTGGTGTCTACGCCGTGCTCGCCTTCATCGGCCTCAGCGCCTCAAGCAGTGACAGCGACCTCGTCAAACGCGTCATCGGGGTCGGCGGCGACACCGTGCAGGGGCGGGGCGGCAAGGTCTACGTGAACGGAGTACGGCTCGTCGAGCCCTACGTGTTCCCGGGTGACAGCTCCAGTGCGATCGACTTCAGCGTGAAGGTGCCCGTCGGCAACCTGTGGGTGATGGGTGACCACCGAAGCGAGTCAGAGGACAGCCGGTTTCAACAGAAGAAACCTGGGAAGGGGTTCGTCCCCCTGAAGGACGTCGTGGGGCGCGCCTTTGTCATCACCTGGCCGCTCAACCGGATCGGGGCCTTGGACCGACCGGCGACGTTCGACCAGCCCGGGGTGTCCATCCAACACTGAAGGACGGGCCAACCAACGGCGACAGCCCCTCAGCCCAGATGCTCGGCCGATGCCACGACGCCGGCCTCGCGCAGTCCTAGCACCTCTTGGTCCGTGAGGCCTAGCTCGGCCAGGACTGCCTCGGTATGCTCGCCGACGGTGGGCGGTGGGAGCTCGAGCCTCGTCGGGGTCGCCGAGAAGCGCGGTGCAGGCGCCGGCTGAACGACGCCGTCGCGAGTGACGAAGGTGCCGCGGGCAACGTTGTGCGGATGCTGCGGCGCCTCGGACATCGACAACACGGGCATGACGCACCCGTCGACCCCCGCGAAAAGCGCCTCAGAGACGGCACGGGTGCGCGATGCGAACTCCCGCGCAAGTCGGTGCCGAAGCACGGGCCAGGAGCGCGGGTCGTACTGGGTGCTCACATCGATATCGTCGATCCCGAGCCTCTGGAGCAGGATGGCGAAGAAGGCTGGTTCGAGCGGCCCCACCGACATGAAGCCGCCGTCCGCGGTGGCGTAGACGTCATAGAACGGGGCTCCGGTGTCGAGCAGGTTGCTCCCCCGATCCTCGCTCCATCGACCATGCGCCTTCATCCCGAAGAACTGGGTCATCAGGACCGCAGCCCCGTCCACCATCGCGGCGTCCACCACCTGACCAGCCCCGGTGCGAGCGGCCGACAACAGCGCGGCGACCACGCCATACGCAAGCAGCATCCCGCCGCCGCCGTAGTCACCGACGAGGTTGAGCGGCGGCACCGGTGCCTCGCCGTGACGCCCGATGGCCCCGAGCACACCCGACAAGGCGATGTAGTTGATGTCATGGCCGGCGGCCTTGGCGAGCGGACCTTCCTGACCCCAACCGGTCATCCGGCCGTAGACCAGGCGCGGGTTGCGCCCGAGGCAGACGTCCGGGCCAAGACCCAGGCGCTCCATGACCCCCGGACGGTAGCCCTCAATCAGCGTGTCCGCGGAGTCGATGAGCCTGAGGACGAGCTCGATCCCCCCGGCCATCTTCAGGTCGACGGCGATCGAGCGCCGTCCACGGGAAACCACATCGGCGCGTCCCGAAGCCATGGCGCGCGGCCCTTCACCCCCGCCGACGGAGAGCCGGTCCACGCGGGTCACGGTGGCGCCAAGGTCAGCCAGCATCATCCCCGCGAACGGGCCGGGGCCGATGCCCGCCATCTCGACGACGCTGATCCCTGACAGTGGTCCCATCTCAGATGCCCGACCGCTGGTCCATGAGCGCTCGCAGACCGGGCAGCACGTCGGCGGCGAAGGAGGTCAGGAACCTCGACTGGTCATGACCTGGTCCGTGAAATACCAGGTGGTTGAAGCCGAGGTCGACATACGGCGTGATCTGGGCGAGCGCGGACCCGGGGTCGGATGCCACGATCCAGCGGCTGGCCACCTGCTCGATGGAGAGCGCGTCGCTGGCAGCCTCCATCTGCGTCGGGTCGCTCAGGCCGTGCTTCTGCTCGGCCGTCAACGCCAGGGGGGCCCAGAACCGGGTGTTGTCCAGCGCCATCTGGGGATCCCGGTCATAGGAGAGCTTGATCTCGATCATCCGGTCGATCGACCCGCCGGCCCGTCCTGCCTTGGCCATCCCCTCATCGACGGCAGGGATGAGCTTGTCCCGGTACAGCTCCGGACCCTTGCCCGAGGTGCAGATGAACCCGTCCCCCGAGCGCCCGGCGTACCTGGCCACCACCGGTCCACCGGCGGCGATGTAGATGGGCACCGGCCGGTCCGGCCGGTCATACACGGTGGCGTCGTGGGTCTGGTAGAAGTCACCGTCGAAGGTGACGCGTTCGCCGGCCCACAACTCGCGCATCAGGGCGACCGCCTCACGCATCCGGGCAAAGCGCTCCTTGAACTCCGGCCACTGCAGCCCCGAGACGGCCACCTCGTTCAGCGCCTCACCCGTGCCGACGCCGAGCATGATGCGATCGGGATACAGGCAGGCCAGGGTGCCGAATGCCTGCGCCACCACGGCCGGGTTGTACCTGAAGGTCGGCGTCATGACCGACGTGCCCAGCAGGACCCGCTCGGTGCGCTCGCCGACCGCGGCCAACCAGGACATCGAGAACGGGGCGTGGCCACCCGTATGCCGCCAAGACTGGAAGTGGTCCGAGATCATCACACTGTCCAGGCCGACCCGCTCGGCCTGCACGGCGAACTCGACGAGCTCTCGAGGGCTGAACTGTTCTGCCGAAGCCTTGTAGCCGATCCGAAGAGTCATGGTGACAGTTTCCCGCACGACCCGCAGCCGCTCGCGGCCGAGGCCTCCTGACATCGGCGAGCTCGACGTCGACCATGAATGCGATTCATGGACGCCACAGCAGTGGAGTACGTGGATTCGGCGGAGGGCGAGGGATTCGAACCCTCGACGAGCTTGCACCCCTAGCGGTTTTCAAGAGCGCACCAC
>Ga0209014_10001219_pt1 | contig 15244 bp, 10 predicted proteins | sample BarGraNGADG00212_FD_184491 | JGI IMG/M metagenome (GOLD analysis project Ga0209014, IMG submission 184491) | Arctic peat soil microbial communities from Barrow, Alaska - Barrow Graham LP Ref core NGADG0002-212 (SPAdes) (version 2) | ecosystem: Environmental > Terrestrial > Soil > Wetlands >...
GGCAGCGCGTGGTGGGCGCGGGCGGAGAGATCAAGCTGAAGTTCGAAGCGGGCCTGGAGCAGCGCACGCGCCTGGAAATGGAAGGCGTGCATTTTCGTGGGAAGCGGGTGGATATGATCGAACACCAGCACCGGTTCAAGCCCTGGGAGTTTGACGAGTAGTCTCGCGCAGAATTGCAGTTGTTGATACACTGCGTGATATGCGTAGTATCGGCTTTCCGGAACTAATAGTCCTTTTGTTCATTCTGCTAGCGGCACTCGTTGTGATTGCAACTATTGTCGCGTGGGCTACAAAGCCGAGGGCCAACGCAATCGGCTCGAAGTCATGCGGCCACTGCGGACAGCGCATCCCCGATATCGGCGTATTCTGTCCAATCTGCGGCCAGAAATCGGCAGCGCCTTAAGCCGCGGCCCCAGCGTTGAAAGCCTTCGGCAGGACGGTATCGTCAGGCCACTTTCAGTTTCTTCAGCTTAATGCGGTCGGCGCGAACGTGGGCAAGATCATACTGCGCCTGTTGCACCAGCCAACTCTCAGCGCTGCCGCCGAAAACCTTGGACAGCCTGACGGCCATCTCGGGCGATATGCCGCGCTTCTCGTTCACCAACTCAGACAACGTAGTGCGGGTGACGCCGAGAGCGGCGGCGGCCTCGGTGATGTTCAAACCCAAAGGCTCGATGCATTGGCGGAATACAAAACCTCCGGGGTGGGGTGGGTTCTTCATCGTCATGGCTCAGACTCCTTTCAATGGTAGTCCACGTAATCAACGTCAAACGCGTCGGGGTCGAATCATCCCGCACCGTAACGCGTAATGTTACGCGTGTCAACCTTTAGCGACAGCATTATAGCGGGCCATTTTAGCGGGCCTTCCTCGATCACAGACTCGCGATCGCCAGGAAACCGCTCCCTAACGGTCGCGGCTCTGATCGGAGCCGCGCGCGTGAGCAAGCGGTATCCTTGTGCAAGCGGCCACCTCTGAGCTGCGCTCGGATCGACAGGCCAGGAGGCCTGTCCTACCTCATGTAGAACAAACTCAGTCGCGGGAGCTTCGATTTCTCCAGGAGATTGCGCTCCAGGTATTGTTTTTCCAGCATGGAGAGCTGGCCGGCGGTCATTTTGCCTCGGTAGGGGCGGAGTTGGCGATCTAACTCCCGGCGGGCTTCCAGCAGTTGTTCTTCGGTCAGAAGCGTGCGCGCCAGCGCCATCATCTTTTCTTCCAGCACGGTGAGGCGCTGCTCCAAAGATTCCAGGTCTTTGTAGTGCGCTTCGACGTCGGCGGCCAGGCGGCGTAGGGAATCGGCGATCTCGGGATAGGGGACGGCGGCGGCGTTGCTCTCCAGGTAGGCGCGCAGGTCGTCCAGCGGAAAGGGCGGCGCGGTTTCGCGCTTGGGTTGCGCCAGGCCGGCCATGATCTGGGCTTCGGTGAGCACGGCTTGGGCGCAAAAGGCGAGCGAATTCACCATCTGCGTTTTGACCTTGCGGCTGCGCCACTTTTCGAAGGCTGCGTCGATGCCGCGCAGGACGGCTTCCAGCGGGACGCCGGATTCATTCCAGGTTTCGATGAGCGCCCAGTCGAGCGAGGAGAGCAGGAAGAGGCTGGTGCCGCGCGCGCGCTGGAAGTGCTCTTCGATTTCGGTGTAATAGTTGAAGTAGTTCACGGCGTAGTTGACGCAGGAGCCGACGGCTGGGGGTGGTTCCGTTCCCAGATCATTTGCAGGCCCTGGAGGGTCAGGTGCTCGTCCACGATCTTCAAATAGCGCGAGCCTTCGACGATCATGTGGGCCTGTCCGCCGGTGGCGATGACTTTGGTTTCAGGGCCGAGTTTCGCAAGGATGCGCTCCAGGATGCCATCGATCATACCGATGGCGCCGAAGTAGAGGCCGCTCTGCATGCTGGCCACGGTGTTGGTGCCCACCACGTCCTTGGGCGGGCGGAAATCGACCAGCGGCAGGCGGGCGGTCTTGGTGAACAGGGCGGCGATGGAGATGCCGATGCCGACCGCGATGGAGCCGCCGAGATATTCGGCGTCTTTCGAAATCACGTCGAAGTTGATGGTAGTGCCCAGATCGACGATCACGCACGGGCCGCCGTATTTATAGAAGCCGGCGACGCCGTTGACCAGACGATCGGCGCCCACTTCGCTGGGGTTGTCGTAGCGGATGGCGAGCCCGATATCGGTGCGCGGGGTGACGAACATGGCTTCCGTATGGAAGTAGCGCTGGGTCATGAACGCCAGGGTGGAATCGATGGGCGGCACGACGCTGGAAATAATGATGCCATCGACCTGAGCGATATCGAGGCCGGCGGGAGAGAAGAGATTGCGCAGCAGGATGCCCCACTCGTCGGCGGTCTGTTCGGGGACCGTGCGCAAGCGCCACTGGAAAATGAGATCGCGGCCTTCGAATGCGCCGATGGTGATATTGCTGTTACCTGCGTCAAGAGCCAGCAGCACGTACGCCTCCTGCAAGAATCAGGGTATCGGTTCCATCGTCCTGGCGCACGATGAGGAAGCCCGCGGGGTCGAGGCCCGCGGTGGTTCCGGTGATGACGCCGCCCGGTTGATCGACGGTCACGCGGCGTCCGGCGACGTAGCTGGAAGCGTGAGTGAAAAGGCGGAGGACGGTTTCGGGGTCTTCGCCGGTGAGGGAATCGATGGCGGGAAAGAGAGCGAACAGAATATCCTCGCGGGCGAATTCACGGCCGGCGTGCTGGCGGAGCGAGATCGCCTCGCGATCGAGGTCGTTGGGAAACTCGGTCTGGTTGACGTTGATGCCGATGCCGGCGATGGCCTGGCCATTGACCAGTTGTACCAGGATGCCGGCGGCCTTGCGGTTGTCGAGCATGAGGTCGTTGGGCCAGCGCAGGTCGCACTGGATGCCGGTGGCCTGGGCGATGGCTTCGACGGTGGCGAGGCCGAGGGCGAGGGTGAGCACGGGGGAGGGCGGCAGAACCAGCGAGCAGTAGATGCCGGCGCCGGGTGCGGAGTGCCAGGTGTGGCCTTGACGTCCGAGGCCAGCGAGTTGATGATCGGCCAGGACGATGGTGCCGGGTGCGCAGCCGGCGGCGGCTCGCTGGGTGGAATCGAGGGAATCGAAGTGGAGGATGTGGCGATCGGGGAAAGCCTGGCGGAGGCGGGCGAGGTCGATCATGCCGGGGCTCCGAGCGCGGGACGATGCGCCGGTTGCCAACCGGCGCGCAGGCTGCCAGCCTGCCCCACATGGCGGCATGCCGCAAACGGAACATTGCGCAGAGTTCTATGACGTAACGCGGCGGCGCGGAGGAAGAATGCCCCCACGAATGGGGGCATGGCAGCCTGGAAGGCTACGCTACGGTGCTGCGACGAAGTGCCCCAACCAGAATCGTCGGGGTGCGCGTAGAAACTGACGGCGGTCATGGTACCAACTCCAGGCGGAAGCTCAGGTCCACGGCGCGGGCGGAGTGGGTGATGGCGCCGGAGGAGACGAAGTCGGCGCCCACGTCGGCGTAGTCGCGGACGTTTTCGAGAGTGATGCCGCCGGAGAGTTCGACCTTGGCGCGGCCGGCGATTTCGCGGATCCAGTCGGCGGCTTCGTCGGGGGTGAGGTTATCCAGCAGCAGATGGGTGGCGCCGCACTCCAGGGCCTTGTGGAGTTCCTCGCGGGTGCGGACTTCGATCTCGATGGGGAGTCCGCTATGGCGCGCGCGATCGAGGGCGTTGCGCACGCCGCCGGCCGCCGCGATGTGGTTGTTCTTGATCAGGATGGCATCGTAGAGGCCCATGCGGTGGTTCATCACGCCCCCGGCCGCGGCGGCTGCCTTTTCGAGAGTACGCAGTCCGGGCGTGGTCTTGCGGGTGTCGAGGATTTGGCAGCGCGTGCCCTGGACGGCGGCGGCGAACTGGGCGGCGGCGGTGGCCACGCCGCTGAGGCGCTGCAGGAAGTTGAGGGCGACGCGTTCGCAGGCGAGCAGGGTGCGCGCCGCGCCGCGCACGGTGGCGATGATATCGCCGTCCACGCAGCGATCGCCATCCTGCTTGAGGATGTTGAGTTCATCGATGCCGCCAGAGAGCTGGTAGATTTCCCAGAGAAGGCCGACGCCGGCGAGAGTGAGCGGCTCGCGGGCCAGAAAACGTCCAGCGGCCATGCGGGTTTCCGGCACGCAGGCGATGCTGGTGACATCGCCGGCGCCGATGTCTTCTTCGAGGGCGAGGCGGACGATCTCGGTCATGACAGCTTGGCTAGCTGAGCTTCGTAGTCCGCCAGTTTGGCGCGAATGCTATCGACCACCTTGGCGGGCGCTTTGGTAAGAAAGGTTTCGTCGGTGAGCTGGCGCTTGGAGTTGGCGATGTTCTTTTCGAGTTGCTCACGCTCCTTGTCGAGGCGCTTGCGTTGGGCGGCTTCCGCCTCAGGGCTCACCTCAACCTGTGGGCACTGTGCTTGCAGTTCGATGTCAAAATTCACCTCGGAATCGTTCATATAGAGGATGCCATCCTTGAGGGTGGTGGTACCCGAGCCAGCAGCAGCCGCCTGCGCGAAGGCGTGGCGGTCGGCGAATGTCAGGCTCACGTTGGCCAATTTCTGGATGGCCTGTTGGTGCGCACGAGCTGGTCCGGCAATGCACTCGGAGAGCCGGAGGGTGCCGGTTAGCTGATGTTTTGGCCCCACCAGTGCATTGGAGTCGAGCGCGGCATAGGCGCGCATCGTCCGAATCTTGGTGACGATTTCCTGGATGATGGCGATTTCCTTCTCGGCCTCGGGGTCGGCGAGTTCCGCGCGGTACCGCGGATATTGGGCTAGGGCGATGGATTTCGGATGACCCTCGGGAAGGTCGAGGCGCTGCCAGAGCTCTTCGGTAAGGAAAGGCATGGCTGGATGGAGCAGGCGCAGGGCGGTCTCGAAGGCGGCGACGGCGTTACCCCATCCGGTGCCACTCACCTTTTTTAGTTCGAGGTACCAATCGCAGAATTCGTGCCAGAAGAACTTCCAGAGCTCCTGGGCGAGCTCGTGATAGCGGTACTGTTCGATGGCGCGGTTGGCGGTTTGGGCGGTGGCGTTGAGGCGCGAGACGATCCAGCGGTCTTCGATGGGGAGCGCGCCTTCGGCGCCGGACAGGCCAGAGGCCTGTCCTACTTCGTTCATGAACAGGAAGCGTGCGGCGTTCCAGATCTTGTTGGCGAAGGCGCGGGAGCTTTCCATGCGCTCTTCGGTGAGCACGATATCGGTGCCGGGGGCGGCGCCCTGGAGCAGCGCCATGCGGACGGCGTCGGTGCCGTACTTCTCGGTGACCACCAGCGGATCGATGACGTTGCCCTTGGTCTTGGACATCTTCTGGCGGTCGGCGTCGCGCACCAGGCCGTGTATGTAGACCTGCTTGAAGGGGATTTCGCCCATGAATTCGCAGCCCATCATGACCATGCGGGCGACCCAGAAGAAGAGGATGTCGAAGCCGGTAATGAGCAGCGAGGTGGGGTAGTATTTGGCGAGGTCGGCGGTCTTATCCGGCCAGCCGAGGGTGGAGAAGGGCCAGAGTCCGCTAGAGAACCAGGTGTCGAGAACGTCGGTGTCCTGGGTGAGGTTGAGAGATGCGCAGCGCGGGCACGCCGTGGGGGTTTCGCGCGCCACGACGATTTCCTTACACTCGCCGCAGTGCCAGGCGGGGATGCGGTGGCCCCACCAGAGCTGGCGCGAGATGCACCAGTCGCGGATGTTGTACATCCACTCGTAATAGGTCTTGGTCCAATTCGCCGGAACGAAGCCAATTTCTCCGCTCTCGACGACGGCGATGGCCTTCCCGGCGAGGGGCTTGGTCCTGACGAACCACTGGGTGGAGATGAGCGGCTCGACGGCGGTTTTGCAGCGATCGCACTTGCCGAGAGAGAGCTTATAGTCTTCGATTTTGACGAGGGCGCCGATCTTTTCGAGATCGGCGACGACGCTCTTGCGGGCCACGAAGCGGTCGAAGGTGGCGTAGGGACCGGCGGCGCCGGTCATCAGGGCGTTTTCGTCGATGACCTTGATCTTGGGCAGGTTGTGGCGCTTGCCGGCTTCGAAATCGTTGAGGTCGTGGGCGGGGGTGACTTTGACGACGCCGGTGCCGAACTCGGGGTCGGCCAGATCGTCGAGGATGATGGGGATCTCGCGATCCATCAGCGGGAGTTGGACGGTCTTGCCGTGGAGGTCGAGGTAGCGCGCGTCGGTGGCGTTGATGGCGACGGCAGTGTCGCCGAGCATGGTTTCGGGGCGCGTGGTGGCGACGGTGAGGTAGCGGCCCGGCATGCCGTTGACGGGGTAGCGGATATGCCAGAGGTGCCCGGCGACATCGGCGTGCGCGACCTCAAGATCGCTGAGCGCGGTGTGGCAGTGGGGGCACCAGTTGACCATATACTCGCCGCGGTAGAGCAGGCCTTTTTCGTAGAGGCGGACGAAGACTTCGCGGACGGCGCGGGAGAGGCCGGGATCGAGCGTGAAGCGCTCGCGGCTCCAATCGCAGGAGGCGCCGAGGCGGACCATCTGGCGCTTGATGGTGTCGCCGGATTGGGCCTTCCACTGCCAGACGCGCTCTTCGAACTTTTCGCGGCCGAGGTCGCGGTAGTTGATGCCTTCTTCCTTGAGTTGGCGGGCGACCACCATCTGGGTGGCGATGCCGGCGTGATCGGTGCCGGGGAGCCAGAGGGTGTTGTCGCCGATCATGCGATGCCAGCGGACGGTGACGTCGATCTCGGTGTGCTCGAGCATGTGGCCGATGTGGAGGATGCCGGTGACGTTGGGGGGCGGAATGACGAGCGAGAAGGCGCGGCCGGGATTTTCCGGGGAGGCGCGGAAGATGCCAGAGTCAATCCACCACTGCGCCCAGTGAGGTTCGAACCGCTGGGGCTCGTAAACTTTCTCGATTTGCATGGGAAATACCATGATATCAGGGGGGGCAAGCGGGCTGCTTGGGCAGGCGAGAGACACTTCGGGCGCGCGGGTTCGCTGGCGTTTGAGAGATGCGATTCAACGCAGAGACGCAGAGATCGCAGAGATAAGCGCAGAGAAAACCAAACGAGGCAAGACCTGAGTCGAGAGACACTACGGGATTGAGAAGGGGAGCGTTCGCGAGAGCGTTGCGGCGGCCGGGGCTCCGCGGACTGGCCCAAAGGGCACCCCGCCGTGCGTATCCGGCCGCCAGTGATTTGGTTGGAATCTTCCGATTCTCAACCTCTGTATCCGATGGGGCGGCAATAGGCGCTATCCGATCACCACCGGCGATTATCAGTTCGAACTGAAGATCTTCCCGCCGGTATCCTCCACGTAGGGGAACCACCGTAAAGCTTTTAAGGGCTTGCGGGAAGTCAGTACCACCTCAAATGCAACGCATACTGGCCAGTATGAAAACTTGTTGCGGCCGCGCCGGCCCAGGGGGCACCCCGGCGCGCGCGGCCTCTCTACAATTCGAAAGTAGCATGGGAGGGCAAGCGAATCTGGGGTGTGGTGCGCGTAAGTAATTGATTACAGGGCGAAGAAAGATTTTATTTTCGCGAAATGAAAAAGGTTGCTTCAGTTTCGCGGCCGAAAAAGCTGGAGAGAGGAAGCAGAACTGGACGCCGCGAAACTGATGAAACCTTTATCAGTCACCAAAACATTTATTTTTTTTTGCTTTGTCCCCTCAATCACTTACGTATTTTCCGCCTCAGTTTCGCTTGCCTTCCCGGGCTACGTTCAGATTGTAGAGAGGCAGCGCGGACCACTCGCGCAGCCGCCACAGTTTTTATCCTGGCCAGGATGCGTTGCATTTGAGGGGCGGCCGGCCCCCGGCCGGTGGAATGCTCCTGCGAATCCTGCGCCCTTCACCGCACTACACGTTGAGAACGCCGGCAGGGTCGGCGGCGCGCGTTGCCGCGCCCGGCCCGCCATTCGAGGAACCGCGATGCAGTTAAACGAAAATCGAACCAAACACATCCTGATCGTAGAAGACGAAGGCCTGATTGCCGCCGACGTCCAGAAGAAGCTCGAACGTCTCGGTTACCCCATTCCGGCCGTTGCCCAGTCCGGAATGGAAGCCCTCCGTTGCGCCCGGTCGACGCCGTTCGATCTCGTCCTCATGGACATCCGCCTGAAAGGCGCCATGGATGGAATCGCCACGGCCCAGGCGTTGAAAGCCGAATTCGAGGTCCCGGTCGTCTACCTGACCGCGCATGCCGATCAGGACACCATCGATCGCGCCAAGCGCACCGAGCCCCTCGGCTACATTCTCAAACCGACCACCGACGGCGACCTCCGCAGCGTAGTTCAGATTTCCCTCTACCGTCACGAGATGGAACGGCGCGTGCGCACCAGCGAAGCCTGGCTCTCCACCACACTGAGCAGTGTCGGAGACGGCATCATCGCTACCGATACCGCGGGCGAAATCGTCTTCATGAATCCGGTTGCCGAGAAACTGACCGGCTGGTCCGGTACCGACGGGCATGGACGCCTGCTGATGGACATTCTCGCCTTGTTTGAGGAATCCAGCGGCCAACCCGCTAAGAACCCCATGTCCGATCTTTTTCCGGGGGAGAGCCGGAGCTACCGCCTGATCCCCAAGAACGGTACGGACACCGTGGTCGAAGTTCAGTGTTTCGAGAACCGTCTTCCGGCAATTTCGATGCAGCCAACTCCCCCGATGGCCGCGGCCCGAAGTCTCGGGCCGGATACCGCGGCGGATGGCCCGGCGGCCAGCCGCCCGGTGGATGACCTGCTTGGCGCCATCGTGGTCCTCCGGGACACCACGGCCCGCAGGCAGATGGAAGGCAGCCTGGTGCAGTCGCAGAGAATGGAGGCCGTGGCCAATATGGCCGGCGGCCTGGCGCACGATTTCAACAACCAGCTTGCGGTCATTCTCGGGTATGCCGAGGAGTTCTGCGCGCGGCTCGAAGGCGAAGACAAGGAGGCGGCTCTGGAGATCAAGCGTGCGGCTTCGATGGCCAGCGCCATCACCGGCCAGCTCTTGATGCTCAGCCGCCGCAGTGAGGTGCGCTTCGAGGTGCTGAACGTCAATGAAGTCATTGGCGAAGTGCAGCCAATGATTTCGCACAGCCTCGGCAAGATCCGGACGCTGGTGACGGACCTCGGCTCCCCCGAGGGCTTCGTTCGCAGCGATCGCAACCAGCTCAAACGGGTTCTGCTCAACCTCGCTCTCAATGCCCGCGACGCTATGCCTACCAGTGGCGAGCTACGGATCGAGAGTGCCACCGTGGAAATCGAACCCGACAGCCAGGAGGCGCGTCTCTACCGCCCGGGACAGTTTGTGCGGCTGCGGGTGGCCGACACCGGCGAGGGCATGGACAAGGCCACGCTGGCCCGCATCTTCGAGCCGTTCTTCTCTACCAAGAAGGCCGGATTCGGCACCGGCCTGGGCCTGTCCATCGCGCACAGCATCATCGTACAGAGCCAAGGCTATATACGCGCCGAGAGCGAGATCGGCCACGGCACCAGCTTCGAGATTCTGCTCCCCTGCGTCGGCACGTTCCGGAGGATCGGCGACGGCGCCGGAGCGGAAGGCGCCGACAGCGAAGAGCCTACTCCCACCATCCTTCTGGTGGAGGATGAAGACGCCGTCCGCCGCCTGATGCACAAGTTCCTGGAGCGCGAAGGCTTCCAACTGCTGGAAGCGCGCAATGCCGAGGAAGCGGAAGCCATTGCCGAGGTGTACCAGGGTCCCATTCACGTTCTGGTAACGGATGTGCTGATGCCCGGCATGACCGGGCCGGAACTGGTCGCAAGGCTCCTGCCGTTGCGTCCCGGCATGAAGACTCTGTTCGTCTCCGGATATCGGCACGACGTCACCGAGCCGCACGGACTGTCGAGGGACGATCTGAACGTGCTGCCCAAGCCATTTCCCGCCGCGGAACTCCTGCGGCGAGTTCGGATGCTATTGGGCCAGGGAACCCGGCTCGTACAATGATCCCGCGCCTCCGTCGTTGGTACTGCGAGACACTGTCGCCCGTTTTTGGCTATTCCATCGCAGTGCTGCTCGCGGCCGCCCCCCAGGTGGCGCGGATTCCCCTGCATCCGGCGACCCTGATGCCCTTCATCACGTATGTTCCATTCGTCGTGGTGAGCGCTGCGTTGGGAGGATTGGGACCCGGGATGCTGACCACCGGGATCTGCCTTCTCGAGTCCCTGTACTTCGCGACGGAGCCGCTCGGGAGTTTCAAGATGGGCGATCCGCGGCTTTGGGGTGGTCTGGGCGCGCTGGCTGGCACCGGGCTGGTCGCGAGCACGCTCTTCGAGTCCCTGAAGCGGGCCTGGCGTTCGAATGCCGCCGCGGCTGCCGTTGAGGCGCGTTTGGCGCGAGAACTCGAAACGCGCCAGCGTATGCTGGAGTCCATCGTGCAAAACTCGCCGGCCGCCATCGCGGTGTTGCGCGGCCCCGAATTCACGTTCGTCATGGCCAATCCCGCACATGAGGCCCTGGTCCCCGGGGAACCCTTGGTCGGCAGGACCGTTGCCTCCGCATGGAAGACCGGCGCTCCCCGCGTCATCCCGATTCTCACCGCGGTGCGCGACGCGCAAACCGCGTATCACGCCACCGGGGTTGCCCTCCCGGTGGACCGTGGCCAGACACTGCCGGTGGAAGAACGCTACTTCGATCTCTCTTGTGTTCCCCTGGCCGGCCCCGGCGGGGAGGCCGGCGCGGAAGTCCTCGTGGTCGCCAGCGATACCACCGAGCACAAGCGAGCCGACGCCGTCTTGCGCGCCGCTTACTCGCAATTGACCGCCATTCACGCCAATGTTCCGGTGGCCCTACTGGTAATCGACGAACAGTTGCAGGTGCAGGAAGCCAACGGTCTGGCCACCCAGTTCGCCGGGCGCGAGAGCTGCGCCATGTCGGGCCTTCCCGCCGGCGGAGCCCTCGGTTGCCTGGATGCTTTGGCCGATCCTCGGGGCTGCGGCCACCAACCGTCGTGCGACCGGTGCGAACTGCGGCTCGCCATCTTCGACACCCTGACCAGCGGCACGCGCCGGGAGGGCATCGAGGCGTGGCTGCCGATGTGGGCCCGTGGCCAGCGGCAGCAGCGATGCCTCCTGGTTTCGACCATCGCCATGAAGTTCGATGGCGCCACCAAGGTCCTGGTTTGCGCGCAAGACATCACCGAACGAAAGCAAGCCGAAGGCGAACTAGCCCGTCAGCGCGATGAACTGCAGCGGCAGGCCGAACTGATCTACTTCTCGCGCGACGCCATCATCACCGCCGATGCCAACCGGGTTATCCGCGGCTGGAACCGCGGCGCGGAGGAGATGTATGGGTGGACGGAAGCCGAAACCGTCGGCAATGTGATGCATCTCTTCCTGCGCACCAGCTCGGTCGTTTCCCCGGCGCAAATCGATGAATGCCTGGCACGCGAAGAACGGTGGGAAGGAGAACTCGAGCATAGCCGGCGGGACGGCCAGCGGATTCTGGTGGACAGCCGCCAGGTCCTGCTTCGCGACGCCGCCGGCACTGACGTCCGCATCATGGAGATCGACCGCGATATCACCCAGCGCCGGCGCGCCGAAGATGCTCTCAAACGGTCCGTCCGGCAGTTGGAGTCGGCCTTGGCGGAAAAAACAGTCCTGCTCAAGGAGATTCACCATCGCGTGAAGAACAACCTTGCCGTGACTGCCAGTCTGCTCAGCATGACGGCCGATGGCAGCGGGCCCGAGACCAGGCTGGCGCTGGAAGAAAGTCAGCAACGCGTACACTCCATCGCGCTCGTCCATGAGTACCTGTACGACAACGATCGTCTCGATCACATCAATTTCGGCGAGTATGCTCGAGATCTCGTGCAAGGCGTATATTCGGCCTTCGGTGGCGAACATAAACGCATCGGCCTGGACTTGGAGCTCGATCCCATCGAACTGGGCATCGAGCGAGCCGTTCCGTGCGCGTTGATCCTGAACGAACTCGTGTCAAACGCCTTCAAGTACGCTTTCGCCGACGGGCGCACCGGCCGGATTCTGGTTTCCTTTCGCCAGCCCGAGCCTGGCTGTTGCGAGCTGGCCGTCGAGGACGATGGCGTCGGCTTGCCGGACGGCGCACTGGGCGGACAAAGTAAATCGCTTGGCTTGCGCATCGTCGGCATCTTGACCAACCAACTCGACGGATCGGTGGAACAGAAGGCCCGCTCCGGCACCCGGATCGTGCTTCGATTTCCAGCCGCGGCGTAGCGCCGGCGATCTGGCCGCCTCCCCGCTCAGGGAAACCGTTCGCGAATCGCTGCAAGAACGACTCCAAGACCTGGTTGGACGATTTCACGTCACCGGTCTTGCCTGGCTAGCCACCCTGACGAGGAGGTCCAGTTTCTCAATGATTTCGGGATCGATACGCTCTCGGGGAACAAACTTCGCAAGGACGTGGTATTCCGTCTTCTGCATGAGATTGCGGAGTCCCAGCTTCTTGAAGTAGCTTTGAAACAGAGGCGCGAGAAAATCGTCGCTAGCCTTAACGCCCGGGCCAAAAGGATCGGGCCGTCCCAATACCCTTAGCGCCCCGGACACTTGGTCCATGGCTTCCTGCATCGCTGCTCTCTGGCGGTCGCGGAGCGGTTCCACGAACAACGGGCCCGGCTCGCCTTCAACGTGTTCCGCATAGGCGAGCAGTGTTTCCGGATAGCAGAGGTAGTTTTCGATTTCACAGCGACGCCACTTGACCTCGAAAAGCGGTCCGTCCTCCTTCAAATCTTGTGCGATGGAATCGAATAATGCCATACCGACCAAGTCGGGTTTCGCTTCCTGCAATCCGAAGAAGTGGTCTTTGGCTTTGGACGGTTGATTGGCGACATAATGGACAAACGGCTGTTCTAGAAACCGTTTTGCGGGATGGTCCAACAACTCCGCGAATGCCTGAAGGACCGCCAAATCCGTTGAGCCCTCCAGATAGAGGACCCATCCCACTTGTTCCGCCTGATAGTATTGATCAAAGCCAATGGCTTTTAGCGATTTGAGCACCTGGCTACCACGATCATCAATACGATGCGGTTTCCCAACGAAGGCCACGACAATATCGCGTTCGGCAGCTTCGTTGAGGAGCACTTCCGAGTGGCTCGCAGCAATCACCTGGCAGCCCTGCGCTTCGGCCGTTTTGGTCAGGAGCTGATAGATCTGTCGCTGCCGCAGGATCTCGAGGTGGGCATCCGGCTCGTCGAGCAGCAAGACGGATTTTGGGTGCGTGTAAAGATGCGCCAGCAGTAGCAACGTCTGTTGCAGACCCCTTCCCGAGGAAACCAAGTCCAGTTCGGTTTCCCCCTCGGAATACGACATGGTGATCTGTCCCCTCTCCTTGATAAACTCGGGTGGGTTCAGGGTCACTCCGAAGAGGTTCTTAATTTGCGCAACCAACGCCGACCAACTGGTCTGATCGGGCGCGGAATGTATCACAAAGCAAAGGTTCCTGAGGACCTCTGCCGTGCGCCCTTCACCGATTCGCACATTGACGGCACCGTCCTGGAGGCGGTCTTCCGTCGCCGCCATTCCCGACATTGGGGGCAAAAAGGCAACAGTGACAGGCGCCGCCAAAACCGGGACCGGCATGCGCTCAGGTTGAGGATCCTCATTCTTCCGCAATGGACGGCAATAGAACGATTCTTGATTCGCGTAGTCGAACTCGAAACCACATTCCCATGGGGTGTCGTCCGTGACGCCCGAGACCAGGATGTCGATCCGGATATTCCTGGTGTCTTGTTTCCCGTTGTTTCGGCGGATAGCCCGAACGTGCAAGTCTCGCCACAACAAATTGGCATCTGGCACGGGAACGGCAATCAAATCACGCCGATTGATGGTTACACCGGGCCGCTTCTCGGGTGTGTCCTTCGCAGAACGTTTCTCTACCCACTTGCGGAGACCGGCTTCCCATAACGCGAGCGCCTGCAGGGCGGTTGTCTTGCCCGAATTGTTGGGCCCGACGAAAACCACGGTCTTGCCCAGCTCGATCTCAACGTCGTCAAGGCGTTTGAAGTTTTTGACTCGCAAGCTAGTAAGCACTGTGACGATGGTACCTCTCTCCAGAGCTAATGCCGGGTTTGGTGGCTGGCGGCTTCGTAGCGGCCCACGATGAGGTCGGTGAGGCTGAGCCAGGCGCCTTCGGGGCGTTCCAGTTTGCGGTAGAGGGCGATGTACTCGGGTTTCTTCATGCCCATGCCGGCGTAGGCCAGGAAGTACAAGCCGTCGTTGGAAAAATCGGTGATCTGTTCCTTGGTCCACTTTTTGGGGTCGGAGAGGTAGGGTTGGAGGTACTCGACGACGGTGGCGAGGGTGGCGCCGCCCTTGCTGTGCACGGTCCACAGGTCGACGCCACTGATTTGGGCGATGCGGCAGGTGGTGGTGAGGGCTTCCAGGTTGAAGGCGGAGTACCACAGGCCTCGGGTGCGGGCCTCCTCGCGGGGGGCGCTGCCATCGGGCTTGATCTGGCGCGGGAAGATGCGGTCGCGGTAGTAGTTGAAGGCGGCCTTCTCCTGGGCGTCGTCTTCGACGAAAGTGGCGATGGCGGCGGCCTGGGCGGTCCACCAGGAGGCGTGATTGTTGCCGGCGCGCTTTTCGTTGTTGCCGTTGTCGCTGGTGGTGAGCCAGTGGAGGTAGTCCTGAAACCACTTCTTGACGGCGGCCTGCTCCTTGGGATCCCAGTTCCCGGTTTGGGCGAGGAACTCCATACCCTGGATGGCACGGATGAAGACGCGTCCATCGACGATGCCGGCGCCGCGTCCGTTGTTGAAGTTGCGGATCGCCTGGGAATAGTCCAGGTGCGGGTTCATGCGGGTCTTGGGATTGATGAACCAGGTATTGATGTCGCGGGTGGCGCGCTGGGCGTAGCGCGGGTCGTCCAGCAGGTAGGCGGCGGTGCCGAGCGTGAAGACGGCATCGGACATGGCTACCAGCGCATTCTTGTTGGCGACGAAGTGGTTGGGATTAGTCTGGCCGTCGCGGCGCACGTAAGGGGCCTTGGGGTCGCCGTCCTGGGGCCACCAATAGGAGGCCTCGCTGTAGAAATCGTGGACGTCCATGGCGATGCCCTGGGGGCGCTCGGTGGTGACGCTCCAGGGGCCCTCTTTGGCGCGGCGCTCGGCGTCGGCGCGCAGGTGGCGGATGGACTCGAGCGTCCAAGCTTCCTTGCGGACGATGGCAGAGTGCAGAGCTTCGGCTTCGGCGTCGGAGACGAGGGTCATGGGAATGCCCGCGGCATGGGCACACGACACCAGCGTTACGACGAGGACGGCGGTTTTCACTATCACAGATTGTAGCGGATACGACATGGGAAGGTGGGAAAACCCGGGGAC